>Ga0209666_1000904_pt1 | contig 22722 bp, 9 predicted proteins | sample SaaInlV_125m_DNA_FD_184679 | JGI IMG/M metagenome (GOLD analysis project Ga0209666, IMG submission 184679) | Marine microbial communities from expanding oxygen minimum zones in the Saanich Inlet - Saanich Inlet SI037_S3LV_10m_DNA (SPAdes)... | ecosystem: Environmental > Aquatic > Marine >...
CTCGTGCGCGTCGTCCTCGCGCGCCACCGCGTGTGCCACTTCGGAGGCGTCCGCCGCGCGCAGCGCGGGAAGCGTGGGCGGGCGCAGGCACGCCAGCATCGCCGAAAACGTCGCCAGCCGCGGCCGCACCCCCGCCACCGTCGCCTCGTGGTACACCGCGATGGCGCGATCCGCCCACTCCTTCCACTCCGGCTCCCCTCCGGAAACGTTCAGGCTCCTGGCAGACAGACTCTCCACGCGCTCGCCCGTCTCGGGGTCCACCAGCGCCGCCGCGTCGGCGTCGATTTGCGTGCGCCGGTTCAAACGGTTGTCGGGGTCGGTGAGCTCGCGAATCTTGAGCAGCGTCACGCCGACGATGATGTTCAGCGCGACGTCGTTCGGGGGACAGCCGCTCTCGCGGCTCTGCTTGTACGTGCGCCAGGCGAGGTCGGCGTCCCCGGCGCGCGCGCACGAGCTCAGGAGCTCGCGCCACGTCGTGTCGTCCGGCTCGTACCCCGCCGCGCGCATCAAGTCCGCCGCCTCAAACGCGCGGCGAAGCTCGCCCGCGCGCCCGGAGGCGACGACGAGCGCCGTGTACGTCCCGCGAGTCAACACAAACGGAGAGCTCTTCTCAGAGCTCGTCGCGCGTCCGTAGTGCTCCCACGCGAGGTCCGCCCTCCCCGCGGACGCGCACACGCGCACCAGGCTCTCGATCACAGAGGGGTCGTCCTCGAACCCGGCGGCGCGCGCGCGCGCCGCCGCGGCGCCCGCCGCCTCGGCGTCGCCGCGGCGCCCCGCCGCCGCGACGAGCGCCGAAAACACCTCGCGCACCGGGTGCACGCCCCTCTGCGTCATGTCGGATAGCACGCGCTCGACGCCCTCGCTGTCCCCCTCGCGCGCGGCGACGCCCGCGAGCGCGGCGAACACAGCCGCCGTGGGCGGCGTGCCGTCGCGCTCCATCTCGGCGGTCACGCGCTCAGCCACGCGTCTTTCGCCCGCGCGCCCGGCGACGTCTACCAACGTAGCGTACAGCATCGCGTCGGGCGCGACGTTTTCGTTGCGCATATCGCGCCAGACATCCAGCGCTCTTTGCAAATCGGGTCCGTTCGGAAGCGCGTCGCTGCCGCACGCGTGCGCGGCTGCCGCGAACACAGCCGCCGTGCGCTTAACCTTCTTCTCCCCGCTCTTTTGGTAAACCTGAAGTGCGCGCGAAGGGTCGTTCGCGTTGACGCAACCGGTGATGAGGCTCGCGTACGTGTACGCGTCGCAGCTCAAACGGCTCCGCTCCATCTCGTCGTACACGGCGAACGCGCGTCTCAGCGCGTCCTTCGCCACGGGCGCGCACACCGCGGCGCGCCCGCACGCGCTCACCATGGAGTTCAACACGTACTCATCAGGCGCGATCCCGGCGTCGTCCATCTCCTCGCGAAGCGCGAAACACCGTCTCAGCGTGCGCGCGATTTCCTCGGCGAAATAGCCGTCGCCGTTCGGAAGCGCGTCAGGAGACGAGACATCGCTCTCGGCGTCCGTCGGAAGAGAGGCGAGGGGAGGAACGCGCGAGGAGGCTCGCGGCTCGCGGCTCGCGGTATCGTGCCCGCGCCCTCGGTTGGTGAGCTCCAGGACGCGCCGTGACAGCGCGTCCATGAGCGCGCCGTAGGTCACCACGCTCGGCTCGACTTGGTCCATCTCCATCCTCCGAAACGTCTCAAACGCCTTCTCCACGTCCCCCGCCTTGGCGCAAGCTGAGATGAGCGTCGTGTACGCGCGGCAGTCCGGTTTGACGCCCGCGTCGTACATCATCACGAACGCGGCGAAGCCCGCTCTGGCGTCCCCCGCGCGCGCGCACGCCGAGAGGAGCATGTTGTACACGCGGACGTCGTTTATGTCCACGAAGGCGACAAACTCAAACGCGACGGCGATGGCTTCCCTGCGCGCGCACTGCCTGAGGAAGTTCTTGTGCGAGACTCTCGTGCCGAGCTTCGTGACCCCCGCGCCGCGCAGCGCGCGCAGCAACTCCAGCGCGTTGTGCAGCCGGCCGTGCTCGACGAGCGTCTCGTACAGACGCAGGTGCGCCGACGCCTCGGAAGCCGTCATGCGAGGCGCGGAGGTCCGCGCGTCATCCGACGTTCCCCCCCGCCGAGCGCTCTGAGAGTCCCCCGCGTCGTCGTGCTCGGCGACGGGGATGGGAGGCAGGGACTCGAGTAACTTCGCCAGAGGCCACCCCTGCCGCACGCCCTCCTGGTGCGCGGCGGTCTGCGGGTCCCCGCGGCGCGCGCCGCCGCCGCCTTTTCCGTTTTCGTTTTTAGAATCTTCGCCACCCGCCAGGCTGTCCGCGCGGTCGCGGAATTCATCCTCCACGCTCTGCACGCTCGGCACGGACACCGCGGCGGCCACCACCTCGGCGCGAGGCTTCGGCCGTGTCTTCGGCGCGAACTCGTCGTGGTCGCTCGAGCCCCCGGGCGCGGCGCCCGCGGCGGCCACGCGCGGAAGCGCGCGCGACGCCTGACGCAGCGGCCCCGAGGTCTCGGAAGCCAGCCGCCGATTCCAGCTCCGGCCCGAAACCCCGGTGCCGGCGGGGGTCCTGGCGAGCGAAGAAGACGCGCCTGCGCTGGTCCTGGCCGCGATTGCGGGCGCGCAGGGCGCGGCTCGCGCCGCCGCGAGACCCGACATCTTCACAGGCACCGACCGATCCCGAAAACCGCCTCACGCGCCTCTCGCGCCGCCGCTCGAAGCGGAGGGGTCGAACGAGCACGCACGGGGCGGTCGAGGGGATCTTTTCTCGCCCGAAAGCGGTCCTCCGACGACGCCGCTCCCCCGCGGACGCGTCCCTCCGCGCGATCCGAACGCCCTTGAGAAGCGCGAACGGTACGCGAGCTGCCCCTGGAAGTGTGAGCGCGCGCGCCACCCACGCGCGTGTCTCTGTGCCCCGCGCGAGGCCTCCGCGCGAGAGACGGTCCGGCGAAATATCCACTTGTTTCGCGGTTCACCGTTCGCGGCGCTTTTCTAGACTGACGCGCATACGGCCAGATCGGCAGCCTGATCCAAACGAAGTGAACGGCGGATTGGAGGTTCGTCAAACCCCGGTTTTTCCGTCTTTCCGGGTCCCGCCTCGCGAACCGAGAATGATTGGCTCGACGCGCGGTCCGAGTCACGCGAGTCCGAATCGCGGGCGAACCGGCGCGAGCGGGCGTCGCGACGTGCTGTTCGCTCGCGTCGACTGAAAGCGCTGCAGTCGGCGATTGGATTCGACCGTCACTGCGGGTCGCGCGTGATGGGCGGGTTCCGACGGCTCGCGCGCGCGGCGCTCGCCGCGGCGGCGCGCGGAGGCGCGCACGGCGGCGCGGCGAGCGCGGGCCCGTCGCGAGCGCCGACGCTCGCGCCCGCGGTGCGCGCGACGCGTCGCTCCGCGCCGCTCGCCGCGCGTGAGTTTGCTTCCGCGTCGCGCGGCGACGAGGGGGACGGCGCGTCGACGTCGGGCGCGCCGATCGCGCCCGGCTGGGGCGCCGAGGGCGAGGACTCGACGGACCCCGACGGGAGCGCCAGGCGCGCGCTGGAGGTGGCCATCGACCGCACGGGTCTGTTCCGCGCCATCGAGCAGGCGCACGGCGGGGACGACGCGACGAAGCACCTGCGGGGGCTGGAGGCGCATCTGGCGTCCATCATCAAGTTCCGAGGCGGTCCGGTGACCGTGGCGGAGTACATGCAGGAGGTCCTGACGCACCCCGAGTTCGGGTACTACATGCACCGGGACGTCTTCGGCCAAAGAGGCGACTTCATCACCAGCCCGGAGGTGAGCCAGGTGTTCGGCGAGCTCATGGGCGCGTGGGCGGTGTGGCAGTGGACGCAGCTCGGGAAACCCAAAAACGTTAAACTCATCGAACTCGGACCCGGGAGAGGCACGCTCATGGCGGACCTGCTACGCGCCACCTCGGTGTTCAAGGAGTTCACGCAGAGCGTCTCCGTGCACATGGTGGAGGTGAGCCCCGCGCTGCGCGAGATGCAGAGGAAGAGCCTCCAGTGCGGCGAAACGAAAAACCGCGCCGCGAGAGGCGACGCGCGAGACGCGGAGGCCAAACAAAACCCGTTCGCGTCCCTGCGCGTGCCGAAGAACCCGCTGAACGTAGTTGAATCCGACGGCGTTCGCGGCGCGATCGATGAGATCGAGGCGCCATCTTCAGGCGCGCACGGGAGCACACCGGAGGAACTCGGTCTGGAGCCCGTCGACGAAGGCGTCAGCGAATTCGGCGGCGTACAAGTGGCGTGGCACGAGACCCTGGACGGCGTTCCAAACGGGCCGACCATCCTCGTCGCGCACGAGTTTTTCGACGCCATGCCCGTGCACCAGTTCACGCGCACGGAGCGCGGCTGGTGCGAGCGGCTCGTCGCCATACGAGGGAGCGTCTCTACACAGGGCGAGGGCGATGAGGGCGACGAGAGCGACGTGTCTCAGGGGAACCCGTCGGACGCCGCGGAGGACGGAGACGGAGAAAAAAAACGCCCCGCGTTGGAGATGGTTTTGTCCCCCGGTCTCACCCCCGCGGGCGCGCTGATGATCCCGCGGCGGCTGGAAGGGATGCCCGAGGACGTGAAAGGCGGCCTGCGTCAGCTGGAGATCTCGCCGCGCACGCTCGCCATCTGGGAGCGCGTCGCGGCGCGCGTGGAACGGCACGGCGGCGCTGCCATCGCCGTCGACTACGGCGAGGAGGGCCCCATCGGGGACTCGCTGCAGGCCATCAAGGACCACGCGTTCGTGCCGGTGCTGCAGGACCCGGGCAGCGCCGACCTGAGCGTGTACGTCGACTTCGGCGCCATGCGGCAGGTCATAGAGAGGAGGGGTCGGGAACCGGACGGAGGGGGGACCGGGAAGGACGAGCCCTCCGGCGTGCGGTGTTACGGCCCGGTCACGCAGCGCGACTTGCTCTTCAAGCTCGGCATACAGGAGCGCCTACAGACTCTGGTGGGCGAGTGCGAGACCGAGGAACAGGCTGAGCGCGTGTACGATGCGTGCGCGCGCCTGGTCGGCGGCGACGAGCTGCGCGACGACTCGGCCGGCACCGGGCCCGGAATGGGGTTCAGGTACAAGGCGTTGGCCATCGTCAGCGCGGGGCTCGGCGCGCCCGCGGGGTTCGAGTGAACGAGGGTTCGCGGTAGTTTGTGTTAGGCGTGATAAGCGTACTCATTTCAATCGATACCGCATACATACTCTACCCGTTTTAAAAGTTATTCATCGCGCCCGCGAGCTCCTCTCGCGGCGCGCGGCTCCGTCGTGGCGCGAGGGCGTCGATCGTAGAGACACGCCGATGGACGGCGGCCGCGGTCTTGGATCGCTCGCGCAAAAAATGAAAAAATGAAAAAATGAAACGCACCGTCTCGTCCGCGTCGCGTCTGAAAAAAAGAGTCCCGTCGCGAGTCAAACGACGACTCAAAACACCTTGATGTGCTGCACGTCGTTCTGGAACTCGCCGTTGTACGCGAGCCCGCCGATGACCAAGAGCCCGTCCTTCGCAGGCACCATGACGTGCCCGGTCCTGTGCTCCCACACGCCGCCCTCGGCGGGCGCGGCGCCGCCGACGCCGCCGGCGGTCGCCGGCGCCGACGCGCCGGCGTGCTCGGCGTGCTCGGCGTCCGCCATCTCCAGGTCCACGTCCACGCCCACGACGTCTCGCGGCGCGGTCAGAGCCAAAGCGCCGCCGCCACCGCCGCGGATCGGGTGCTGGATAGGCATCCAAGCGCGCCGCGAGACGTCCAGCATGGCGAAGCCCCCCTCGAAGAAGGTGAGGCCCTGCATGGTGGCGAGGCCCTGGTCGGCGGTGGCGAAGGTGCCGCTCGACCCCGCGGAGGGCGACCCGCGCCCGCCGGAGAACACGATGCGGTCGCCGAGCACCACGGCGGCGTGGCCGACGCGCGGCGCGGGGGGCGTACCCGAGACGACGAGCTCGCGCCACACCGGCGCCTGCGTCGACAGATCCAGCGTCCACAGATCGTTGAACACGTCGCTGATGTGGCACCCGCCGAAGACGTACAGCGAGTCGCCCACCAGCGACACCGTCTGCCCCGCGCGGCTCGGAGGGCGCGCGCTCTCGCAGATGTCCACGTGGCTCCACGTCGCGACCAGGCGAGACGACTTCCGCGTGGTTCCCGACGGAAGAGAGGTGCGTGCGCGCGCGGCGGCGTCCCTCGACTCCGCCGCGTCGCCGACGCCCGCCGCGTCCGCCGCGTCCGCCGGGGCGGACCGCTCGGGCTCGTGCGACACGTCCAGCACCCAGGTGTCGTTGAAGCAGTGCTGCGTGTTGGACCCGCCGAACAGAATCAGCTTGCCCCGCCACGCCACGGCGCTGTGTCCCCAGCGTGCGTCGGGAACGCCGTCCTCCGCCTTCGCCGCGACGACGCGCGGCTCCTCCCAGGTCAGGCCCTTCCGCTGCGACGCCGCCGCCGCGATGCTCACCGAGTTGTCGCCCTGAAGGATGCACAGCGAGTTCGAGAAGCCCTCGAAGAAGCCCTGCGAGCCGCCGAACAGCGCCACCACCTCCGTGCCGGGCAAGCCCGCCACGGACACGGTCGTGAGCGTCCCCGAGCACCGAGGGAACGGCGGGTCGCCGGACGCGTGCAGCTGCTCGAGCTTCAGCGGCGACTTTTGTAAGTCGAGCAGGTGCAGGTCGTTGAAGAAATCGGCGCCGCTGCCTTGCCCGCCGAAGAGCAAAATTTTCTTTCCATCCTGCGAGTCGTTCGTCGGGGAGGCGTTTCGTCGTGAGCGGGCGCGGTCGTCGGCGTGACAGACGCGCGCGAGGGGCGTAGGCGATACACGAGTCGTGCGCGCGTCCAGGTGCGCGTCTCGGGAACGCGAGCGCGCGACGAAGGCGGCGAGCGTCGAGCGCGCGCGGGCTCGGAAAAGAGAAAAACGTCGTTTCCAGAAACTCGACAAAAAAAAAACGCGGGACCGCCTCTTGTGCAAATCCGATTCGCTCTTGACGCGCGTGCACCGCGCAATGCGTCGTTCGCGCCTCGGGCGGCGGCGAGGCTGGCGCGCGAGGAGAGACGCGGGCGGGAGACGCACCCCGACGGCGGTACACCGATGGAGGTACCGCGCGGCGAACTTGCCGGAGTGGTCGATCTCTGTGACGTCGCGGGAGGGCACAAGGGGTGGGTCAGACGCGGTGGCGCGCGCGCGAGCCCGAGGCGGTCGCGTCGGGCGTTTGGCGATGCGGAAACGTTCGCGCGCGGTCAGAATCGCGCGGCGGTGCAGTGAAGCGCGCGTACCTTCTCCGCGCGCTTTCTCGTTCCACGTGAACGAGTTGGGCTTCGGGTCCATCCAGAACTTGAACATGGTCTTCCAGGCGGGCTCTTCCAGGATGTCGCCGTGGTAGTACCTGCGCGCGCGACGGGGAGGAGGTCAGCGCGCGCGCGGAGCGACTCGGCCGCTGCGCGGTGGCGAAAAGAGCAGAAGCGAGATTCGGTGTCGACGGAGACGACGGCGGGCGCGCGCGTACCTCTCGTGCGGGAGTTTTTCGGGCAGCACGATCTTGGCCTGGTCCCCGAGCTTGTCCGCGAGCTTGTCGCGCCACAGGCTCTCCGACCTGGACGCTTGGCGGAACGTCGCGCACGTCGCCTCGGCGCGCGCCAAATCCGAGTCACCCAGAAACCCAAACACCTCGCGCAGCACGTGCGCGGGAACTCTGTCGAGCAGCATGCTTGGCTCGTCCTCCTCCATCACGTCCTCGGCGGACTCCGACCGCATCATGCGTCCGTCCGCGGTCCTCTTCCACCCGGTGCGGGCGCTCATGGCGCGCGACCGGCGAGGCGCGTGAAGTTGTGTCCGCGCCTGCCGCCGAAAAAGCGCAGCAACGGCGGAGCGCGAGCGCGCGAACTCGGAGATCGCGCGCGTTTCGCGGCTGCGCTCGCTCGAAAAAAAACAGGACAGAATATTCGATTTTGTATGGCTCGTCAGTCTGCGCCGGCGGGAATTTTGCGCGGACGAAACAACACGAAAAACCCAGAGCGATATCCGATTCGGGTGGAACGTTTTCGACCGCGATTTTCTTTCCGCGAACGCAAAAGGTCGTCGCCGCGCTTTCGGATCGGCGCTTTCGCGTGCTCAGCGCTTTTTCGAGACGAACCGAAGTTCACGGCGCGTTCTTTTCTTTGGCGAGAGCGCTTTTCGAGACGAGAGCGAGCGACGATATCCTGACGCTCGGAAGACAACCACACACCGTGCTCGATCGCGCGCTCGTCGCCTCGAAAAGCGCTCTCCTCGCGGTCTCTCTTTGCGTCGCCGTCTCCGCGCGTCGCCGTCTCCGAAAAGAACGCTCTCGGCGTTCGTTCGTTCGCCGACGGTTTAAAGAGACGGCTTCAAAAATCTTCGCGCCGCCGTTTTCGCCATCTTCACTCCATCGGCTCCGTCTTACGCATGCTCGCCACCTCCGCGTCGTTCGCCGCCGGGCCCTCCTCCCTAGCCCACATCTCCGCGGGCACGCGCGTGGCCTTCCCCGCCTCGATCGCCTCCTTCACCTTCAAAGCGAACTTCGCGTGCAGCTCGTGGCCGGCTTTGTACGCCACGACGTGCCCCACCGGCACGCCGACGTGCCCGGGCTCGGCGAGCAGAGACAGGTCGCCGACGAGGTCTAAAAGCTTGTGTCTCGCCGGTTCGTTGGGAAGAAGCATGGGCGGGTTCCAGAACTGGTCCCCGTTCGCGATCAGAGCGCAATTTTCGGTCCCCCCTCGGATGTACCCCGCGCGGAAGTACGCCATGATATCCGGCATCGTCGCGAACGTCCGAGCGCGCGCCAAGACGTCGGCGAAACGCCCGTCCTCCGTGGGCGTCCAGCTCTCCCACTGCTTGCCGATAGCGCGGCTCTTGTACGTGAAGTCGATGCCGTACGTCAGCTTCGTCACGCTGTCCGGGTACAGCGACACGAACGCGTCGCCCTGCCGCACCGTCAGAGGCTCGTCCAGGCGCCAAGCGAAGCGATCGGTTTCGGAGCCGTCTTCGCCGTTCGCCGTCGCGGCGACCACCCCGACGCGCGCGGCGTGGTAGCAAAACGGGTACGCCGAGCCGTCCAGAATCGGGAGCTCACCCGTGCCCTCCACCTCGATGCGCGCGTTGTCGACGCCCAAAGCTTCGAGCGCGGCGAGTAAATGCTCCACCGTGCCGACGGATTTCATCGCGTCCTCTTTATCGCCGAGACGCGTGGAAAGCCGCAGCGACGTCTGCGTATTCGCGACGCACGCCGCGACGCGTTCCTCGCCAGCGACCCCGAACGCCTCCGGGGACTCCGCGGCGCTCTCGCTCTTCTTCCTCAACGCCTCCGCGCGCTCGAACGAGCCGTCTTTCTGCTCGTCCGCACCGCGCATCATGCTCCGGAGCTGCTCCAACACGAGATCCTCCGTCTCCTCGTCCGTCAAGTCAGCGCGCGAAAACGCGCCTCCAGTTTCGTCGCGCGCCGCGTCGGGAGGGATGGTACCTGGAGGGACGCGCACGAAGTAGCGCCCCTCGTTCGCGCGCGCGGGGCACACGCGCACGGTCTCCACCTCGCCGGAGTGCAGGCCGATGCCCACCAGCGCGAAGCTGCGGCGCAGCGTCTGCTGGTAAGGCACGGAGAGCGGCGTCTTGGGGATGGCGTGTCTGTCGACCAGCGCGGCATCCGCGAGCTCTTGTCGGGAGGTGAAATTCGCGTAGCCGCGGATGTCGTTCGCCTCCTTGGAGTCGAAGAAGGGGCGCGCGGCGTCGTCGTTGGCGCGCTCGATCTTGGGGTTGGAAGGCGCGGCCGCGCGCGTCACCGCGGCGCGGCGCGCGCGGCGCGCGGGGAGCGCCGAGCGCGACCCGACCGCCCCGAACGCGCGGTGCGCGCGGGGGGCACCGCCGCCGGCGCGGCGCGAGACCGCGCGCGCGGCGGCGGAGACGCGCGAGGCGCACTTGGGCGCCGCGGGCGACGCGCGCAACGCGGGGCTCATCGTGCCGATCATTCGAACGTGTCTCGCGACGACGCCGAGGTGCATGCGCTCGCGAGAGGCGTCGCCGGTCGCGAAACGAGGGTCGCCGCCGCTCTGCGAACGCGAATCGCCCGCGTCGAAGCGACAATCACGGGTCGCCCTTTGGAGACGGCTCCGTCCGGGTCCGGTCGGCGCTCGGCGCGCGACGGTGGGGACGCGTGGGAGCGGCGAACGCGTGTGCGCGCGGACGTGCTGTGGCGAACGCGCGCGCGGGGGCGCGGGGTCGCGTCGCGACGTCCGCGAAAAGTCGTCGCCGCCGACCGAAAACCTCAACCCTCGCGCTTCGCTTTTTCGGCGTGCAGGGCGCGAGGCGGGTCGAGAGGAACTCTGGGTCACAGACCGTCGTCAATTTCTGTTTTTTTTTCACACTGAGCTGCATACGTCTCCGTTTCGCACGACCATCTGAGGTCCGAGAGCCGACTCGAATCAATCCAAGCTCGCGCCGTTTTGGAGCTGGCGTTTGGAAGGCCGCGTGCCACAGATCGGAGCGTCGCGGCGGTGACCTCGGGCGTCGAGCGCCTTTCTTCGCGAGTCCGGACGCGTTCGCGACCGAGCGCGACGCGGGAGACGCCCCAGTCGCTTCCCTTCTCGGTCTCGGAGCGTGTCTCGGAGCGGCGCCCGACCACCCGCTCCGCCAGCCGTCGTCACCCGACTTTCAAAGCGGGGGTTCCTTTTCGGCAGCCATGCGCGACGTCGCCTCCCCGCCCTCCTCCGCCTCCGCGCCCGTGTGCCGCATCTGCTGGGAGAGCACGTGCGAGGCGAACGGCAGCGACGCGTTCCTGACCCCGACGCCCTGCGCGTGCCGGGATGAGCGCTCGAACGTGCACCAGGACTGCCTCGAGCGGTGGATCTTGGAGGCGCGGAGCCAGGGCCGCTTCGACTGCGGGACGGTGTGTCACGCGTGCGGCACCCGCTACAAACACCCCGCGCTCGACGAGACGGTGCTCTCCGCGAGCGCCAAGGCGGCGGTGCCTGTCGGGAACGGCGGTGCCGAGCACGACACGCGCGAGCCGATCGCCATCGTCGGCGGCACCGGATACGTCGGGCGAAGCGTGTGCTTACACCTCGTGAACCACCCCACGTTCCGGCTGGGCGCCGTCGTCGGCAGCGCCGCCACCGCGGGCAAGCCCTTCTCGTCCGTCTTCGAGAAGAAGGAGGAGGCGCTCGTCGAGCACTACGGCGCTGACTTGTGGAAACCGCAGGCGTTCCCGCAGGAATTCATGAGCGTCAGAGTGAGTTCCGTCGAGGAGGTGATTGCGAAGAGAGAGTGTCGCGTGGCGCTGTCGTTCATCGCCCCCGAGCACGGCGAGATTGAAGACGCGCTGGGCGCGGCTGGCGTGAAAGTCTTCTCCATCTCGCCGCACGCGAGATTCGACCCCGCCAACCCGCTGTCCGTGCCCGAGGCGAACCCCGAGACGCTGCGTGAGGCCGTGTCTTTGTCGTTCGCGAACAAAGAGGAGGATACAAAGTCGCTCGTCAAGTCGCCCAACTGCGTGACGTGCGGCGTCGCGGTTGCGCTTAAAGCGCTGGACGACGTGAAAAAGTGGGGGGGCGTCCGCGACGTCGCCATCACGACGTTCCAGAGCCTGTCCGGCAGAGGGGACGCGAAGTACCCGCGCGAGCTGGTCATGGGCAACGTGTACCCGCTGAAGGGCACTGTGGAGCGGACGGGCGAGTACCAAAAAGGCGAGCTGAAGCGGCTCATGCCCGGCGTCGAGCGGGTGTCGGTCGGGGCGTACCGCGTGCCGGTGCAGAAGGGGCACCTGGTGGACGTCCGCGTGCGCTTCAAGGGACGAAGCGCGTGGGTCCCTAGGGACGACGACAGTCAGGACGACGTGGGTGGGTTTCTCGAACGACTGTGCGAAGAAGAAGGCGAACGAGAAAGAAAACCCACCGCGGCGGAGATCAAGGCGGCGTTTGAGTCGTTCGATCCGCTGCGCGACGCGCCTTTGCCGTCCAAACCTAAACGCGCCATCTTCGTCAAGCCGCTGGACGAGCCGTTTGTCTCTTCCGCGGGTCCGGCGAGCCTCGGAGCCTCGGCGAGGCTCACGCCGGCTCCGCCTCGACTGGGCACGCCGCGCCCCAAGGACGACTGCGAGTTCGAGAACGGCATGGCCATCTGCGTGGGGAACATCGACGTCGAGGACGACTGCTTCGACGTCGCGTTTTGCGTCGTCGTGAACAACGTGGCGCGCGGCGCGTGGGGCGCGGCGATGCTCAACGCCGAGTACTGGTCGTACCTGCGGAACAGGAAACCGTAGAATATATCGTCGAAAGGAGTTGACTAAAAAAAGCGTATCGATAGTAGTCTATATTTCTCTCACCTCAACGCGCGGAGTTCCCGTCGTCGTCGTCGTCGGTGGTCTTTTTTGGTTTTTTGGGCGTCGCCGGCGCCTCCACGCGGCTTTTCCCCGGCCCGGCGCGCAACCTCTTGCCCTCCATCAGGTCGACGTTCTCCCAGTCCAAAAGCACGCGCTCGGTGGAGTCGAGGACGATCAGGATGGTCCACAGGATCTCGAAGCACAGCACCTCGTTCTCGTCCAAAAACGCCACGCGGATGTCCATCAGCGAACCGGTCACCTTCGTGATCTTCGTCTTGATGAAGTACCGGTCGCCGAGCGCGAGCTCCTTGTGGAACGTGGACTGGATCTTCGCCGCGAAGAGGTTTCGCTTGTAGTAGAGCTCGACGTGCGACAGACCGGAACGCGCCATGAGCTGCTCGACGCCGTCCACCGACCGTGCGACGATCATCTCCACGGTGTAGTGCTGGTTCATGTCGATGTCCCGGAACTCCACGCGGCGGTCCATGGAAACCTCCACGCCCAGATCCACCGCGCGCGGCGGGTTGAGCACGAACGCGTGCCCGCCGATGCGGAAAAACTGAAACGCCTTCTTGAACCAGTTGTACGCGAAGTACTTGGCGAGGAAAAAGTAGGGCGTCTGGCCGACCGTCTTCCCCGCCAACCGCCGGCGCACGAGCTCGTTGAGCGTCGCGTAGTCCACGTTGGGAAAAGGAACCGCGTTTTTCCCGTCGCCGTTAAGAGGAGGCGCCTCGTACGTCGTCGCGTGCGCGGCGACGGCTTCCGCGAAGGACGCCATCGGTTTATCCGCGACGAGCAGCTTCGTGGTGACCCCCGTGCCGAGCGTGTCGTTGACGCGGCTTAGCAGCTCCACCGCGTTGAGCGAGTGCATGCCGTTGTCGAAGGTGGTCTTGTCGAAATCAACCTCCTGGTCCGTCAAATCAAGCACCACAGAGCGCACCACGGCGCGCACAGCCTCCACGCGCTGCTCCGGCGTGAGCTGCCGCAGGCGCGCGAGCGACGTCGCGGGGTCCAGGGTCTGCGCGCGGCCGTGCTGCGCCGACTCGTTTTTGGGCCGACGTTGCTCGGGCTGTAAACGGGGCTTCGTGCCCTCGACGCGCGCGAAACGCACGCGACCCATCGCCGCGAACGTCTCCCAGTCTCCCGTCTTGTTCTTCGTCACCGAAGCGTTTCCGGTCTTTCCCGTTTTTCGCGAGCCGGAAGCGCGTTTTTCGGCGACGTTTTTCGACGACTCGACGACGCGCTCGTACCGCAAGTCGGCGACGAGGTAGTCGGCGTGCTGCTCGACAATCTCGCCGTGCACGGCGCACGTGTTACGTGCGCCGGCGGTCCATTCCGCGGGCGCCTCGGCGAGGTGGAACTCCTTGACGGCGACCGGGATGAACGTCGCCGCGCGCACCGCCGCGCACGCCACCTGCAAGCCGGCGTCCAGCACAGCCGCCAGGTGCGTCCCGGTCACCTCCGCGCGGAACACGTGCCCACTCCACTCCACGCCCGCCACCGCGCGGTACGCCCCGGCGTACTCCAGACGCAACGCGTCGCACCGGCGGTAGTGCTGCGCGGCGGTGGCCTCCTCCGTGACCGTGACGTTCGTTTTTTTCGCGTCTTCGCGAGAGCGCTTCCGCGAAGAAGGCTTCTCCGGCTCGCGCTTGCGCTTGGACGCGGAGGACGAAATCGTCGTCTCGGTCGCGGCGCCGCCGCGCGCGTCGGCGGCGCCCCCGAACGTCGTCGGGCCGACGGTGTGCGGCGCGGCGGCGCCGGCGGCGACGACGGCGCGGAGCACCACCTCGTCCCCCACGGTCGCCTGCAGCGCCTTCCTGCGCTTGGTGACGCGCACGTCGGCGTCCGCGGAGTGCACGCCGCGCATGAACGCGACATCGGCGAGCTTCCGCGAGTCCGTCTCCGCGGCGAGCATGCACAGCCACCCCGCGCCGGGCACGATGGGCCGGCCCTGCACGACGTGGTGCGAAAACGTGTACTCGTCCCAGTACTTGGCGAGGTCCAGCCGCGCGTTCGTCGTCGCGCCCGTCTTGCGCCACTCGCTGACCATCGCCGCGATCGGAGGCAGCGTCTCGCGCCGCACGAGGCTGGCGTCCGACGCCGACTCGCCCGCGAGCAGAAGCTGTAACGTCTTGCGCGACGTCTTGTTGGTGATGGTCTTCGGCAAAGCCTCCACCACGAAAACGTGGTCGGGCGCGGCGTACGCGCCCACCCGCGCCGTCACCGCCGCCGCCGCCGCCGCCTTGAACGCCGCCACGTCGATGGCGTCCGGCGAAACCTTTCTTTCGGCGGCACCTTCGTTTCGCTCCGGAGCCGTCGACCCGCGTACGCCTCTTCGGCGCTTCGGCGCCGCGCCGTTCGACGCCGCCGCCGCCGACAAAAGCGCCGTGTCTTTGTGAAACGCCACAAACGCAACCGGCGCGTCGCCCTTGACGAAATCCGGCGCGCCCACCACGGCGCAGTCGCGCACGCGCCAAACCCCCACACGCACGTCCCACAAACACCGCTCGATCTGCTCCGTCCCGACCCGGTTGCCGTTGACGTTGATCACCTCGTCCGAGCGCCCGTGGAACGTGTACCCGGGGAGAACCGACGCGGTTGGAGCGTTGCGGGGCCCCGCCCGCTTCGCGTTCGTCTTCGTCTTCGTCTTCGTCTTCGCGTTTCCATCCGCGTTTCCATCCGGCGCGTGCTTCCGGGCGACGTCCCCTTGCACGAACCCTCCCGCGCCCTTAGGCCAGTACGACGCCTCGAACTTGCGCAGATCGCCCCTCCAGGGAACCTTCGCGTTCAAAACGCCGTCGCCGCACCGCGCGGCGTCGCCGAAAACCGTGAGCGCCAGACTCGGATACGGCGCGACGAGCACGACGTCGCTTTGGTCGTTGATCAAACATCGCACCCAGGGCAACGGGTACGTTTTCGTGTCCGGCTCGAACTTCGTCGCGGCGATGGTTTTCGAGACGTCCCGAGAAAACACCATGGCGCCGTGCTCGGTGGCCCAGTAGGAGTTGATGAAGTTTTTCGTGACGTGTAACTGCGCGTACGCGTGCACCTCCGCGCTCACCGGCTCGGCGCAAAACGTCGCGACGCGCAAATGCGATTCCGTTCGTTTTCTCACCGCGTCCAGCCTCTTCGCGTTGGCGGGATCGGTCATGAGCTGCCGCACGACCGCGCTGCCTGATTTGAATACCGTGACCTTTTCCTTCTCGATACTCTCGAACGCACGTAAAGGGCTCGGGAACACCGGCGAGCCGAGCATCAACACCGAGCGCGTCGCCGCCAGGAGCGGACCCATCAGCATGTAGCTCTGTCCGGTGATCCAGCCGCTCGACCCGACGGTGAGGATCCCGCCGGCAACGCCGTCGCCGCCCTCGCCCGATACGCACTCGAACACCGAACGCATCGTTTCAAGCACGCCGGAGACGTACCCGCCGTGCCCGTGCACGATGCCCTTGGGCTTTCCCGTGGACCCGCTCGTGTACGACACGAAAAGGGGGTGGTCGCTCGGAACGGGCGTCGCCGCTAAACACGCGGGGACTCCGCGCTCCGTCTTCTTCTTCGGCGCCTTCTTCACGATCGGATCCGCGGTCTCGGAGAGGAACACCATATGCGCGTTCGCCTCCGCGAACGCCTGCGCGTCCGACATGCTCGCCCAGCGCGCCAGGCGGCACGAAAGACGCAGGTGCTCGAAGTCGCGCTCCGCCTCCAAAAACGCGGGCGGGGAGACGGAGGCGCCCGCCGCGCTCATCGCCGCGCGACGCGCTTTCGCGGCGCAGTCGACGGCGACGCCCGCGTGTTTCGTGGCACCTCCCGGCGCGGCGACCACGAGCTTGGGGTGCAGGTCCTCGATGCGGCTCACCAGGACGTCCTCGGCGGCGTCCACGGCTGTGGCGCTGTAGGCGGCGCCCAGTCGCTGGCACGCGAGCATGTACACGCAATGCGTCACGTCCGTGGGCATGTGGAAGAGCACGCGGTCGAACGCGCGCACGCCGTGTTCGTCCCTGAGCCTCGCGGCGACCGTGGCGACGGCGCCCAGCAGCTCGCGCCTCGTGATGTTCACGCGAGGCGTCAATTCGGTGATCTCCTCGGGAAGAGCCGTGAGCGCCACCTCGTTTCCGCGCCCGTCAAGGACGTGCCGATCGCACGCGTTGAAACACGCGTTGGTCTCCGCGCCCGCGAACCATTTGAAGTACGGCGCCTCCGAGGTGTCGCACAAAGAGTGCCACGGGGTCCAGTGAGTGTCCTTCAGCGCGGTCTTAGCGCCAGCGCCGGGCGAGACGCACGCGTCGCGCGTCCGCCACCGGCGCTCGCTGGCGTCCCACCACCACAACTCGCCCGCGGCTCTCGCGGCCGTCGCGAGAGCCTCCGGCGACGCCTCGAAGCCGGACGCGGCGGACGCAAAGCCGGAGGGCTTCGCCGCCTTGGACGCCTTGCGCGGCGGCATCCGGAACGATCGGGGCGGAGACCTCGCGCTCGACCGACGGAAGCCCGGCTCTTCACGCGCGCGGCGCCTTCTGGCGAGGCGCAGCGCGATCGGTGCGACTCGTTATCGATCCTCTCAGTGCTCGTGAAATTCGCGACTGCGCGTCCAGTGGTCTGGCGCTCTCCCGACTCGGCGAGATTCCTCGTCCGCCATCCAGTGCCGAATGCAGAGCGCAAGAAAGCGCTTTTCGTTTTCGCGTCGAAAAAACACGCGCCGGCCCGCGATCGACCTCGGTGCCGTCATCGCGCCGACGCCCCCTCGCCACTCGTACATGCGCGCCGTCCTCTCGAGCTCGACTCGACTCGCGGCCCCCCACCTCCGTCGCCTCTCGCCGCACGCCTCGCGCGCGATGTCCGCCCCCCCGCGCGCCGTTCCCGCGCCCATGGTGAGCGAGCTCTACGCGCCCGCGCCCGTGGAGGGCCGCTGCGCGCTGGTCACCGGCGCGTCCAGCGGCATCGGCCGCGCCACCGCCGAGCGGCTCGCCGAGCTGGGGTGCCGCCTGGTGGTCGCCGCGCGCCGCGCGGACCGCCTCGAGGAGCTCGCCTCCGAGCTCCACAGCAAGTACGGCGTGAAGGTGCACTGCGCGGTGCTGGACGTGACGGACACCGACGCCGTGCTCGCCCTCCCCGCGTCCCTCCCCGCGGAGTTCGCGGACGTGTCCATCCTGATCAACAACGCCGGCGGCGCGCTCGGCACGGCGAAGGTCACGGAGAACGACATGGCGGACGTCACGACGATGCTGGACGCGAACGTCCGGGGTGTGGTCGCGGCGACGCGCGCGTTTTCGCCCGGCATGGTGCAACGCGAAGAGGGGCACATCGTCAACATCTCCTCCATCGCCGGCGTCGAGTGGTACGGCGGCGGGAGCGTGTATTGCGCCACGAAAGCCGCGATCAACGCGTTCACGTACAGCGCGCGGAAGGACCTGCACGACACGCCCGTGCGAGTCACGTCCATCTCCCCCGGGTTCGTGAACACGGAGTTCGCGACGGTTCGGTTCAAGGGCGACGTCGAGAAAGCCGACGGCGTGTACCGGGGCATGAAGTTCGGCGGGCCGCTCCTCGCCGAGGACATCGCGGACAACATCGTGTATGCGCTGACAAGACCGGGGCGGGTGCAGATATGCGACGTGCTGGTGTACCCGACCAGCCAGGCGAGCGCCAGGGACATCGCCAGGGAGTAGACGGGCGGCGAGTGGAACACGCCGCGAAGAGGAGAAGCGTCACGTAGCCGATAGAGCGCCTTTCTTCAAATATTACCGTCGCCGTGCGCAGTTAGGCAGTGTGTTCTCGCAAGACACGCGTCGCTCGTCATCGTTCCGAGACGCTCGTGAAAGCCACGACGACGTGAGGCTGCTCTCGGAACGCACGAGCCGTCACACTCGAGCGCCACGTACAGCATGCGCGCGGAGACCCCGGAGTCGGCCGCCGCGCCCGACGTCGAAGCCGCGGTGGCCGCGCGCGACGCCGAGGACTCGGGCGCGACGCGCCGAGGGGACGCCGAGCGCGCCACCGCCGCGGGGGTGTGTCGCGTGTGCTTGCAGGAGGTGTCCTTTTCCAAGGGCGTCGACGGGTCCGACGCCGGCGACGCCGCGCTCCGAACCGGCGAGGGAGAGGATGTCGTGCTCCTCGGGTGCGCGTGCTCGCAGCCGTGCCACCGCGCGTGCATGGAGGCGTGGACGAGGACCAAGGGCGACCGAACGTGCGAGCTGTGCCACGAGACCATGGTTTCGCTCTCCGAGCCGGGGACTCGAGCCTCTTTAGACGCGAGCGACGACGCGTCGCGCCGCGACGAGATCGCGGTTTTCGTGCGGCCGGTCTTCGACGCGTCGGGCGGGCACTTCGTCTTCGCGCTCGCCGATCCTAGTAGCGAAGGCGCGGGACGAACACACCCGGGACAAACCGCGCGTCTCTTCGTACGGCGCGTGAGAACGAACGCCGCCGCCGACGGCGCCGGAGGCGAAACCGACGGCGGCGGACCCGCGCGGCGCCGCGGGTGCTCCGAGTGCGTCTCGCTCGCCCTCTTCGCGCTGGTGTTCGTGCTGGTCTTCGGCGGCCCGGGGCTGGTGTTCGCGGGGATCTACGTGCTGTGGTTCCTGTGGCTGAGGGCGGTGACGGGGTAGGCGACAGACGCGGAGGAGCGCGAGAGCCGAAAAAGAGGGAACGACAGACGAGCGAACGACGAGACAAAAAGAGCGAGACGAGTTTTTTTTAGAAAAAAAAAACGCCTTCGTCAAAACGCGTCCGTATGCCCGTCGTCCCCCCCCTCGTCCCCTCCCCACACCGTGGAGTTCCCGTTATCGAACCGGTTCGCACGGTCATCAGAAAACGAGTCATCGTCTCTGCTGGAGCCGAGCGTGTGCACGTTCCCGCGCGCGCCGCCGCCGCGCGCGCGCGCGGCCGGGGCCGCCGGCGTCGCACTCGCCGCGACGCCCCGCGTCGCCGCCGCCCACGCGGCGTCCTGCGTCCCGAACGCCGCCTCCGCTCGCGGCGTCTCGCCGCCGCCGCCCGACGCGAGAGGCCCCGCGTCTCCTATCCCGAGGAACATCGCGAGCGTCGCCCAGACGCGCCGGATCAGCTCCGCGAGCACGGCGAGAACGCCGCCCGCGGCGGCGCCCGCGGCGCCCCCTTTCTTTTCCAGCCTCCGCGTCTTCTTCCCTTGGTCCCGGGACGAAGACGGGAGGACGACCAGCAACGACGGTCTGCCGCCCAGGCCGAGGGACTCCAGCGTTTTGTCTTCCTCCACCCCTGCGTCCACGCGCTCGCGGGGCCAGGCGTTCCAGATCTCGAAGGACGTGTCTTTTAAGGGTCTCATGAGGGTCGCGACGAACGCGCGGAAATCGCCCAGCGTCGCGTCCGGCGGTAACTCGCACGTCGTCGTTTTTCCATCCGGCGTGGTCACGCGCGCCGCGAAGGACGCCGAACGCGTTCGTGTTACCGGTCGTGATGCCTCTTCGTCCCGTTTCGAAGTTTTTTCGGTTTGCTCTTTGTCTGTATCTCGCTCTTTGCCTTTCTCTCTCTCTTCCTCTTTGGGTATCTCGACGTCTTTCTTCGTCTCCTGGAACGGAGACGTCGTTAAGGCGTCTCCGTCGTCGCGCCGCGTCTCGCGCGGAGGCGTCGGCGTCGCCTCCGTCACGTCAGACGCGCTCGGCGAAATGAGATGTGTCGTGCCCGGCGTCGCCGCCTGCGTCGTCGCCGGCGGTGCCGTCTGCGCCGCCGAGGCGCTCGCAGCGCCGCTCGCGGCGGCCATCCTCGCGAGCGCCGCCATCGCGGCGGCGGCCATCGCCTTCTGGAAAGCCGCGCGCGTCTCGCGGAGTCTCCCGCACGTCGCCTCCGCGTTCGTCCCCACGCCCAAAGACGAAGTCTCCCCGTCGCCGTCGCCCGACGCGAACAGCACGCTCCCGTCGTTGGGGTCGAGCGCCACCACAGAGGGCACGCGCGAGGCGTACGCGGGGTAGATCTGCGCGAAGTTCCGGTGCGCCGCGGTCGACGCCTCGAGGCGCACGGCGACCCAGTGATCGCCCAGCTCGCCGCGCACATCCTCGTCCGCCCAGACGGCGTCGAGCGAAGCGCTCCGCGAGTCGTCCCCGCCGGGGTGCAGCGCGATGAGCAGAGGGCGCGCGCTCGCGCGCGCGCTCTGGATCGCCGACGCCACGTCGCCGCCGTGGAACGCCGAGGGAGACGACATCACCGCGGCCTGGAGTCCGCGGGCACAGGGCGCCCCGCGATGTGGCCGCGCCTCGCGCGAACAACAACGAAAACCGAGACAGGTGGCCGACTCGGAAATGCCGATTCGCGACGTGTCGCCGCGCAGTTTTCGGTCGCGCGAAAAACGCATCACCGTCGCAGATATGCCCTCGTTCACGCTGTACCGCACGTCCTCCGGTCGCGTGACCTTGGTTCCGAGGAAGAGCTTCGAGTCCATATCGCGATACACGTCGAGCAAGCAGGCGATCGCTTCCGACGACTCGATCTTCGTTCCCCAGCCGCCGTGTCACCCGTACCTCCTTCTCACGAAGAAGCGCTCCGCCGACACCGAAACGCGGAGAAAAGCTGACCGGCGCTCGCGCTCGCCCGAGTCGCGGGCACCGCGAGACCCGCCCCGAGCGGACGGGCGCGAGAACCGGGCGTGAACGCGGGGAGACGGGTCCGTGCTGTGTCGAACGCGCGGCTCGCTCGAGCCGCGCCTTCTCGGGAGAGGCGGTGCTGACATCGAAATTCGGTGCTTTTACATCGAACCACCATTATTTCCAGGACAAAAAAGTCGGACTGATCCGCGGCGGGCGTTTTTTTCGAGACTGGTCGTGCGTTATGTTTGGGCAGGTTATAATCGGTCCTTTTCGCGCCTGGATGCTGGTTCGTGAACCCGAGGATTGCTTTGAAAACCGAAAACAACATCGCCCCGCGATGGCTTGCATGTGTAGAATCGGGCGCCGCGCGCCGACCGACTCAGACGCCCGCGCGCATCTTCCCTGTACATACGGGTGGTTCGACACCCGCGGGTGCCTTTCACGTCGCGCGCGCTCGCCGTAGCCGCGAGCGGACCGACGATCGCCCCGGCGACGCGCGGTAGACGCGCGTGATCGTCTCCGCGACCCTTCAGGAGCTCTTCGGGTGTTGTTTGTCGAACAGGGCGCGAAAACACGTCTCCGCGCGCGATGTCCGTCTCGGGCGGGTACGCGACGATGTCCCGCTTCGGCGGCGGGCTGACGGCCGGCCCCGGGATGTCGACGCTCGACCCGCACGAGCGCACGCGGCTCACGCACCGCATGATGGCGATCGACACGTCGCACCTTCCCGCCGATTGCGGCCCGCTGTCCGGGTTCGGCAGGCAACTCGACAGCACCAAGAAAAACGAGCCTTCGTTTTTCTTCGGGCGCACGACGCGCGCCGAGCGCGCGCGCGCGTGCAACTTCGACCAGCGGAGCATGAAGGAGGCTCTGCAAGTCATTGAGGCTAACTACGGAAGAACGGAACGCCGCGTCCCCCCCCCCGGCGCGTACGACAGCGAAGCCGCGTGGGACGCCACCGGCGCCGTCGGCGAGTCGTGGTCGCGAAACGGACGCCTCGCCACTGGTTTGCTCGCGCGCGACTCCGTGCGCGGCGGGCTGACGCGCTCGACCCGGTTCCCGAAGAAGCACGCGCACGATTTCGGCAAAGCAGTCGGCAGGGAGGACGTCGCGGGTCGGCTGGGCGGTGCGACGCAGACGTTCTCCGGGGACCTCGCGGCGCAGACGGAGCGGCGCTTCGGCGCCGACGTCGAGCGCTTCGCGACGGCGGACGTCTCTTCGTTCGGCAAGCAAGTCGCGCGCCGGAGCTCGACGTTCCATCACGCCGACTTCGCCACGACGCTCTCGCGGCGGAAGCGCGACGCGAGCGACGCCAAGCGAAGACACGGCGGCGCGCTGGAGACGCTCGCGAAAGGACAGGACGCGCCCCCGGTGACCAAAACCGCGGTGGTGCTCTCGTCCGTGGGCAAACAGGCGCTGAGCACGCGCGCGAACGCGAGCGCGCTGTCGTGGGATCGGTCGCCTCGGTCGCCGGCGCCGAGTGGTTTCTCGGGAGCTTCTCAGGAGCTCGAGGCACGCCGGGGGCCGGGGATGTACCATCGCGTGGAGGACTTCAGGGACACGCTGCGCGAGATGCGCGAGACCCGGCGGGCCGCCAGGACCATGCACTTCGGGACGTACGAGGCGGCGTACGAGAAGCGGCGGGCGCTTTCTTTGTCGTCGACGCTGCCTTCCATGTCCCCGCGCGGGTTCCGCACCGAGCGGGGACATCTCGACCCGCGCATGACGAACTCGGCGGGGATGCTCGGGACGTCGGGGACGTACCGCGCGTCCCCGACGTCGACGCTCAAGTACTGGGCGCGGGGCGACGCGGGGACGGGGACGGGGAGGCGGGGACGGCGCGAGCCCCGCTTTTTCCCGCAGACCAACGCGGAGCTTCGCGACGC
>Ga0209666_1000905_pt1 | contig 22721 bp, 22 predicted proteins | sample SaaInlV_125m_DNA_FD_184679 | JGI IMG/M metagenome (GOLD analysis project Ga0209666, IMG submission 184679) | Marine microbial communities from expanding oxygen minimum zones in the Saanich Inlet - Saanich Inlet SI037_S3LV_10m_DNA (SPAdes)... | ecosystem: Environmental > Aquatic > Marine >...
AAAAAGGTTCTCTCAACCATGTCCTCATCAGCCTCTTTTTCCTCATTTTCGGATTCTTCGGGGCTATCTTCCTCTTTAGGTTCGTCATCAGCCGGCTGTTGTTCTTCCTCTTCGGTAATATCTGTCAATTCTAATTTGTCGCCTTCTTGCATAACGACTGTGAATTCTTGAGTTTTCGGTTCTTCGGATTCTTCCTCTTTTTTACCAAATCCAAATGCTTCTTTGACATCCAAATTATAGTTTCTTTGAGTGTAAATTACATCACCATCGCCATCGGCATCAACCTCAAGTAATACCACTTCGGGGTGGTTCAAGTAAATATCGTAGTAAGCACTTGTAGCATCTTCCTCATTATCGTAATCGCCGTAATGTTCCCAACCATCTTCCATCTTGTGTTTGACATCTATTTGAAACCATCCTTCATCGGCTGAAAAGGTTTCATTTGACGGTTCTTGCGGGAATGGTTTCTCCGAAGGTGCGGAGGGTTCAACGGATGCGGGGGAAGGATTGCCTACGGTATCAGCATCGTGATTGCTATAATGTTGTAAATCCTTTAATTCTTTACTATCCCATTTAACGATTTTTTCGGGTGTGAATCCTGTCTTGTCTTTAGCATCAGTAGTATAGCCGAGAACATCAACATCGCCCTTCTTGTTTTTACCAATGATTATAGCGGATTCTGCTTCCTTAGCATTAAAACCATAGACGCTCTCAAAGTCGGCCTTAGAAACGGTCTTAGGGAGTGTTTTACGGCCATCGTATTCACCTTGTAGGGTATAACGAATAGAACCACCTTTAGATTGAATGGCTTTGTGTCCAACAATCTTCGCTTCGTGCTTAGATTTCAAAGAGGGAACATAACCTAAAAATGTAGTCTTGGACATGAATTATCATTGACCACGCCACTATCTAATACTCTCCATGAACAATTCTCCATGCGTTATGGAGAAAATCACCAAAGCATTCCTGTGTCTTTAGGTCGGTAAAGGACTCCTTCTTGACCGAAAGCAGGGATAGAACCGATTGATGGTAAATGGAATTTGGAATCGGTGTCGGAAAGGTAATCGTAGCGGTAATCATCCTCTTGGGCTTCCGCTTCTTTTTCCTCTTCCGCTTCGGCTTCCATTGATTCAATTTCTTCCTGTTGTTCTTCAATCACGGCTTGAGAGTCGTCAAGGAGGCGTTCATAGCGTTCCTTTTCAGTCTGTGCGGCCATACCACGATTGAGGCCACCGAGGGCGTAGCCGAGGGGTAAGAAGCCCCCTACGGTCAAAACAAGAGTGGAGAGTGTTCCTTCAAACATCGGGGCTTCCTTGTTAGCGAATCGGTCATAACCATAGATTGCGAAAGAAGCGGCGGATAAACAAAGGGCGGCGAGCGTTCCTTTTTGCTTGGCTTCTGTGCCTAATGCCGAGTCCACTTGTTCCTCTTCCTCATCCATTTCCCCTGCGAGGACTTTATCTCGCAAATCACGGAAGTCAAGGACAGCACTCATAGTATCATTTGGTCGTTCCCGTTATCTAAAGACACCGACGATTCAAACGAGGGCTTGATAGGCCACGAAAGATTCCCTAAGTGCCGCCATTTGAGTATCGTGTTGAGTGGTTTGACGAGCAATTTGACGAGCCAATTGAGCGCATCGTGCGGCGTGATTGTTAGTCAATTCTGTTCGGCGTTCTTGGTATCGTGCAAAAATGATTTCTTGTTGAGCATCAGTCAATGGGATTTGAGTCAAGTCAATTTCATAATGTTGAAGGGTGTTCCATTGTAGCCAAGTGGTGAAGGTTGAATCGCTTTCAACAGAATGATAAGAAACAGGGTAATTGGTAGTCATGGCTTGTGCAGGAATACCTGCAAATCCACAAATGACCGCAAGCGCATCCGATTCTTCATCGCCACCGTTAGAGAGCATTTCCTTGACCTTTTTGACAATAGCGGTGTGGAGGTTTTCGGTGGTTTTGATTTCATTTTGTAGTCGTTGGCCGGAGGCAATTTTCAAAAGCGGTTCTGCGATTTTAAGGTCGGCTACAATTTTATCAATTTGAGGCTTCCATGCAGTTTTAATTGCGGCAAAGGTTGGAGTGTGCTTTCGGAAAATCCCGAACATTAAACCACAAACAAAGGTGTTTTTCTTGGAAACTTGGTCAAAAGTCTGCTTGAAGTAGCAATCTTCGGAACGGTTGCGTGAAGTCCAAGATTGACCGAAAGAATTGACTTGAGGGTTCGCAAGAGCAAACTCATGGAGTGCGGCAATTTCAAGATAGAGGTTAGGTTGTTTCTCCATCATTGATTCCAAAAGTGCCTTCATTTCAACATCGGTGAAAGAATCTGCGATGAAACTTAAATCGGCGGTTTTGACTTGGTTATAAGGTGCATTTCGGAAATTTCCGTAAGGGATTTGTGTCCCTGTGTTAGCATTAAAGAAAGTAGTAATGGGTGTATCAAAACATCGGTATTTGAGCATTTCCAAATCGCCGCCTGTAATGTAGCCTTCATAGAAGCGAGCCTGAACGAAGTTAATGTTTAAGTTAAGTCGGGTCTTTGTCCAAGTAGCAACATTGGAAAGAATATCCATCAGTCCATCATAAGCATCTCGGTATGTTTGAGAATAATTTTGATGATTCGGATGGAGGTTGTAAGTGGTTGAACCCAATTTAGCAAACTCATCACGCATGATGAGGGCGTAGTCATAAATGTCTTGACGAAGGGCGGGGGTAAGTGCTTTTTCAAGTGTTTCCGACAAAAGAAAAGAACCTATTTGGTGAATAATACCTTGAAGGTTATTACCGTTATAGTGTGCAGAATTGCTACCTATTGTTTTCGTAATGTTTTCACGGTATTTGTAAGCCTGTATTCCACCCACTTCAACAGATAGGAGGTTGGCTTCTTGAAGAAATTCCCACATAGTCTTGTCGGCAACCATAATGTCATTAAGTGGTTGGTGAATGCACCCATTCTTGTCAGCATTAAGTGGGGCAAAATTCAGTTGTTCTCGTCGGATGGCTCGGTTGCTCATGTTTCTCCAACGACAGAAACGGGTTAATAAAGGTTTCGTTCACAGCATTAAGTCAAAAAGTCAAAAACGATGTATAGAACTAAAATCAAGTTAAGCCCGTAAAACGAAAACGGCTTACAACCACGATTGGTTGCTTTCTAATGAAGCCATGCCTTCGTCAAATTGTCTTTCGTTTTCTTTTCTTTTAGCCTCTTTCCATTCTTCCCAAACCGCTTTTGTTTCGGGGATATATGCAGGGGGTGGATTTAACATTCTCCCTCGTCTTTTGTCAAACTGTTCCATGAGATATTCTTTCAATTTACCCGAACCTTTCAAGTTAGCCCACATAGCCTTCTCTTGAATGCCTTTTTGATAGTCAGCCATGATTTCTTGTGAATACCTTTCAATCATAACTGCATTAAGATATTCTTTCCAAAGGATAACAAAATACTCAAATGCTTCTTTGGCTTGCTTATCCACAACGGATTTATCGGGAAGACGAACATAGAACTTTTTTCCATCCGACATTTCAGTATAAGGTATTTGAGTTCCACTATACACAGGCCATCCGTTTGTAAAGGAAGGAGGAAGGTCTTTCAAATAACGAATGTCTTTCCTTGCATAGCGACTTGTGTTGTAAGTAATGTATTTCACTTGTGGATTCAATTCCATCCAATGTTTCAAAGCCATACTCAATCCCCATTCTAAGTAAGCAAACGGAGTTCCCTTCATGTCGGGATTCAATGGCTGTTTTTGCATAGCGATTTGATAATTCTTTCCATAAACCCCTGCGGCCATATCAATCGGATATTGCGCTCTTTGTTTGGCGACAAATTTCCAATTAAGAGTAGGGTATTTCCATGATTCGTAAGTAAATCGGGCATTAGGTTTGATAATGTTTCCGATTTGGACTTGAGCATCGGGATATGGTATTTGGTTTCCATTAGAATCATATTGAGAAGGGAGTCGGGCTTGTCTATCATACATTGGTATTTGATAGCCATTTTTGTAATTATTCAATTGAGGGATTTCTAATTGACGAGAGCCTTTTTCAAGATTTTTCATTAACCATTCTTTGTAGGATGGATAATCGGGAGATGCAACAAAATTAGGAATTAAACCTCTTCGGCTTAGTTTTTTAATCATTTCTTCACGGATAGGTTGTGCGAAATCATCATTATACCGATGATGGGTATAATCCTTCGTGTCTATGATAAATTGAAGTTTTCTTTTGTCAATTGCTCGCCCGCTTTGCGCCATAAATTCTTTACCCTCCGCACTCTTATTTGAAGTTTTCTCTCCTTTTAGAAGAAAACCTGCACCTGCGACTAAGGTTGCGATAGCGACAATACCTAAGTTTTTGTCAATCATTCATTTCCCACCGCACTACCCGAATAATTCTGTCCGAAAGCGGCGTTAGTGTAAGCGGCGGCGTTCATCCAAGATGCGCCATCAATTAGCATTTCAAGATTGTTTTGTGCCGCCATAGGGTATGCAGTTTGACCTACATATTGTCCCGAACCCGAAACAGGTTCAGCAAGTGGAGTGATAACAGGCATTGAAGTGCCTCCCGAATTGATTGGGATTTGATACATACGGTTTGTTCCAAGCACTACATCGCCTCTTCCGTTAATACCTGCCGTTCCGTTAGCACCGTCAGCCGCTTTGGTTTCGCCACCCTTGAAAAGACCTACAATAAATGCTTTTGAACTATCCACAAACGGTTGTAGTTCTTCATCAAAAATGTAAAGAATTAAGCCTGTGATGGCCGCCGTGCTAAAAATAGTTTTCATAGTCGTCATTTATTTCACTCCGATTTACCCATCAATACTGAAAAGAGAAGACCTGCTGTTCCAAGAAGAATTCCGGGAAGTGCAATACCAACAACAGCACCGCTTCCAAGTCCAACACCCTTCTTGAAATTAGAAGAAGTTTCACCTGCATATTCCGCACCGTAGTTCTGTGTAGGTTGGAAAGAAGTTCTGTCCACTTCAACGGATTCCAAAGGAGTATAACCATCCATTGAAAGTGAGCCATCTTGAAGATAACCTGCGGTGTCGGCATCCATTGTCATAACATCATCGTATTTGCGACCCATGCGGGAGTGCCTCTTATCCATAGCGGAGGCTTCATCCCTTCGGTCTTTCATAGATTGTCTGTGCGAACCACGATGACGCATACCGAGGGACTCATCCATCTTATCATCATAGCCTTGTGCATCGTGAGTAATGATACGACCTCTTCCATCTCTTGCATAATTACGACCCTTGCTCTTAGAAAATTCAGCCTTCATGTGAGCGTTGGTTGGGTCAGCACTTGGGCCATCTTGACCTGTGATGCCTTCATCAAATTGAGGTTCGGGGTTGTCACCTTCTGCATACCATTGAGTGACACCATGACCGAGAGGGGCTTCAACGGCTACGGAATCAATTCCGCTATATCCGTCAAGGGAAACGCCTTCTTCAATGGTGATACCTGTTGTGGATTCATCAAGAAGTGCGCCTTCGGTATCGCTTCCGAAGTATTGATTTACTCCGTGTCCGATTGGTGCGGCCTCTTCAATAGAATCAATTGGGGTATATCCCGTAAGTGAAGTTCCTTCTGCAACAGCAACAGGTTCTCCTTCTGCGGAAAAGTTAGCATTGGTTGGGTCTTCAAAGGAAGATGAAGAAACCATGTCGGGTTCTTCGGATGGGGAATAGGTAGCAGATTCTCCTTCGGCATACATTACTTCCTTAGAACCACAATCAGCACACATCATTCGCTTTGATTCAGCACCATAATTAGCAGTAGGTTGGTTTGCGGTCAAATCCACCGTTGTTGATTCCGAAGGGGAATATCCATCAAGGGTTTCGTTTCCAACCATAGCATCGCTTGGGTTGTAGTATTGTCTTTCTTGTGCTTGTTCGTTTTCGCTATCCATTATTTCAACATCCTGTATTTGTAAGAGTTTGCTCATATCAAGACCTTGTGCTTCGTAAAAGCAAGCGTGGTCTTCTTCGCTCATGTAGCCTTCTGTTTCGGCGGCCTTTACTGTTTTCTTAGTTCCCTTCTTTTCGGGCTTCAAGAATTCTGCGGGTGCGTGACCTGCGGCTATCAGTCCCTTACCACATTCAATTTGTGGAGATTGTAATTTGAGTGAGAATTTACCCGGTTGGCTCGCAGAAACCCCGAAAAAGCCTACTCTAACAGGGCATTGAACCATTTTCTTTGACTTTGGTGATGGGAAAGAGGTTGTAGCATAGACTACTGCACCTTTCTCATGGCGAGCAGGGAGTAAATAGAAATTAACACGCTTTCCTTTTTGAGTATGAAGGACTAATTCAGCCGATGGGTATGAACCCGAATCCCAACGAATGCGAGAGGCTTCAAGCGGGCCACCTTCAAGATAACGGCCTAAACTACCACCCTCAATCTTCTTCAAATATGCTGAACGGTCATTGTGGTGCTTGTTAGGTAGGTGAAGAACGACACGGAATGTCCCCTTACCAAGACGAGTGCCTTTGGTTGCAGGGGTGAGATACAAGTCCGTAGTAGCCTTATCACCTTGCGGGAAAACTTCGGTAAAGGAAGTGGGTTGTGAAAATAACCATGTTGTGCGAGGATTCTCAAGGTATTCCTTGAGTGGTTCTTGGCGTGGCTTACGACCCATACCGTAGTTTTGTTGTTCTCGTTATCTAAAGACTCGCTTCACCCATGCAAAATTGACACTTGACTATCGGAGTTTTTGTAGTGACTGTATTTTTCACGATTAGCAATAATTGTCTTCATAGATTTTACCAAATTCTTTTGACTAATTTTTGTATTTTTCTTATAGTTAGTGGCTTCTAATGCACTCATGTAAGCCATCATAACCATTTCTTTCAAGTGCGCCCCTGTCATGCCTTTTGTATCTTTAATCAACGGTCTAAAATCAATATCTTGGTGGTCAAAAGTGGTCAAATACTTCTTCAAAATCCACTTGCGTAATTTATCATCGGGCAATCCAAAATCAATTCGGAAATCAAATCTTCCGGGTCTGTCCACCAATGCTTTGTCAAGGTGTTGTGGATAATTTGTTGTGGCGATTGTGACGACTCCACTATTGGACTCCACACCTGCTAAACAATTCAAAAATTCACCGAGAAGTGGATGGTCGCCACCCGACTTTTGCCTGTCAAGACCCCCAAGTGTATCAATATCTTCAACAATAATAATCGTAGGTGAAATATGTCGGGCAATTTCGTATAGTTCCGAAATTTGTCCTCGCTCGGAAATATCATCGGAAGTAATGTAAATAATAGAAGATTCAATTTGATTCATAATGGCTGAACAAGTCAATGTCTTACCCGTTCCCGGTGGGCCGGTGAGCAAACAACCACGACTTGTAGGGAGTTTTTTATCAGCAAAATAATCAATGTGTTTAATGAAATTGACCACATTCTTTTCAAATGATTCTCTTTGCTCGTTGCTCAAAACAACATCATCCCAACCAACATTTTCAATGGTGATGAATTCAAGTTTAGCCGAAACAGCATTGTTTTTCAAGATACCATTTTTCTTACCATAATTTCGGAAGGCATCGTGAAAAGTTTTAATTTGGGTTGAAGGTTCGTAAATAATTTGAACCTCCACATGAAGTCCATCCACAGGGGTCATGTCCACTACGAATTTTGCCCCATCAGTTTTACGACTCAAGAAAAAGGTCGCACGAATAGGCATATTCTCTTGGCCGTGTGGGTATGTGAATTGATGATATTGAAGACCTGTAATTTTGGTTTTACCCATTGTGAATCCAAGTGTTTTCTCAACATTAAATTCTTCTTTAACCCACCCCATAAAATCATAAATGTGAATTGGTGTCCGAATGTCTTCCCAAAACAACCAATCGGAAACGGCATCATCGGGGGAAGATAATTCCATGAACTCAACAAAAGATTCTTCAAGAAGGTTCGGGTCGCCCTCGCTTGCCTTGACTAATTTTGTGTAAAGATTAAGAATTTTATCTTCCGAATAAGGAATGATAATTTCTCCAATAGGCGTTTCAATCTTAAAGTTCTCGGACATAATTAGAGATTGCTTGAGTGGGTATCTAAATGTTGAGAGAGTTCATAGGAGTATTACGCATGACCCCTTTTAATGTTTCGGCAAAATCGGGAAGGGTTGCAGAAACGCCATTAGGCAAATCTTCAACAGTAGGTTTTGGATGTTTTTCGTAAAATAAATCCATATTGGACTCTAAAACCTCATTTAATCCCTTACCTTGCGATGCGGCGAGTTCATTAGCCCCTGTTTGAATTCCACCCGAACAAGTATTTTCTTCACCGATGTAATGAAATCCAACAATCATGTCAAGGACACGATAATGTCGCCGTTCTTCTATCGGTGTCGTTCTTGGGTCGCCAATAATTCGCAACAGTAATTCGGTATCTTCGGCCATAGCCATACGCTCGTCGTAGCCGCCAACGGACTCAAACGCCTCTCGCCTTATGATTGTCCCTGTCGGTGCAGGGGGGTGTCCAAAGAGGTAATAGTAAGCATAATCGGGGTAATTTTCCATGAAAGGCATATCATTTTCCCAATATCCATATAATCCTTTTACCATGAATGGCTCTCCCGAAAATTGGGATTGAACGGGAACATGACAGTCAAGAGGGCAAGACCAAATAGCGACCTTTTGTAAAGAGTTATCAATTTCTTCTTTGACTTCACGAAGGTAGCCATCATACCACCAATCATCGCCGTCAAGGAAGGCAAGGTAATGATTAGAGCCTAATGCTACTGCTTGATTCCGTGCGCCACTAACGAGGGGGTGTGCAGGGTCTTGACGGAAGTAATTGAAACCGTATGACTCCACTAAGGCTTGTGCATCGTAGTCTTGATGTTCAACAGGCGTTCCATCACAAACATAGACGGTATAATCATCAAGTGTTTGGTCAAATACCGACTCTAAACAACGAGTTAAAAATGATTTTGAAATCCGATAAATAGGAATGATTACATCAAACATGAATAACCATTGTCCGATTACTCATTTATAACTATCCAATTTAATTCAATGCTCAATCCATTGTCGCTTAATTTGGTTGAGCCTACTTCCTCATTGAAGTCAGCGATGAGCAACACTTTCATGTCATTGTTAGCATCATCAATCAATTCATTAACGGTGTCAAAATCATCTTCCGAAAGGGCTTCTAATTCGGGGTGGAATGGAGAAAATTCAATGTTATCCCAATTGTCTTTGCGCTCTTGAGTAAAGATTACCTTATTGCCTTGAGAAACAGTCATGGTTGCTTGAACATTGTCCTTGTAATCCATCAAATGAATGACTCGGTGGGTTTGACTCCATAGACTTCCTTCATTCAAACGAGGGTCAGCAAAGTTAGCCATATCCCACATCTTGTAAAACATCATCTTATCAAAGTAAGTATCTGTCAAGAATACCGGGCCAAATGATTCATCCACAGTATTGCAGAAAAATCCCATGTGTCCGTATGTTGAATCAATGCCGCCTTTATCCGACCAAATTTCCCAAGCCATGAAGATACCGAAGAGAAACGGGCTAATAAAGGTTTTGATACCGATACTTCGCCTCGTTTCCGTTCAGCCTTACGGCTTTTAGGGCGTAGGTAAGACCTTAAAAGGCACTTCTTCCGTTCCTATTTAGGCTTTAAGCCATCATAGGTGCGGCGGATTGTGACTGAATAAGTGTTCGCTTATACCAATCCACATTCCCCGGGTTGATTGAAATTCCCATCTCCAACAGTTTGTTAGCGATGAGAGCGTCAGGCCCGTCATAGAGGGTGTATTTCATAAATGCCGACAATGCGTTGGTAGCAACGGATGAACCGAAAGCACTGTTTTGGTAGCAAGTGACCAAAGCATCAAACACTTGACCCGGAAGCACATAGACATCGGGGTAAAGGTTGAAACATGGTTGGAAGTTGGTGCTTCGTGGGTAAGGACTTGCCGCACCCGGAATACCATCGTTTCCAACATTGTCGGGGTCAAGGAAGTAGTCGGTGGTGTTAATGCGAACTTGGATGTAAGCACGGTTTCCGATAACTCCGTTTGGGGCGGAAAATCCGGTTGTTGCATCAAGTCCACCTGCAATCAATCCACGATATGTTGAACCACCTGCGACTGTTGCCGAAGGCATGAAAGCGGTTGGTGAAACTGCGACATCTTCAATAACGACGAACTGCGTAGCAGTTGTTTCAGCAGGTTTGGTAATGTTGTTTCCAACGCCACCGATAAAGATTGACACGGAATTACCTGTGTTCGTGTTTGTCCAAGGCGTTCCTGTTTGGCTGTTCCATTCATATACTTGACTTCTCATACTCATAATAATCATCTCCTGTTTTCAATTCATTCCCGAAGGGCGAATCAAGCACTTCCTCCGTTGGTAGCGACAGCCGCAACACGGCTTCTTTGTTGCTGTTCAATCAAGGTTCGCTTATACCAATCAACATTGTTTGGGTTGATGGTCACGCCGAGTTCAAGAAGTTTGTTAGCGATGAGGGCATCCGGGCCGTCATACAAGGTGTATTTCACGAAAGCCGCAACAACAGTAGTTTGCGTAGTAGCAACATTCGTGGATTGCAGGGAGTAAAGAATTTGGAAAACTTGACCCGGAAGCACATAAACATCGGGGTAAAGGTCAAAAGACTTCAACAGTTGAGTGTAGTCCGTAAGACTGTCTGCCGCCGCATCGTTGGAAGAACCTCTTGGGTAAGGGGAAGCAAGTCCCGGAACGCCCGCTTGGTCTGTGACATCGGGGTTTTGGAAGTAATCGGTTGTATTGATACGAACCTGCAAAGCACCGCCAAGATAAGCGGAACAAGCGATGTCTTCAATTACGATAAATTGGGTCGCAGTTGTTTCAGCAGGTTTTGTGATGTTGTTTCCAATTCCGCCGATGAAAATATCGTATTCTCGGTTGGTAGGAACTGCAACAGGCACAGCATCAACAGTTCTTCGTAGGCTTGAGGTCTGTCCTGTCGGGGCAAGGTTTGACCATTCATATACTTGGCTTCTCATACTCATAATAAATCACTTCCATTTTGGTTGTATCTTACTGTTGTTTTTTTGACTATCTAAAGGATAGCATACTACCTCAAATTATTGTTAAAAATTAGAGAATATGCTACGCTAAAGAATTAAATATACGATTTTGTTTGACATCCCGATGGGACATCGTTGAAAATCAAACTTCGTCTTCAAGGGAAAGTGGGTCAAATCCTGTAAGGACAGCGACACCAAGTAGTCCGACGACAGTTCCCATAACTCTTGTTAGCGTCATATCGCCAAGTCCGGGTAGGGAGAACCAAACACGATTCATAATTCGGAGGTTAGCACCGAGAGCGACACCTGCACCAACGAGAACGAGGGAAGCACCGATTGTTTTCTTGTTTAGCAACATACTTTTAATATCCATACCTAATCACACTCACATACAGTTTTTCAAACAACAAGCACCGCAAACGACAAGAGCCGCACCAAGAGTATGTTGAACGCTGAACCAACCAAATGAAGGTAGGTCAATGCGACCAAGCACAGGTTGAGATTCGCTCAAAGCCATGTGTAATCCACCAACAGTGGTTAATACTGCACATAGCATCTTTCCATTCTTTGTTTCAATTGCACTACATAGTTTGTTAAACATATTTTCACATTCCTTATTTTGTTTTTCTCACATAAAGCGGTTAGCCAAGATACAAGAACCGACAACAACGCCGACTCCACCTGCAACCATTCCAATTGACACAGGGCCAACAGACATATTCATCAATCCACTATCCTTTCCAAAGTGGCCGAGGCCGAGTAGTAGCACGGATGCACCGACTACGATTTGGCCGTTTGAGGTTTGGGTCATTGAGCATACTTTCTTAATTTGATTCATCATATTATTCACTTCCGATTTATTGTCCTAAGACACTCCCATGACCTTCTGCACCTGCAACGAAGTTTCCGATGAAACCTGTTTGGTTGCTTTCAGCATACCATTGTGTCACACCATGTCCACTTCCACCTGCGGAGGGCATCTCGTAAGATGGGAGAATATATGTGTCAAAGACATCTTGCATACCGCCACCAAGTTCCTTAGTTTGCGGGAGAATACCTGCTTCCATTGAAACATCGTAAGTGGTCATAGCAGGGGCAGAATCAGCCATTGATGTTCCGCCGACTACATTAGCCATTGAATCATCACCTGTTCGGACACGGTTTCCGCCAACATCTGTGGATGCGGCGAACTTCTTCATATCCATTCGGCGGTTTGTAGCAGTAGCGGAGTTTGTAGTTTCCGAGCCAAACCATTGTGTGACTCCGTGACCCATAGCGGATTCTTGACGAACCGAGTCAAGGTTGTTTCCAACCATTTCCTGTGCGATTTCCACTTGTGGAGTCCCTGCGGTCATTTCCTGTTCAATAGTTTCAGCACCATAGTCTTGAGTAGGTTGGTAAGATGACCTGTCCACTTCAACAGAATCCATAGGTGTGTAATTCTTGAGGTTCATGTCACCATAATAACCACTTTCTGCGGCCATATACTTTGAAACACTTGACGGGAGTAGTCCTGTCATAGAAAGGAGTGAACCTGCACCTGCGAGGGTTGTGACAACACCTGCGGTAGTCCAAATTGAATTTCCTGTCTTCTTTCCGTATGCACTCATTGAAACACCGACACCAAGAGTGGTAGCCGAAGCGATTTCACGGCCAAATGGGAGTTTTCCAAATGGAATGCGTGGGAGAATACCAATAGTGACGATACCTGCGGCAATACCACCTACAACCATGTAAGCAACATCCGAAGCACCCTTCTTTGTAGTAAAGGTATCTTTCATACCTTCAAGAGTTCCCGAACCGATAGCGAGAGAGGGGTCAATAACATTCTTTTTGATAGGGGTTAGGACATCCATGATAGTTCACCTGTTGTGTTATTCTCCTTTGAGTTCTTCCGTTATCTAAAGCCTCTTATTCAAAAGGGGCGATGATTTCCCCCTGTAAAATTGATATTTTGTGCAGGAGTTTGAGTGGGTGGTGCAACGAATTGTTCCATTTTGTTATGTGAAAGAATTCGTGGGGCAACATATTCCGATGCAAGAATGTCTAATGGTTGGTCTTGTTGATAAAGGAAAGAATCGGATTGGAGAGGATTGTCAATAGCCGATGTGATAACTTGGCCGCCAACAAACTCCGAAATCCCTGTATTATCTGTTTTATTAACGCAAATTTCAGTTATCTGTGTTTTCAATTCCATCGGAAGATTCATTTCTTGTATCGTGGTTAAGAATCTGTGCATGGAATTTGCACCGCCTTTTGAAATGAGTGGAGTGGCTTCGGTATCTCCATTACCTGTCAATCGTGACCAAAAACCACTTAGCCCTTCCTTAACTGTCATTCGGTTCAAAGCCCATGTTTGAGATGATTGGTCGTATGATACTGAATAACCACTTCCTAATGTTTGTGAAAACGAAGCGGGGTTGGGTGCATTTGGTGGCCCTGTCGGGGGTCGCACATACGCTGAAACGGGATTTGGAATGTAAGTCATCAAGGGTTCGCCCATGAGTGCATTGTATTCATCTTCTGTTTCGTAAAAAGCGTTCAAACGATAGTGTCCGTCGCCAAGATTAGAAGCAACGCCGTGCATAGCAGAATCCATAGGACTACGCTTGACAACATTTTGAAGTGCTAAATCCAAATCCATGTTTATACCTTATCCCTTCTGTTATCTAAAAACAATGGTAAAAGTGATACCAATAAAATCGCACCTGTGAATTGTAAGAATGGGAATTTGGATTCATTTGTTTCGGCTGATTTAGAAACATTTAATGTTCCCTTTAATCCAAATCGGGATTTGTAATCACTAAATGAAGCACTTAGACTCGGCTTGTTCCACAGAATCCAACGAGATAATGCACCTGCGGTTGTTGGGTCTTTCCAATCCTCCTTCGTGCTTGTGGTTGTTCCGCCACCGTGTCGTTCAAGGTATCGTTCCATCCTTTCCTTTTCGCCATGCTTGGTGTAATCGCTTGCGCCTCTTTGTCCAAAGTGCGTAGTTTTAATCTTTTTACCTTCACTATCTTCAAAGACAGCCATTAACTTCTTTTCGGAATTGCTTGAACGAGAAATTGTAACTGAATGTGGTTTTTTGGATTCGGATTCTGCCTCATAGTATTTTCTCCAATTGATTATTTCCTCACCTGTTTTTGGGTCATATCCATACTTACATTTTTTACAAACATAGAAAACAAAATCATAGGGATTTTCCCCCGGTTCTAATTTCTGTTTTTTGAATCCTCTATTCCATGTCCTATTCGTTTTACATTTAGGACAATACATTCTTTTCCCGCCTTGTGCTTCAAAGGTTTCACTCCGATATTTGGCTACCTTATCAGCAATTGACTTAGGTTGGTCGCTAAATTGCTTTCCCTTTTTGGAATCTTTACGCTTTTTATCACTTGTTTTCTTGTATTCTTTATCAGTTAGGGCGTTGATAGCCTTTGCAGGTAAATATCGCTCACCTGTCTTACTTGACTTTTTACCACTCTTGGTTTTCCAATCTTGGTCGCCCCACTTTTTGAGAGATTTTTGAGATTTTGTCCGTTTAGAGGATTTATACGGCTTTTTACCCTTCCCGGACATCGCTTTCTCGTAATCTTCGGTTAATGATTGGGCTTTCCGAGCAGACCATTGACCTGCCTTCGTTCCATCTTGGGCTTTAGCAATAATCCTCTTGAAAATACGGTTTCGGACTTTCGCCCCATCTTTTCCATAGGTCTTCTCATATTTCTTGAGTCGGGATTCCTCTTTTGAATCGGCTTCAAAAGTTTCAGCATTAAAAATTGAAGGATTAAGGGCTACAAATTCTTCAAATTTATCAGTATGTTTAATGCGACCTAACCTTTCGTCTTCTTTTTCTTCAATCATTTCAATAGGGCTATAAATTGCATCCCCATCTTTCCAACCATCAAATTTTTCTATCGTTATCATGTTTGCATCTCTCAAAGAAGCAAGCAATTTTCTAAATTCGGGGCGACGGCGAGTAATTCCATCATATTTTGATTTATCCATAATCCATTGAAAACGGGTTGGTTGTAATTCTATTTCATCCCAACCCCTGTCATTAAACGCTTTGTTAAGTATTTTTAGGAGTGATTTTTGGTTTTCGCTCGGAGTGAAGGTAGGTTTTGGAACTTCCACGACTTCCTCAATTATTTCCTCATCTCTTAAAGAATCGGGTAAATAGTCATCGTCATCATCGGATTCATAACCGTAAGAACCTGTATTCAATAACTCAAATTGGGTATCACTTGGAATAGTGGCTTCAATGTTGCTAACACCTTTCTTTACCAATGGGTCAAACACAATTTTCCATTCATCATCGGACAATTCCTCCTTTGACACCAACACGAACTCGGTGAACGGGGGTTTAAACCAATTTTCGGGGAACTTAAATTCCACACCAACTCCTAATTGTGATATGGTTATTGAAATAATCTCACTTCCATTTAGTCAAGATTCCTAATCCGACACCAATGGATGCAATAAAAGCCGCAGGGATAGCATAAGATTTTGCAGTTTCCTTCCAATTTTCGGATTCCATCTCGTTTTCTGCGGATTTTGCTTCTTCGGCGGCCATTTCTTTCTTAATTTCGGCAATCAAATCACTACGGAATGTGTCGGCTTGACTTTCGGCTTGCTTGACCTTTTCAATTAAAGAAGTGATACCTTCGGATTCAATCTCAATAACAAGAGGTTGTAAATCAGCAACGGAGGCTCTTTCCACCTTCTTTAGTGCTTCCGTGTGTTCCTCACCTGCGTAGTTCATGCGTGACCATGTAGCACCCGCAACGGCGGCATAGGTGGGCTTAACATCGTAGCCCGATGCCTTGAAATTAGAAACGATACGAGCAACGGCTACTTCACCTGCTTCGGACTCGGATTGGAACAACCATTCTTCGTAATCAGCAAGTTTCATAGAAGATACATCACGGAAGTCTTCGGAATGGGCTTCCATGAACGATTCAAGCGGGTCGGGGGTATTATCCATAAATTGATTTGTTGGAGTTTCCATTGGGCCACTTTGACCGACAGGTTCAACAGGTGGATTGGGTGGTAGTGGTTCACCAACATTTTCGGAAGCCAAGTTTTCCGTTTGAGCATTCAAAGTATTATCACCCATAACTTCGGTAAGGTTTTCGTGAATAGTAGCAACCTCATCCATAGGAACGGGTTCTCCATCGCCATAATCGGTGGCCTCGCCTTCGCCCATGAGAGTTTGAAAGTCGGACATAGTATCAATTTATCCTTTCCGTTATCTAAAGACAACGAATCATACAAAACGCTCTTGTGGATAAGAGGACATTCCTATTTCAGCCATGAATGAATCATAATCTGTATCATCAAAGTCGTCATTCTCGGCTTTTCTTAAAACACCATCATTATCCATAACGGATTCTTCGGCAGAAGAAATTTTCCTCCCATAATCAGTATTTAATTTTTGCATAGCATTAAGAATTCCTTTAACATCATCTTTATCTTTAGCCACGACTATTTGAGTGATTGTGACAGAACCTTGACTACGAGATGCGCCATCGCTTGATACTGAAAACATACCATCTGCGGAGTAAGTGTCGCCTATTTGAAATGTTTCAGTAATTGAGATGGGCAAAATACCTCTTTTAATGTGGCCTTCAATCGTTATCTTTTGTGAATCCCCACTTATCTTTGTGGGTTTGAATCCACTACGAGGAATCAAATGACCTACACCATACCACAAACCAAACGGAGAGTATTCACTTAAGTCTTTAATGTTGCTTTGTTTGACAACCTCAACAGCATCTTTGTCTTCGGGGTCAAAATAGCGTTGAGATGAGTCCGTTAAAATAAAAGCCATTTCATATTCAGCCATCATTAAACCCTCCGAACACGCTTCATAGCACCCGACGACCTATCTATTACTACTGCTTCTGTGTCCGATGTTTGACTAACAGTATTTTCAATCGCCCATTGTGCAAGGGACATAGAAGTTTGACCGTCAGTATAATTTGCATTCACTTGGTCGGAAAGTGGGCCACCTACTGCACCCGCAATTCCTAATGAATTTGGAATAGCAGAACGAGAGCCTGTGCGACTTGCGCCTATGTCGGGAGTTCCGGGAACGAAAGAAGGGGTTTGTCCGAGAACACCAATGTTAAACATTTTGTCATAAACCGATGGTGGAGTATTTGCATTTCCTGTATAACCACTCATTGATTGAGGGATGAATGGCTTAACCGCAGGGTCAAGAGAAACAACCGTAGTTTCCTTCAATACTCGCACATCAAAATCAGGATTTTCTTCGCCTGTTGTGCTATTGTAAGGGGATTGACCGGGTGCTTGGGACTCTTTAATGCTTTCGGAGGCTTGAACCATAGCCATTTCGGGTTCAAGATACATTTCATCACGATTCATAGCAATATCTGTATGTGCGCCGATTCCGGGTTCGTTATATTCCACATATCTTTCAGTAGGGAGTGCCGCAAAACGACTACCCATAAAAGAACCATCAAGAACTTGAGGAATGACATCAACCGAATATCCTGTGGATTCAACAATCATCTCTTCGTATTGAGCAGGGTCTAAGTTTCCTGTGTTGGGATTTTCAATCAATTCGGGAGTTTCAGCCATCTTTTCTTCCTTTTTGGTCTTCCGGGCCAAGAAATCCATCATAGGTTGATAAGCAAAAATAGCACCTGCGATACCAAGAGCCATCGGCAAGATAGAAGACTTTTTCTTGTTTTCGGAGTAGTAAAAATCCTCTTCTTCCATTTCGGGAGTATCTTCATCACCCAAAATGCCTTCATAAACAACATCTCCATCTCCGTCTGTAATTTCAACGGAAACATCTTCCAAATCTTCATCATCCACTTGGATAATTCCGACACCATCTCCGAATCGGTTGGTAATTGAGGCTACGCCCTCGGTTAATTCTTCCATTTCAGCATAGTATTCTTCCGCCGAAAGTCCATTCCATTCATCGGTTTTGAAGTCTTGATATTCACTCAAACCAACACGATAGGCCATAGGGTCGCCACGCTTGAGCAATTCCGAAGGTGGGTGCTTTGAAGCGAGCCATTCTATGCCCAATGCTTCGTCTATTAAACTGTCATACATTTCCTTGAGAACTCTTTCTCCGTAAGGAGTTAGGTTTTCGTCTTCGTCAAACATCTTGGAGTTTTGCGTATCACCGCTTTGAATATCGGTTAAAAGGTATGATTCGTAATCGTTCATGCCGACTTCGTAATCAATTGGATAGGCTTTTTCAAACAAATGTGAAGGATTGTCTTTGTAAAGAACGAGAGCATCTTCTTCTAACTCATCAAGGTAGTCGTCATAGTCCGAATCTTCGGCTTCAAAGGTTTCAGCACCAAAAGATTTAACCTCAAATGGTGGATTATTCAACCATCTAAATACCTCTCCATAAGTCCCAAACAATTTCGCAAGAGGGACTACACCATGAGGGGTGTCCCGACCATAAGTTAATTTCCACTTTGCATCTCTTGGGTGATATTGATATGAACTTTTACGGATTGGTGCAATAAGGACTTCTATACCATCTTTTGAGGCATACCTTTCATCATTTCCATATTCCTTAATCTCCCATCCCATCTTTTCGGCTTCAAAGGTTTCAGCCCTAACTTCAAGGTTTTGGTGTCCCGAATAATTCAAAGAGGCTTCGTCAAAATCACCGTGAATAGCACTACTTGTGGTTAATTCGCTTGTAGTGAAGCCCTCAAGTCCTGTATTTTGTCCGATACCAAACAAACTACCTGCACCTGCATACGGGGCTTCATAGGTTTTAGCCGAATAATGTGAAATGTTATCTTCAATGTAATTCATTATTATGATTTTGTCACTCGTTCCTAATTTGTTCGCAATTTTGTTCAATTCTTTTATGGAGATTTTTTGCCATATTTTCATAGTTTCCTTAGAATATCGGGGTTCGGCTTCAAAGGTTTCAGTTTTGTAAGTCCCTCTTTGATTTTGAAAATCTCCTTCGGCTCTCATTTTGAAATCTAAAATTGCTTCCATTGGGTTCTTAAAACAACCTTGCCTTCCGACACCTCCGTAGCCACGATACATCCAACAGGGGAGATAGAATGCAACCCCCTCATAGAAAATCCGACAAATATAACCATTATAGTCACATCTATATTGGGGCTTTTCCCACATTTCGCCACCATACCGAGTTTTCGTGACTGAAACACCGTGAATTATTCTCGTAGTTCCTTCATCCCATCTCCCTTTCAAAGAGTCGGCTTCAAAGGTTTCAGCACCCCTCCCTAACAACTCTTTATGACAATCCCCACATAAGGTTGCAGATTCGCCCGCAACACCCGAATCAAAATCAACAGGCATAGAGGTGACAACATGAACATCTTCCTCTCCCAAATCTTCGGCACAGTTATCACACCATACTGTTTCAGCATTGAAGGATTCAGCACCAAAATAATCATTGTTTTGAACCCATGAAAAGTTAGCGGCGGAGTTATCCATGTAGCCACCATAGGTAGGGAGTGGATTTTCCGCAGGTTGTGGGTATGCCCCCATCAATTTTGCGAATTCAGCCGGACTCATATTGTCACCCTGCGTAGCATCGCTATCAGTCATAACAATCCTTTGTCCATTCTGTTATCTAAAGACGGCGTTTAAGAATCCCGTAGTAAGGTTCATATCCGTCAATGGCTTGGTTATCAACCAAATCTCCCCATGTGATAGGATTATCATACATTAGATAAGGATTTAACATCTCTTGAAGGTTCTCGGCCACATCATCCGATTCAGTCCATACATTTGAAGAAATAGGGATTGGGGATGGTTCACCAATACGCTTTTCATATTCTTTAGGAGAATAATTTATCAATTCAGTCCACGATGGCGGTTTGTCGCCCACTTGAATTTCCCCATAATGATATTCAGCATAAAACTCTTTTCGCAACCAAGTATTTGCTACTTTTCGCCAATTGTAATCGTGACCTGCGTAAATTAAATCCTCTTTTTCTTCTTCGTTAAACCATCCTTGATTGTGAAATTCATCGGGTGGGAACAGAACATCAACGGTAGTAGGATAAACACGCACGACATAACCAACAGTTAGACCGCCACCATCAAGTGTATGACGGGAAACATTGACCTTATCTCCGACAATCCAATCGGAAGGATTTCTTAATAACCCGACCTGTGACATATCGCCTTGTCTTTGTTGAGGCGAAGCGACGGAGGAAACCGAAGTAATAGTTCGTGAAATGACGGTTAAAGCATCTCGGAAAAATTCGTCTTGGCGGTCAAAAGTAATGTCACTAAAAGTCCTGTCCGAACCGACTTCACCTGTGGTTAAATCTTCCACTTCAATTTCAATTCCGAGATTTTTAGTTCCCGCACCCATGAATCCGCCCGCAGACTGTTGGCCTTTTCCTTTAGAAAAACCTGTGAATGCTTCGGGAAAGACTGACATCCGAACTGCAAAAACCCCATTATCGCCCGTTATAATCTCTTCTTTAACCATAACCCAATTTGTAGGGCTTCTTCGGTTCTTATCAAGATTGATACCGCCGAATTGACGCAACGATTTTTGAACAGCATTCCAATCCATGACTTCAAGACCCCTGTGCAAACCCTTCATTGATGAAATTGCCCCACTTCAAACCTTTAAGATTATCAATATCTAATGGGACACCCGAAATTAACATTTGATTGACGACTATTCTCTCATTGATAGCCAATTCGGAGGAAATATCTTCTTCAAGGTTGATACCACCACCCCACCAATTTTCTTTGAAATCTAAATCCATATCTTGATGACCATATTCAGCCTTTTTAGAAACAATCTTAGAGGAATCAAAACCTGCGATGATTAAATCTTTCAATCTTTCTTCGGACTGTTCGCCATCATCCCAAAGGATGATTGCTCTTTCAAGAAGCACTCGTTGAACTGTGCCTAATCCTGTGTCGGCTACCGCTTCTCGCACCGCAATTGAAGCCACCCTATCACCGGGTCGCCAATCGTGCGTGAAAGGAGTCATGGTTTATCTTTATGACTCTTGTTATCTAAAGATGATTTTTACCAAACCAAGCACCAATGCCGAGTATGATAAGTCCTTTCAATATATCAAATGAATTATCTTTGACCCATTCGGAGTTAAATTGAACTCCACCATCAACCTCATCTTGTTGAACTACACCGAGATAAGGATTATTAGATGATTGAAGAATGGCTTCTTGAACAGGGGTCATAGACTTCATATCGCCCGATTGCGAATTGTCTTGCATAGCAATTTCAAAAGCAGTTTCCTCTTGTGGGGCAGTAGGATATGCCGCCATGTTAATTCCCAATTCTTCGGGAGTATAACTCATCATTGGAACAGATTCTCTAAATGCGTTGTCAGCCATAAATGTTCCATCTCCCATAGCCATTGGTCTTTCCCTTTGTGAAGGTATCATATTTTTTGTTCCATTTTGGTCACGAACAACAAAAGCATCCTTCATCCGTTCCGTCATAATCTCACCAAAGTTTCAATGATGGGCGGTTGCTTTGGCGGTGTGCCGTTTGTGGCCCTGCATTTGGTTGTTGAAGAGAAATGCTTTCAGCATTGTGAATATCATTCTGTCCTTCAACCTCAACAGGGTTAATTCTGTCGGCTGAATACTCCGAATGCTTCCTTACTGTTTCGGACTTTGCGACGGTTTTAGAACATCCACAGCCTTTTTCGGCCTTTTTGGTGTCATCCCCGGATGCTGTATCGCTCTTTTTATCCATCAATTTCTTGACTCCAAAGATACCAAGTGCGCCTACAACAAGTGTTCCCAATCCGATACCGAAGATTTTAGTTTCAGCACCTTTAGTTTCTTCCGCCCAAGCAATTTCGTTTGGAGGAATGGATGCGGAGGATTGACCCGTTCCGTCTTCCCAAGTCATAGCGAATGAGGATGGTGCATGAAGTCCACCTGTGGTCGCTTCTGCTGTCGGGCCTTCAATTTGAGCAAGAGTTTCCGAACCAAATGATTCAGCCATTTGAAGGGTATAATCCACATAGCCTTTCTTAATCTTAGCCTTTTCTTTTCCGCTACATTGGCGGTAAGCGGCATCCATTGTGGATAGACTTGCTCTTGGCCCTTCTGTCTTTCCGTAAATGTTGAAAAGTTTTGATAGATAACCAATACGACCATACGCACCCATAGGATAGTATTTACCATCCTTTTCGGTGACGGCGGTGTAATAGAACTTGTTAGAAGAACCATCACGATAAACCATGTAGCGGTCATAGATAACATCACCATAGCCACTATTCTTCAAATCCCTTCTTGCTCTTGTCACATCTGTTGAAGATGGTGCAAGTGTCCTCATAGCCTCAAAGGTTTGATTCGTAGGGTCAGCACTTGGCCCATCTTGTCCTGTTATATCTTCGTTAAATGTTGGGCTTGGGTTTCCGACCATATCGGCTCTCATTCCTTTCTTCTGCATATTTCTCATTCCTGTTTTTCCGTATTTTGCACGACCTATTTTAGCGGCGGTTGCATCTCCGACTTCTTGAGCCTTTTCGGGACTCATGCCCTTTTCCTCATATTCATCAGCGATTTCGTTAGACAATTTATCAAAGCGAGATTCGGCATGAAGTGGACTCAAGTTAATAGCAAAATCTTGTTGGCCGATAGCCCTTCCATCACCTGCGGGAATCCAATCGGGTTCTTGAACTACGGGTTC
>Ga0209666_1000906_pt1 | contig 22715 bp, 36 predicted proteins | sample SaaInlV_125m_DNA_FD_184679 | JGI IMG/M metagenome (GOLD analysis project Ga0209666, IMG submission 184679) | Marine microbial communities from expanding oxygen minimum zones in the Saanich Inlet - Saanich Inlet SI037_S3LV_10m_DNA (SPAdes)... | ecosystem: Environmental > Aquatic > Marine >...
CATGCAGATTGCAGTTCGTTCAAAAGCCAGAGGGAAAGACCAAAATGTCAGACAAATGGGTGGGTCATTTGGTATTGTCCTCGTTGGAGGAAGAAGAATAGTTCACGGAATTAATCCCTATAGGGCGTTACCCCACTTCCCATTAACGCAAGAAAACGGAGTTCAATACGACATAGACCATCCCGTGCATACTGGGTTCGTTAAATCAGGATATGCAACAGGAATGGGGCCGATGGAGTTTTGGCAGACTTCGACGGCAGGAAGACGCTCTGCTGTGGAATCAGGGCAAGGTAACATCTCTAAGTCGGGATACTTAGAACGCAAGATGATTAAGGCTCTAGAACCGATGGTTGTAAACGATAAAAAGCAAGTAGTTAACATCCGAACAGGCAGAGTAATCAACCCATTAGTCGGAGACGATGGGCTAGCACCTTACCATATACGAGGAACTGACGACTCTCTCAACTCTTCCGGCCACATATTGACTCTGCAACCACTACTCTTCGAGTTCGATTGTAAGCACGGGAAGCCTCTCGAAGATGTTCACGCGGGAGAGTACTTTATCCACGCTTGTAATGAGTGTAAAAAACCTGCAAAGACCGACGTGATTGTAGAAGAACTGAAATCACTCAAAGGATTTGCCCCGTCTTTGAAGACGAAAATGACTTTATTCGAAAAAATCAAGGACAGGGAGATTCCCGTGCCCACATTACGCAAAATAGCCAGAAGACTTCACGAGTTCCACAACGATTCGATTTGTAGAACAGGAGAAGCAATAGGAGCAACCGCTGGAGGTTGCTTGGGTGAACCTGCTACACAAGCAGCCCTGCGAACCTTCCACTTCGCCGGTAAAATGTCTTTCCAAGGGTCTGTAGATAGACTAGAGCAAATGCTGGAGTCACCTCTTACGGCCAATACGAACATAAAGAACCCACAAACCACGGTAGACCTAGCACAGGCAGCAAACAAAAAGAGCATGGCAGACAAGTTGGCCGCCGTGTGTAGAAGCGTGATAATGGAAAATGTAGTCGACCTAATCAAAATGGACCCGCTCAACATGACCTTGGCAGTGGTATTCAATGCAAGGAAACTATCTTCCCTAAGATTAGGAACAACTCAGGCTATTGTACTGAGCCAAATACAAAAGGCGTTTAACGCGACTAAAATCAATTACGAGTTTGCTGGAAACAACTTAGACTTCGGTAGGCCATTTATGATTAGAGTCCTTTCTTCGGACCACAGTGACTTGATGTTAGCAAAAGAATCTATCCTGTCGGCAAAGATATCGGGCATAACTGATGCTCTTCTCGTAAAGGTTGTAGAAAAGGAAGGTCAGTACTCCCTAGATATCAGAGACGCATCTAATGAAAGCCTCAACTCAATAGTAGAAAGACTAGGAGAGCACCTGAATCTACAAAGCCTGAAGACTAACAACCTAGGCTGGATATATCGAAACTTCGGACTAGAGGCTTTCCAATATCAGTTTATTCAAGAACTAGACTTCCAGATGAATGGCCCGGGTGGAGTAGGAGAATACGATGTGAGATACATTCGTATGATTGCTGATGTCATAGGAGAAGAAGGAATACCATTGAGTTTAGGACCAAAGGCATCCACTGGCCTAGGTTCTGGAGGTAACTACTCAGTCCTATCTGCTGCTTCAACTGAGGGAGCACCTAAGGCTATCATGGGTGGAGCCATAATGGGTAACTTGGACAACTTAGAAGGTCCAGCCGAAGCGATAGTTACCGGTTCCGTGCCTTCGATTGGAGATTACGCGCCCACATTCTAGTAAAGGTCGTCATAAACTCCGCAGCAGCGACTTGGTAGCACTCTCGTAGCACTTCTGGGCAGTGACTGTTTCTAAATAGGTGTAAAGTTGCTTTAATTGGTTCTTCCGGCCCAAATACATCTTCACCTACCTCTCTCTGGTACTCCATCTTCATGCGGTTCACTAGTGACTGCACAATCGTTGCCTTATTCCAGTGGTATAGACAGATTTTACACCCGGTGCTATTGTATGTGCCACTGGCATGAACCTTACTGGGCTTCCAAACTATGTAGTTGCAGTAGCCACAATTGAGGCAGCGAGTCCACTGAGACTTTTCGGGAACGAAGTTCATTGAAAGTCCTCAAGCATCTGTTATTCCGTCCCATTTTTTACGCTCGTAATATGCATTCTTTCTTTGATTTTCTGTGTCTTTAAGTGGTTGTAAGTTTTCTAAAGCCCAACATTTCTTGAAGTCTTCATCCTCCATAGATGTGAAATGAAAAGAGGCCACAGGTCTAATGTGGTCTATGTGCCAAAGACCGTGATTATCCCAATTCATCCAATCCTCAAATTGATTTTCTAAATGGGTTCTTAGTTCTTCCATAGTGAAGGATAGCCCTTCAAAGTATATACTTTTATGAATAATGCCTTTCATACCTCTTCTTACTGCGTCTTGAACTGCCCAATTAAGTTTGTTTTTAGGTTGTTTAGCCCAATTATTGAAGCCGCATTTTCTAGAGCAATACTTAGTGTGTTCTGAGTTTCTCCTTGGAGTAAATACTGTATTACATTCTTTACATTCCTTATCTATGATAGGGTGCTTTAGGGCGTAGTTTTCTTTCCGCCTCTTGATAATTTTATCTCGGTTGGCTTTTACATACGCTTTCTTTTCTTTGGAAAGGTGTTCCCAGTTATCTGCTCTCCATTTCTTCTGCTCAACCTTGTAGGCTATACCACTACAAGTCTTAGAACAATATACATTATTCCTTTTCTTTTGAAACTCTTCACCGCATATTTTACAGTTAGCAATCACATTCTTGTTAAACTTCTTCTTGTATTTCTTTGTATGTGCCTTCTTGCATTCAATACTACATATGCGCTTATCTTTACGACCATGAGTAAAGATAGAGTTACAAACTATACATTCCTTTTCAGTAGGTTTTACCTTAACCCATGAAGAACGCTTACTGCTACAAGTCTTAGAACAATATACCCTATTTCTTACTCCTGTAAAGTCTTCTCCACAGGTTTTACATGAAATAGTTATTTTTTCTTGCCTTCTTGCGGCATTCTTTTTTGCGTAGTGTTCTGGTGTTGTTTGTTTTCTTCGGTTTGCTTCTCTCAAACACTTAGGATTACAATACTTCAAATCTTTTCTTCCCAAATAAGGTTCAAACTCCTTATCACAAATCACGCATTCTTTCATTGAAAGTCCTCCAGAGTTAACTGTCGGCCTTCATACTTACCTGCTTCTCTAAGCATATCATTACTAAGTCCTATACCAGATAGTATGTGGTCTAACTTACTAATGATATTCTTCTCGATGATGGTGTCTATGTCAATCGTGTAGTCCTTGATTTGAGATAGGTCGTGGAAGGCAGCGTAGCCACCCTCAGGTATCCATGTGGGTCCGTCTTTAACAAAGATGAAGTTGTATGAGTCACCCTTGTCTAACTTAGCGAAAGAGTCGTTGGCTAGAACGATATTGTGCCATGCTGCGCCTTTCTTGTCACCACTAAGGTTAGAGTAGCACTTATCGGACTCATCTCTTGCATCAGGTCTAGCAGACTTGTTTGTGGCACCAGCGTTGTAGTGCCGGTTCTCTGAGTTAGGAGGTAGCCACTGACCCAAACTGGCTCGGGCAACCAAGTCTTCAACAGGAGTCTTACCGCTTCTAACATCATCAATCAATGACTGAAGGTGAGCGAGAACATCTAGCGGGTCTGCGTCATCCCAAATCATCTTGATGGAGTCAAGTTGGACAGTCTTGCCAATGTTCGCTGTGTTTGTAGCCTTAGCAGCCAAACCCTGCATCTTGATTCGTGCATCAACGGGCTTGGTGGAGATATCGAAGGGTGTCGAACCCGTCCCCGGTTGCCAAACGATACGACCTGCGTATTTGTTTCTGCGAGGAAGGTAAAAGCGGTCCATAATCAACTCAGGTTCTACGACCAAAGCATCTGACTGCACCTCTTCTTGGCATATCTTAGTTAGGACCCGCCCAAGTTCCTGCGCAGTCTCTGCACATTCTTCTATAGACTTGTCGTCACCTAACTTAACGAAGATAGAATCGGTGTGTCCGTAGATAACATCGTAACCAAGTTTCTCTGTTTCTTTTTGAATACGAAGCAAAGCAGTCCGACCACCGTGAGTAATCGTCTTAGCAATATCTAAGTCGCCCCAAGCGTAGCCCTTGCGACCAAAGCCCATAAGTCCGTAGAAAGTCGCTCGAAGTCTTTTAACAGTGCTTTGAGCACCATCCCACTTACGGTAAGAGTCTGAGCCTTTGCCGTGCTCGTTAGCAGCCTCTTGTCGAAGTGCTTTGTATTTGTCTCTTAGACCATCTAACTCCTTAACACACTTAGGAAGAACACCTTCGGGGCTGCGTCTGAATCGGCAACCATCTCCGATGATGTCATCGTCTTGTTCTTCACCTGCTTTCACCTTGGTTTCCCAACTGGTGTTGTAAGCAACCATTACTGATGGGTACAACCCTGCGAAATCCAGAATGCAGACATTCTTGTGTAGACCAATGGAGTCTGTGTAAATTGTATCTTCATCACCACTTACACGCATTGCTGGCTCGGGCGCGGGATTCATAATGATAGCACCTTGTAGTTCCTCGTCAAAGGTTTCCTGCCAACCAGTCTTTTGGATAAACTCAGCCTTACGCATAAAGTAAACGCGAGCGTAACTGGACCCGCTAAAGGTGGAGTTATATTGACACATAGCAAGTTCTTGTAAGTTCTGTTGTCCCTCAATCAAATTCCATTCATTTTCAATGTCAATCATCAACTCAACGTCACGGTAGTTGTAGTAAAGGAAGTCGTCTAACCATTGGTCGTAGTCACCATCGTAAAAGTCTGCCTTGAACGGTATGCGCTCGCCGTTCTCGTCAAGTAAAACCTCGCCGTTCTCGTCTCGCTCGTATGACTTACCGACACCAAACAGGTTTTCACCAACTACGCCCAGTGAGTTGCCCGGGAGTTTGCTCGATGTGCTATCCATGTAGACTCTCTTAAACAGAACATCTAACGAAACAGTTAGTCTGCCGATAATAGGTTGGGCCTTTGCTTTGTATTGGTGTCCCTTGAATGTCGGCTTCATCATGTGGCGGTGTTCGCCCAAAGAAACGGGAGACAATCTGTCAGCACCAATGCCGTTAGACTCCAGTCTATAGAAGAGTGTGGGCCAATCGTAGAACCCTCCACCCCAAGCAAGCATAACATCGGGGTCCACTCGCTCAACATATTCGACAAACGATTCGAGCAGAGACTTTTCTGTTTTGAAGTGGTGCACAATGACTCGGTGTTCATCAAAGGTCTCAACGATTGTTTCTTCTTCTAAGTTGTAGTGTTGAACCCATTGGACTCGTTGCTTGCTAAATGAATCGTAAGCACCTATCATGTTGATTTCTTGGAAGTCTCTTGGGTTGTTAGGCCTCAAGCATCTTGTTGGGCCAGCATCGTCGCTCCTAAACTGCAAAGCCTCTAAGTCAATGAACATCTTACACATCTTGTAAGGTGCAACTTCGTCCACTTCGTCAACCAAGTATCTATCCTCGTAGGGGACATCGGCTTCAAAGGAAGGTTTGACTCGCTTAGCAAACACTCTAGCCATCCACGGCTTTCTCAAAACGACTTTAATCAGTTGTCTTCCATCGGAGGTGAGTTTGTCGGTAGGTTCAAGTCGCTCTACCATCCACTTTGTATTTTTGTGCTCTCCCACTAGGTCGGAAGAGACTCTGGTAGACGCGCTGTCCTTTGCTGAAATTAGGACGCTCCCCTTGAGTGGTACATAACAGTACGGTTCGTAGTCTTCGACAACCTTTTCTTTGCGAGCCCATTGGCCATCTTCTTCTTCGCGCCAGCGTAGAAGTAACTTGTTGGAATCAGACATTTCATTCTGGTAGTCGAGTTCGTATAGTGTATTGATAATCATTCTTTCACCTCGCTTGGCTTTTCCGAACCGATAATCTGCCAGTAAGTGCATCCCCTATGACAGTAGACTACTCCCTCGTCACTAAAGTTTAGTCCGTGGCCCTTAGTATCTGGGTTGCCTCGGTCTGCACAAGTTGGGCATCTAGCGACATACCAGTCCACGCCGTCTTTGTGTCCCTTAGGTTTGACTTCTTCTAAAGTCGTTCGCCAAGTATTGAAATCAAAGCCGCTGTCTCTTAGTTTCTTAGCAGTTGCTGCTTTCTTAATCACAGTGGAAATAGGCATAACTCCGTGGTTGTGATAAGCCAATAAATCCTTGAGGCGGTCGAGAGCCTTCTCGGTTCGGAACTTCACAAAGCCCTTTTCAACATCTTGATTCGATAGAGCAAATCTAGGGTCTGCTCTCAATCCCTTGGAGAGTTCTAGGTAGTCTCTCCAGCCCATCTTCGGCACTTTAATTCTCATAGAGTAATGGGTAAGAGTTATTCCTTATGAAAGGTTCGCTTTACCGTGGGTATCTGGCTCTTGTCTGGGCCAAAAATAGCGATTCATCTGAGAGTTCCGAACCACCGTAAAGCCATTTTTCTTCATCCAAAAGGCCAATTCCCGCGAAGACTTTATCCCGACAAAACACTTTCCTTCTACTACTCGACCAACGAGGTAGTTGAAAGCCCCTTCTGCTGTCAGTCCATCATCCAAGAATGGGTGCTCCAATAGCATGTCCAAGACAACGGTTTTCTTATTCGATTGCATCTACTCACCGAGAGATGTTCACTTGTCTTGCTTCTTAACGACCTTAGACACAGCGTTTAGTCCGCCACCAACAGTCTTGCCCACAGGGGTAACCACCGAGTCTGCTGCGCTAGCAGCAGTGTTCTTGACCTTAGCGAAAAGGTTGCCCTTTGTGCTGACTTCGTCTGCTTCTCTGTTTTGGAGTACATCAGGGATTTCGTCTCTAAGCAACTCTTTGAGAATAATCCATGCTTGTGCGCGAGTAACTGGAGGGTGACCGCCTGCGGAAAGGATTTTAGCAACAAGACTCAAGAGAGAATCGTACCCGTTTTTAGCCAAGTGCACTCTAATCTCGTTAACCCAAGCATCCTCAATGAGAATGACGTCGTCAACGGTTTTTCTGATAAATCCAACTTGCTTTCCTTGGTAAGTGTAGTACTTCGCCATGGTAAAGTCTAGGTTTCAGTCGGTATTTAACTATCACTGACTCTTTTTAATCGGTGCTTAGGCTCAGGTTGGCTAGAAAAGAACGAACACAGGCTAGCAGCCTTGACTTCACTAACGACACACATGCTATGGTGGCAATCTATGGCATCCCTCTCACCAAACAGGTGAATCAGCAGTTGAGCGTTAAAGGGGAGACGCTCTTTGAAGTCCTTCCACGACTTGTATCGGCCTTCTTTTTCGGTTGATATCGGGTTAGGTGCGGCATAATCGTAGTAATTATTCATCCGCCTAAAGGAGTTTACGGGCATTAGTATCCGCTTGTATTGTCTTTTCACGACAGGTCAACTCCCTCACCCACCAACTCTAAGTCTTTTAGAACCTTAACGTAGCGAGAAATGGTATCTGCTAAGTTCTGGGCTTCGTCTAAGGTAAGCCTTTGTGATATTTTCTGCTTACCAGCGACTAAGCCAAGGCTCAGTGTAGTATACTTCGGGATGGGCCCTCTATCGTTTGCGCAACCTTTGCAGTCGCAATCATCGATATCAACTGCCAAGAAACAATCTGACTCATCATCTTGGTAGTATTCTGAGGCAAATATAGGGTCTAATATGAGATGGCCTGCTTCGTGCCTCAACACAATTCCTCCATTGCTATAGGAGCACCAAACTTAACAACTAATGGACTCGGTAGAGCAATGAATAACTCAGGGATAAGCGTTGAACGAATAGCCATCTTCATGTCACCGGGACTTTCTTCTATCGTGAATAGGTATTCAACGAAGTTCCTAAAGACCGGCATAACCGTGACCTTACTTCCGTCGTCTTCATATTCAATAGTCTCTTCTGCTTCGAGGTATTCCCCCGAAATAAGGTGGTAGGCCAAGTCAGAAAGTACTCTTAACTCGGCCTCGATGTGGCTCGTTGTTGGAGTTTGCACAGGTAAACCCAAGTACGCTGGGTTAATTAGACTTTTTATCAGTAGTGTAGCAAGAAGTCGACCTGTTTAAGCCCGTCTCCTAGAAACTTCTTTACTGCTCTATACACTAATTTAACATCAATCCTATCTTCTTCGTAATACCCTATAGCAGGAAATGCAATAGAGTATGTATGGTGTAAATCTAGTTCTCTTATCTGTCTAAGGGCCTTAGTAATAGCGTATAAGTCAAACTTCCTTCGTATATCGCCTCTCCCTATCACCCACACAACAGTCGCTCGGTCTAGCCTTTCGCTGACTATTATGTCACCTAGTGCGAGATTCCCATCACTTTCTATGTCTTTGAAGTGTGAATACGCAATGGGGTATTGATACAAACAAGTTTCATGCAGGGTGGGGTGGAGAGTTAATGGCTTCTGCATAGTCTTGGCGTGCATCGGGATAACTACCAAGTCCGCAGAAGTGGTTGCCAGAGAGTTAATCTTGTCTATTTTAACCGACATACTGCCCCTCCAAGACGGCTCCTGCGAACTGCCTCTTAGGGTCGCCGTAAGTATTGATTACATTACCTAACGATGGAGCATATTCGTTCATAAAATAGTCTATTTGAGTGGCTGACAAATTAGATACGAACATCTTGTATCGGTTCTTCTTCTGTAGCACCGATAGGGTCTTCAAATTGAAACAACAAGCCATATCCGATAACCACTTTCTATTCGAGCCGACTAAACTAGATATGTCGTAAATCTTAGTTTGGTTCATCATAATGGTCGGGCACTTTAACGCCTTATTGTGTAATGATTTGAGATAAGTAAATGGGTCCTCCTCGAACTTGTAAAACTTCATCCTAAAGTCAATAAAGTCATTTCTATCAATGCCCGGACACTTGTCGTGATAGGCAGAAAGCAAACAGTGGTCTCCTGCGGCGATGTAACTGAGACGCTTAGTGCGACGAATGCTGAGTTTTTTACACAATTGTCCTATTGAAGAGGCTTCCCAATACTTCTCGGGAGGCATGTTGTACCCAAAGTCACCTTCTTGGTGATGGTCTATGAGGTCTATGCCCAATGAATATAATTCGGGCTTAGTGTATCCCTCTGGGGAGCACTCTATCCATACATCAAAGGGCTTAGGAGTAGGGTAAGTGGCGGAGTATGCTTCGGACCTGTTTACTCTAGTTTTTCCCAACTTGGCATGAACCACCGAATAATTGGTGTCAGCCAAGAGGGACTCTATTTCAATCATTTCCGTGTCGCCGCCTCCGAGGACAAACCTCACTCCTCCTCCTCCACATCTATGACAACATCTCGGGAAATGTCTACTGCGAGTATCAACTCGAACCAAACTTTAGACGGTCCCATTTGCATAGAACCGTCTTCTCGGCATCCGATGTGTGGGTGAACGTAGTGCTTGGAAGGCTTCTTGTTTAACTTGGAAACGAATGTTATCTTAGTTAAGTGTTGACTTAGCACTGGGTGAGTCTTAAGAGTCTCAACCATCGCTAACATCTTGTCTACTGCGTGGGTATCAGTGATGCCCGTACCGAGCATCATGCCGCCCTTCTTTCCTTCTCCCATTTCTCCGTCTACTAATGCTATCAATTCTCCATTCATTGTGATTCCTCCTTAACTGTCCATGTTATTTGCTTTATTGCTGAGTCAAAAGACACCTTGACGAATCTCTTATCTCTTCGTAGTATCAAGCAGGCCGAGTTAACGCTCGGGACATTCTTGTATCTACGGTCATTTAATTTGTCAAGTATCTCTGCCGTGGTTAGCGGTTTATTGACCTCGTTCAGTATATTCTCTATTGCTCTCTTAATCATTTTGTTTGCCATTCTTTTTCACCTCGTTGAAAACAACTGGGGCAAACACCATCAAAAGAGGCGTCATTACACTTAGGACACGGGGCCGCAGTAAGCGGTTTTCCGAATATTTTCTTGATAAGCCAACCAAACAAGACTAATCCTCCAAGACTTTGTCCCAAGAGTATTCTTGTATGTTGTTATCTGCGTCGTAATAGTGTCCTTCGTAAAATCCTTTTCTTTTAATCATGTCTCCGATTGTTGCGGTGCTCCATCTTGTTTTCTTCGATTTAGTCAGTATTCCGGCGGTAGATAAGGCTTCCGCAATATCTGTCAAAGACTTCCCCTGTTCTTTCAGTTGAAACACCATTTGGACCACCTCTGACTCGGCTGGGTTAATCTCCAAAAGTCCTTTATCGGAGTCATTCTCAGTCCTAGCATAGATAGAATCGTAGCCATATGGAGGTTTTCCGACCCATCTGCCCTCGTTCTTTACCCCTTGAAGTCCCATGCGGGTTCTTTCTTGGGTTACTTCGACTTCCATCTGGTTAAGTGCAGTGATTATTCTAAATACAGCCATGCCCATAGCAGAGGTTGTATCTACGTCGATGTCCAACGCAACAAAGTTCTTTCCGATATCGTTCAGTTTAGCCGCCCATGTCTGGGCGTTAGTAGAGGAACGGTGAAACCTATCAAGTTTGAATGCCACTACGACATCCCACGCATCAATACACTTCATCATTTCTTCAAAGCCAGAGCGGTCTGTATTCATTCCTGTTCCTACATCAGTGAACTCATCCACTAAGGTCCAGCCTTTCATCTCGACATATTGCTTACATCGTCTAACTTGTTCGTTAACCGATGTTTCGCTCTGTAAGTCTGTGCTTATTCTTCCGTATACTACTGCTCTCATTTTTCATCACCTATCGTTACCTTCTTGAACTCATCTTTAGTCAATTCTTTGGTAGCCGAGCAAAGGAGACATTTTAAGGAATATAGTCGCTTTAATGGGATTATAGGAATCCAATTCATTGTGAACCATCTTTTCTCTTGAATCAGAACAAAGTTCACCGCGTTATTGCAGTTTCCGCAGTCAATCTCCCGAGTTACTGCTATCACCTTAGGTCGTCGTCTAACGCCCCATAGAAAGAATAAAAACACTATTCTTCCTCTCCTGTTTTGGGTAAAAATCTAACGTATGCGTTACAGCAATCGTCGAAAAACTCCATTTCTACATCGGGAAACGGCCATGTGACGGCACGGTCTTCGTCGCACTCTGGGCACTTGTAAGTAATATCCATTGCACCAAAGGTAGTTGCGGCTAGAATAGCCTTATCTGTGGTAAACTCATAGAGCACTTTCCACGGCGTGAGCGGCTTCATCATCGAACAAAACTCCTTTCATTCATTAGATAGTCTTTGTGCTCCTCGCATTTTATGTGTACCCTAACGAGAATCCCATTGACTGTGTGAATGGTGGCGGGAGATAACTCTCCGCAGACCAAGCAGTATGCTTTGACCTTAGTGAGTCCCTTATTGTCTCTCATTCAAACACATCCCAGTGGAGAAACTCGTGGCAGTTAGGACACTCAAGTAAGTCGGATTTGACCAACTCGTGGCAGTGGGGGCATAGCATTTCGCTCATACGCTACACCACCATGACGGAGGACTTCTCTTTATCCATGTAGCCATATAGGACTTATCGTATAGGTAGTATGCCCTATACTTGTCTCTAACAGATAGGCTATTGAAGTTAGGAGAGTTTCTGCATAACATATCGGAACTGATAGCGACGGCAAACTCAGTTAAACCCCTTTTCGGGAGGTTCAACAGGCCGACATTTTCTTGACACCAGCGAATAACCGCCTCGCTTTTGTGAGTCTTTTCGTAACGGAATGTGTATTCCTCGGCTAACGCCAATGCGTGACTGATAAGCCATTGGTAGTTTTCATAACTCTCTCTAGCCCATATAGTACAAGGGTGGTTGTAGTGTGCTCGCTTGTATGGTGCTACTCCAGTTTCGTAAGGAGCGCATAGCATCTGTGCGCTTTCTAAAACCATTTTAACTACATGCTTATTGAGTTGCATCTGCGCTGCTTCGACAGGGTCTTCGGATAACACAAAGATGTTCATTCATCTCCCTCCAGCGGTGGGTATTTGTCATCAAGTAGTTGGTTCATTCTTGCATAGAAGTCATTGATTACTTCTTCTGGTATCTCATCCATGTTAAGGAATCTTTGGGTTATCATCTCGCCGCACAAGACGCACTCTATGTCGTATTGGTAGGTTCGCAACGACCCAGATTTGCCAATGCTGTGGTCAACCTTAGCACCCAAGACGAATTGGTGTAAGCCTCTATCGCAGAGTTCTTTCATTCCCATACCCCCGTATCGTTCACACCAATAGTGGCAGTCTTCTCATGGCCGCAAAGCGAACATGTGAGGGTCACATTAACCGTATCGTTTGCCTCACAGGATTCGTACACATAGGCATCACCCTTCTTTAGGTCATAGGAGTGCTTGCATTCGCTCATCCTTTCACCTCCGTGATTCTCACTTGGGTGTGCTTAGTGTATAGCACACACTTAGATGCTGCTTGTCTTGCTTCACTCATATCGTTTGTAGTAGCAAATAGGAACCAGTTGATTCCGTCTGCTGAACCTTCTATTCGTTTCATTTCAATTCCTCTTCCGTTTAGGGTGGTTAGGCGGAATATCCGTCAAGGGTGCCTCGGCGGAATTACACTTCACCGAACACCCCTCATCGACGACCATAGATAAAGATACCGTAGTTCCCGTTCCGGAAAGGGGGTATAGGATAGTTCCTGTGCAGGGAACTGGGCCTTATGCTTGAACGGATACCCGGTTTCCTTTACCCCCGTAATATACACTACGCGCGTGTAAAGAGGTGAGCGGAGGGGAGGAAAAGGAATGCCCATCCAGAGAAGCCAGACTGAAGAGGTGGAAGCCCCTCCGCTCAGAGTAAATGATGGACTGATAGGATATTTACATGTCGATTCCGTCAAGGGTGCTTCGGCGGATAGCCTATTCCGTCAAGGGTGCTTCGGCGGATACCTTCATAAGCCTTCGACTACACCCTCATTTCGACAAGAGGTGAAAAACAGTGAAAGAAACACTAACCATACTGAACAGCATAAATGAAAAACTGGGACTGGTCGTGGAGATGCTCTCCGCAGACTCGGCCCCTGTTAAGCCGAAATACGTCGAGGTCGCAGAGAAAGTCCTTTCTGTCGGCAACGAAGCACTTGAGGAAGTCATACCTGCTGTAATTGAAGAAGTCTCAACCGAGACACCGTCGAACGAAACATTGGAGGTCGGCTCCATCATCACATACGCTGGTGACAGAGAAGTCCTTTCCGGTAAGCGAGGAACTGTAGTAGAAGTCCGAGGCGCATGGGTCGTAGTGGCCTTTGACGGCGAAGGCAAACACACTAAGTGCCGCAAGAGCGAATTGACGCTCGGTGCTAACGAGCAACCACCGGAACAGACCGAAAAGGAAGTAGTGGTGGCCGAAGAAAAAGCGGTTGCTGAGAGCCTATTCGATGAAGAGGCTTCGGGCCACAAAATCGAAAAGGGTTCTTTCAAAGAATACCGCGACGTACACGCTATCTACTCCGACCAAAAGAAAATGGTGGGCAACAGAAAGTACCTGCGCTTCCGAGCAAAGAAGGTCATTGGTGGCGACACCCTCACTCAAGAGATGTGCCACCGATACTTAATCGGCGTTCAAGACGAAGAGTACCTAAACGAGGTGGGACAATGAAGGTTCTCCTAACAATCGAAGGCGGCTTCGCTAAGACCATCTTTGAAGGTGACAAGAAAGTAGTCACTGACTTCTTAGAAGGGTTTCAACACGCTCGCAAAATGAACCTTGAATCTCCCGAAGTAATCGGTGTTCTCAAAGTTATGAGAGAAAAAATAGACTACGTACACTGGGCTACTGGTGCGCTATCTGCTATCGAGAACAGCAAAGGTAAACTTGAGGTGGTTGAGTGAGAGTCACCGAAGAAGACTACAACAAGGGTACTAAAGAACAGCACCGAGAGTACGACGAGGTTTTCAAAGAAGAAATCGTTCTCTTCGGTGAGATTTACGATTCCGACATTGATGTCAATACATGGTGTCCAGAGTGCCAACAGTACGATATTTTCATGAACAGCGAACCCTATGGCATGGACGTTGTAATTACTTGCTTTCCGTGCTTTATCAAAGAGGTGGTCGCATGAGTTGGGACAACGAATCCCCTCACGGTCCTTGGGAAAAGACTGACATCTCCCCAAGCAAACTGAAGATGTTCAAGGACTGCCCTAAGAAGTACGAATACCGATACGTTAGACGCGAAAAGACTTACACTGGGGCTGCTGCCTTAGAAGGTTCTGCGGTTCACCAAGTGTTCCTTGAAGAGTTCTTGGCTGGCGGCGTTGACGACTTGGAGTTCCTCCTTGAGATGATGGCAGACGACCTGCGACTACGACTTGACACCGAAGACCCAAGAGACTGGCACAGCAAATTGCCCCTCAATCAAGCACAGAAGTTTGACTCCGTGACCGACATGAAAGTGTGGGCAGAAGGACTACTCAAAGCAGTAATAAACGGAGAGGACTCTTACGGAAACCCACTGGTTATGCCTAAGACAACGGAGACTGAAGTCGAAGGCTGTGTGGAGTTAACCCTCCCTAACCTTGAGGCCACAATCCGACTAAGAGGATACATTGACTTGGTCTTTGAAGACGGTTCTTTGGGCGACTTGAAACTCGCTTCGGACTACTGGAAAGCAATTTGGACGCTCGGCAAAGCGGTCACAGAAGACCAACCTGCTATGTATTCGAAAATGATGGGGACTCGGAAGTTCCGATACCTCATTGTTGACAAGAAAAAGGACCGAGACAAGCGAGCAAAGCCTCCGTCGGTTAGAACCATTGAGTTCGAAGTGACCGACGCTGACTTTGACCGTCTAATGCAGGACTTAGAGCACTTTGTGAAGACCGTTGACTTGCTTAACGACCACAAAAACGGTGTCTTCACTCCTCGACCGGAATACAACGGACAGACTAAGGCAACAGCAGGTCAGCCAGAGAAGCAATTCTGTGGCAAAATGTGCGACTTCAAGGAAATCTGCTACCGAGAAAACTACCGTAGAGGTGACGCTTGATGCTTACTCCTTGTAGTGCCTGTGGCACTCCAACCGATGACATACAGTTATCTCAAGAGCACAGGCTGTGCTCTGAGTGCTACAGAAACTACGAGCAGTGAGTCTATGCCTAAGCGAGCGCACATAGAAGCCCTAGTCGCTGACACCGACTGGACTGACGCGTTCATGGCTAAAATCGAACACAACGACGGTCCTCTTGCTACGCCCTGCTGGGAGTGGCAAGGGGGCCTAGACCGCGCTGGCTACGGTAGAATCCATGTCAAGAAGCACTGCGAGAAGAAAACAGGTAGAAACTTCTTTTCGCACCGAATGTGCTACATGATTCACCGAGGCTACATCGAACCAGAGGAGTTTATCCTCCACCAGTGTCACAACCGACTCTGCTGTAATCCTGCTCACCACAAGTTAGGCGACCATAACGACAACATGGACGACTTGGCCAAGTCGGGCAGGGTTGCAGGGGCTAACAACCACAACAGTAAGTTATCCGAAGAGGATGCTTGGGAGATACTGGTTTTGTACTACGAGGGAGACGCTGATTCAGTCCTATGGACTGTGAAAGAACTTTCTATGGAGTTCAGTATCGGGCGGGGAACAGTGACTGATTTGATTTACGGGCGGACTTGGAAGTCGTTATACGACGAGTTCTGGGGCGAAGAAGACTCTAAGTAAGCGAGGAAAGGAAGAATAAATATGAAAGAAGAATACGAAAAAATTAGAAGGATTTCATTAGGGTTGTTCTTTGCGGCAAATATTTGGATATTTGTATTCTATGTTGCCCTTTGGATGGACTCATCATACATAGACTGCTATGAGTCTTCGTGGTCAGGGAATACTTACTGTGATGAAATGCACTACGACTCAGCATTACTTTGGTTATTACCGCTAATCTATACAGTGGCTTTCCCCTTAGTCTATTGGATATTCTATTACCCATTGAAGTTCATTCAAGACTATACTAATCTATTGAAGGATAGTAAAGAAAAGGAGATTCGGTATTTACCTATGCCGGACTTTCATTCAATTGAAAAGGTAAATGACATTAAACATGAGACTCCAAACATTGTAATCAAAAATATCAATGTAAAGGATGGAGTAATTACGGAGGAATAAATATGATATGCGATATATGCTTGAAGAAATCAATAGAGAATAGCGGTGCTTACTGCATGGCTGGAGTCACAGTGTGCGGGGCTTGCGTTCGTAAGGCCATCACTTTCTACTGCGAAAACCGGCACTTGGTCGGAAAGAAGTCCATCAAGGCTGTTACCGATGAGGTCAAAGAAGCCCGAAAGGAAGACAACATAAGAGGGTGGTGGGCATGAGCACTGTCACGATTAACTGCGAATGCGGAGCATCCTGTGAACACAAGTGGGAAGCATTTCGAGCATACCTCTACTACGGTAGAGAATACTGCTTGGCTTGCGACTTCTGCAACCGAGTCCCTAACATAAACTACGGAGGCATGACCGTATGATTCGCGACCCTGTATTCGGGGGAATAGACTGGGATGGCGTTAGACAACTGGTCTTCGTGGTTGGCTCTTTGCTCCTATTGCTGTCATTTGGGGCAGCCACATCAGGAGAGTGGTATGACCCCTATGTCATAGCCGCTGACTACATACAGGCCCATGCGCCTGCTTTCATATTCTTGGCAATGCTGTTGCTTATGGGTGGCTACCTATATCTCCAGTTCGAGCAAGGAAGACTATGAGGTGAAATGAATGAAAATAATGTACCTAGAACACGGCAACCTTGAGTTGCTAGAGCGCGATGTTAACGAATACCTAACCAAAGGAACTTGGAAACCACTTGGCCCAGTAGACCATAAAAATGGCCGCTGGGTTCAATGTTTGGTCAAGGAGTGAACCGGATGGGAGAAGGGACTGTTGCTTACCTATACTGTCCTCCTAGTAAGGAGTATGACTTCGACTTAATGCTAGAACTACTTACTAGAGTAGATTTCTCTGATAGCCCTATTACAGAAGTATATGCTGATGGATGGACTAGTATCCCTAACGGACTCAAGGAGTTAATTGCTGATGCTGATAAGTATGCGAGAATCGTTTTACTTAGTTTCGAGGGGATAGAAGAAAGTGATTTGCGCGCCATGGTTGGCAAATGTGAACTAACTTGCATATTGGCTGCCGGTGATTGGAGTGAGTTACCTTGGGCAACGAAAACAACAGATGCTTGGTTCAAGGAAATGAGTATCACTTTGAGAGCAAAGAACTACTACGATAACCTCCGCAGCATGAAAATCAAAGCAGGAATGAAGAAAACAGACAAACACGTCGGCCAAGTTCCTTTCGGCCACCGTAGGGACGAGCAAGGTAAACTACAGGAGATACCTGAATTGATGGCCATGGCTAAGAAGGTCAAGCAGCACTATGTTGCAGGAGTTCCTGTATCGGACATCGCTAGAGCATCGAGTGGACACCTAACGATTAGACAAGTCTATGGTCTGATGGAACACTGGGGTGTTAAGCGTGAATGAAAAAGAGATTAGGGCGCTCCAGTGGTGGCACGACCACCACAAGGGTAATGTCCAATACTTAGTTATGCGCCTTGACCAATACTTTTCTGGCGACCTCGATGCTTTGGAACTAATTAAGGCAGCAATGCAAGGTTATCGCGACCTCTACACGGGGGTGACTGAAAGTGAAACTGAAGCCAAAGCAACAAACTGAAATCAACGAGTTCATGCGTAAATACGCAGACCGTTCTTACAAAACACCTATGAATGCTGTCCGTCTAAGTGCGGAGCACACCGACGCGCACAGGCGGGGAATCTTCGAAGTATGCAATGCGCTACTTGCTGAGGGTATTCCGTTCTATACTGAGGTGAGGCTCACCTGTGGCTGTATACCGGACATAGTAACCCCGACTCATATTGTTCCCTTCATTGAGGTGCTAGGGACTGAAACTATGCAGATGTTTGAGGACTTGAAACTGCACAAATACCCAGAAGAGTTCCGACAAAGGTATTCTTCTGGTAAATTAAAGTCCTTTATCTTCGTAGATGCGAAGACCGAATTCGACAAGGAGGCATTATTTTGAGTAAAAAACAACTTACTATCGATGAAGAACCTGTAATCAAAGAACGAAAAAGAGGGATAAAGGACTCTAACGGGTTCTTATCGTCACTCGGAATAGACTTATCCAACATTGAGGTAAAAATAACCCTCAATCCTGAAGACAAAGAACTTCTCCAAAGTTCTCTAAAAGAGATTTCCGACAAGGTAGACTACCGTTGGAAGGTTACACAGGGCATTATGATAGTCGCTTTGCTACTTAGCGCAGGTGCGCAAGTGGTTAATTGGCTTTAATCACTCTACGTACTTGTAGGCCATTTTTAGAACTTCAGTCATAGCGACCTTGTTCTTTCCACCACAGAGTTTCTTCCATCGTGGGTCGTCACCGCAGTGAATAACTTGTCCGTTGACGTAGGTTCTCCCCTTCGACTTAACCGAATCTCCTTCTTCGCCTTGTAGTTCAAGTGCGTGAATTCCGTTCTTGCCGTGCCACAATCCTTTGAGGATTGCTTTTCGCGCAACTTGTTTCTTTCCGAGGATTTCAGCAAGGGGTCCCTTGACTGTTACTTTAGCATCTAGTCCTTTAGCCATGTTCTCACTACCTTTCATTGCCTATTTAACAAAGACTCATGAGAAAACACCGTAGAATGCACTTTTGCTGCCTTTTGCCTTGGGGATAGGCCGGTTGTATAACCATGTATAGAACGCGAATCCACCAATAGCGAGCAACAAAGGGGCGGTTCCGACCATGAATGCTTTACTTTCCTTAACATACGGTCCACTTTCTGCCCACTCTGCAATCAGTCTTTTGTCTCTTTCATATTGGTTAAGGAGCGGCTTTGCTTGTACAGGCGAAACCCTTCCGGCGTCGACTGATTCTTGGAGCCCGTCTGATTGCTCGTAAGACTGAAGGAAGTTTTCTGCTCTAGTTTTAAGGATGGCATCGTCTGGGAAGTCATTAGCCATAGGGATGTAGTCTCTAACGGCTCCTATTCCTTTTTGGTAGCGAGCACGGGTGACTCTGGCGTTGTGCAGTCTGGCGTTACCTCTAGCAATGCCAGAGATGAATCCGCCGTCTTGTGCTGGTCCTTGATTTCCAAAGTAACTCATAGTATCACATCTTCAAGATTTTGTAGAAAACCGCTGCACCAATTCCATTAGTTAGCAAAGAGGTTCCGTATATTTTCCACATTGCTGTGTCTCCCATCCAGTTAGCAATTTGTCCGTGGCCAAAGCCCAGAGAGGGGTGTAAGTATGCAGCAGTTCCTGCAACCATCATTTTTCCACCTAGTCCTTTGATTTGCCTGCTACCTGCTGCGTAAACTCCTCCAGCAAATAGTCCGGCAAGCCCTGCACACTTGAGGCCAACAGGTAGGATATTTGGTCCGAGAGTTTCGTCGTGAGCCCATAGGGGGTTCCATGGGGAGCCGTCGTTGTTTGCGGCACTACTGACCATAGTAGGAGTGTATCCAATGTTGCTCATTCGAGGCTGTGGAGGAGGGACACTTCTCGGCCCCATGTTCCCTAGTCCTTCGTTGATAGGTGGCACTCTTGCTGCTCTTTTCCTTTCAATCACTGGGGGTTGCTCAGTGGTAGTTGAGCCAATGAATCCAGACATGTCCATTTCTTCCTCTTCGTCGTACTCGTCATCGTAGGAACTTGCCCCAAAGTGTCTGGCTTTCACGCGACTTCCCCCGCGTATAGTCCATAGACAATTCCTGCGACTCCTCCGATTAAGAGGGTCGATTGCACTGCGGATTTTGGTTCATTGAAGGTTTGGGCTAGTTTTTTCGCCACTGGTCGAGCCCCGGGCATGTCTGCTCCGACATATGCCATCAAGGCACAGGCTACTATGAATGACTTACTTGTTCCAAAGGGACCGTATGCACCTAATGAACTGTAGCCGTTAAGACCGCTGATTCCTTTTACTTGCCCTCTACTTCGTAGTTGCTCTGCTATTTTGTTTGCTGTGGCTTTGGCTTCGTCCATAGTTGGGTATTTGCCGTCGGTTTTGTGGGCCTTTGCCTTAGGGCAGTAGTGTTCAACCACATAGTACCCTGCTCGGTTCTTTACCACATAGACCACTGCCCATCCGTGCTTAGTAGACATCTCTTGTGAATCCATTACTTGACCAGCAGTTTTTGGTGAAAAGTTAGGCTTAGGTCCAGTGTGACCTCCTGCTAGTGTTCGTAGTGAGGTGTGACGCACACCATTGAGGTAAGAGTTCATTTCTCCTTGTGCTCCGTATGCTTCTAGCGAGCCATTAGGAGTGTTCCCAAAGCCTCGGGACATCACGTTCATCTGGTTGCGGCTTCCTAGCATCGTATTCACCCAAGCATCTCTATGTAATAATGGCTTTGATTATCTCTTCAAGAACATGTAGCCTAAAACACCTGCTGTTAATGCTAGTGCACCTGCTCCTACGATGCCTGCTCCTTGTATGTCGGACAGGGGCTGGCTTTGGTTGCCCATTCCCATTTTAGTGGAGTAAGAGGCTGTAATTTTAGGCATAGACAGTATGATGCTGCCCCTTGTTGTTTGCTTGCTCACTACGGTTCGAGACCCACTAGAGTAAGTTTGTAGCCTTGTGGTTTTCAGATTGCCTACTCTGTTGATGATTAAGTTTTTTGAGTAAAGTATAGAGTATCTCTTGTCGAATGTGAACATGTTCTCTGCTATTCCTCCCTGACCGGTTCCTTGTGCAGTTGACGGGGCTACATATTGCTTGGAACTAAGAGTTCCATTGAAACTCTCGGGGGTAAAAATTTGTCCCGGGCCGATTAGTGTATTCTCGTTCATGTATTTGTTGAACATTCCAATAATCATTGATACATCTTGGTGGTCGTCTACCGGAGCGGAGAAGATTTCTTGCGGCTCTGCTTCGGGCCACCCTGCATATCTGAAAATTTTGAGTGCGTCTGTCATAGATTGAGAGTAGCGTGCAGTTGGTTCGTTAACTAACCAGTGTCCCTGTCCCCACATGGCCATCTTGTGCAATGTATACGAAGGGCTATTCATGGTGGTCATCAAAGTTTTTCCATTCAATCCCTCACTAAGTAAGTTAGGATTATCCATTAGAGCATATACTACCTTTACTGTATTAGTGTATCTCTTATTGATTGCTGCCCATTGATTTGTGTCGGCAGAAACGGTGTATTTGTATTTGGTCCCAGTCTCCGCTCCCTGTCTAGCCCTTGTTAAGTCATTAACAAACCATTTTTCAATCGCGTTGCCTTTTGTGTGAGAGATGTCTAGTATTCTCTTCATTGCCTCTTCTATTCCTGTTGGCTGCAAGTATATCCTCAGCCCGTTAACTGGTTTAGTGGTAGTTGAACCCGGTGCTGCTGGCGGGGCCACTCCTTGTTGGTACGAATAAGAGTAACTCTGTTCGACGATGGTAGCAATAGGAGTCTTTGCCTTATCAGGTATTCCTTCGAACATATTTTTGGCATTCAAGAGTTGGTCCTTGTAGTAGTCTTGGCGTTGATTAGTTCCGGCAACGACACCTTCAGAAAGCAAGTACATTTCTGGGAACAGACTTTTCTTTACTTTACTTAGCAGGAATCCTGAATTACCTTGATAGTCGGAGATGGGAGCCAAGCCTACTGCGTATCGGCCTGTGCTTGTTGGTGCACCCGTTACTGGGTCTACTGAAAAAACCTTTACTACATAGTTCTCTTTTCCGAAAGCGGCGTCAACCTCTACACCTAGTCGATGTTTGCTATGAAAACTCCAAAAATCCTTTGCGGTTCCCTTGTAAGCCTTTTCGTAGTACTGCAATACTCCTGTCGGTAAAACGAGGAACTTATCGCTGTGAGACTTTTGCCACATAAAGGCTTTCAGCAAGTTTCCGACGGGTCTAGTGTAGTGATATTTTGTTGAGTTGAACAGATTTGTGTTTATGTACTCGGATGGTTTTGTGTTTCCTATAAGTAAGACCTCTCCGGTCGACTTCTTTGCCCCACTTGGTACGCTTTTTAGTGCGACTATTGCATCTCTAGTTGGTCTTACGCTTAACTCAAACACTGCATCCTTTATGTTATTGTGAATCGGAATTTGGCTGCTTGAAGTTCCCGACTCAATCTTCGGCATCTGGAGAATCGCATTGAGTAATGCGATGACTACTCCTAGAGTAACCCCTCCTTGTTCTGGTGCCGGGTTTTTGTAAGCCATTATTTCTTGTGCAATCCCCAAAGAGTTTCCTGCTCCTCCTCCTTCTTTGACTGAGTGGCCTGAAGGGAAGTACGTTTCCATGATTCCTGCCAACATGTTTGTTCCGAAGTGCGGAATGAAAAATGCTTTGTGTTTGTTCAGTATTTCTAGTACCAGAGTTTGGTAGCGACCAATGGTGTCCGTTTTACTGCTGCCAGCCTTTATTTCGTCAACAATGGCTATTTGAGCAGGGCTTAGTGCCGGAGGAAACTGATTAATGTCGTATCCTTTGGGTACTATCGGCTGCAATTAACCACCTCGCTTATTGAGGCGGATACATTCCTTGCTGATAAGGTGCTTGCTGCATTTGTTGCGCTGGAGGCAATCCTAAACTGCCTCTAATTAGACTTGAACCGAAGCCACCTAGTGCCGAACCAATGCCGGGGCGCTGAGGAGCCTGACCCATCATCTGTTGTTGCATCATCTGTTGTTGCATCATCTGTTGTTGCTGC
>Ga0209666_1000908_pt1 | contig 22710 bp, 27 predicted proteins | sample SaaInlV_125m_DNA_FD_184679 | JGI IMG/M metagenome (GOLD analysis project Ga0209666, IMG submission 184679) | Marine microbial communities from expanding oxygen minimum zones in the Saanich Inlet - Saanich Inlet SI037_S3LV_10m_DNA (SPAdes)... | ecosystem: Environmental > Aquatic > Marine >...
CTCACCCCTCTCCTTTGTCCGCACATAGAGGTTTTTTTGGAAGTAAGCCCTTCTCTCAAACAAATACCTTTCTACAATCAAAACAAATTGATAAGATAAAATGGTGATGAATAAGCATGTCGAGCAAGTTGTAGGATTTATTGAAAAAGCAGTTATTTTTATAATTTTAGTTTCTACTCTTACAGCTATCATGTTTGAAATCCTCAAGATGATTAACGCCCAATATGTGGAATTAGCTGATTTACTATTGCTTTTTATTTATGTTGAAGTAATTGGTATGGTCCGCGTATATCTAATTTCTAATAGAGTTAGAATGACATACCCCTTATTTATTGCAATTACAGCATTATCACGACTAATCATCCTGCAAGGCAAAGACTCGAATCCAGAACTTCTTCTCTATGAGGCAGGAGCAATTGTTTTAGTTGCTGTAGCTGTAATTATTCTTCGACTTCGATATGTTCCGATATTGCGTCCAATTGAAGGAATTGATGAACTACCCTCACAAAATCCTAGTAAGAAAAAATAAGTTTGAAAAAAATAGCGGTCATTGGCACTGGGCTTAGTGCACTTTCTTTAGTACATCATCTCCCTGCTCTTGATGTCACATTTTTTGAAAAATCCTGGAGACCAGGAGGTAGGATTTCAACTAAACGTCATGAAAATTATACCTTTGATCATGGTGCACATTACTTAAAAGAAGATCATGGAATGATAGGGTTAAATGAGTTTCTAAATAAAATTAACGCCACAAAAATCTTAAAAGGAGATTTTTGCTCTAATATCCAAAATAAATCTCCCATAGAAGAAAAACAAGTTATTGTTGGACAAAAAGGAATAGAGTCCATCCCTATTGAATTTCATAAACGACTTCGGTATCCAACTAATTTCTCTACCCATATTAAAAAAATTAAAAGTGTAAACCAGGAATATTATTTAGAAACTGATAATGAAAAATTTGGACCATTTGATTTTATTTTTTGTTGCATTCCTTATGAACAAGCAGAAAACTTGCTAAATGACTTTATTGATTATTCTCCCATAACACCTCCTGATTTTGATGTAATTTGGACGATTATGATCGCATTAGATAAAAGGCTAGGTTCACCTTTTCAATTTGGCTATCATTTAACACCAGATATTAGTTTTTTAATGAACCAAAACTTTAAACATGAATTTTTTAGTGATGAATGTTGGGTAATTAACATGAGATCTGAGTGGTCAAAAGAATACTATAATATTGAAAACTATGTCCTTGAAGACTATGTAATAGATCAAATTAAAAAACATTTTCACTCAGATGCAAAAGCTGTCTACAAAAAATCACATCGATGGAGATATGCGTATGCAAAAAAAAGCTATAAGGACCTAAACGATCAAAACTATATTGAGTCTATTGATCATCGGCTATATGCACTTGGTGACTGGTGTCAGGGTCCTAGTATGCAAGATGCCTGGCTAGCAGGAAAAAAATTAGCAAAACATTTCTCAGAACTTAGGCTTCAAATTTAATTAAATCCTTAAAATAAGGTAATCGTTTTCGTCGAGAGTCTTGATTTAAAAATGGTACATCAATAAAAGCAACTTCCTCTCTATCACCTAACCTTAATAAATCTTCACCCTTTTCATTGACTATGGCGCTATTTCCACAAAAACTGAACATTTGTGATTTACCAACATAATTGGCATAAACAATAATTATCTGATTTTCAAATGCCCTTGTTTTTAACATCTCATAGGCTACAAACCGAAAATCTTCCCCTAAAGCAGTAGGAACAAATAAGATTTGAGTACCTAATTTAGCTAATTTTCTAACTATTTCTGGAAATTCAAACTCATAGCAAATTAATAATGAAGCTTTAATATCTCCAATAGAAAAAATTTCAAAATTGCTACCCGTAGAAAATAATTCTTGTTCCATATTATTTGGAGCTAAAAAAGTTTTTCGGTGATTATATAATATTCTACCGTTAGACCCCGTTATTAAGGCGCTATTAAATCTTATATCATCATTGATTTCAGGGTAGCCAAAGACTATTGAGCATTTAAATTGTGAACTTAAGGATAAAATATGTTTATTCGCTTCTTGGATATCTTGATCAGAATAGCTAATAATTTCTTTCGCACTACAATAGAAAGTTAAAAATAATTCTGGCAAAACTATTACATCTAAAGAGTCACTAGATTGAATAATACTTTTTATTTTTGACAATCTACTATCGATACTGGGATAATTATTAATATCAGGTTGGAAAATTGCAATTCTCATTGTTTATTAACAGTAAATTATACTGATTTTGTATAAATGTCGCACTTATTTAAACATCCTAAAAATTTTAAAAATTTATATTAGTTAAAGGCCTTATAAAATAATCAATTTTAATAAGTTTTTTGGTATGTGTAATACATTATACCAAGAATTTTTTTTTGTATAAAATTTTCTAAAACGAAATAGATTTTTAAAACAATAATAATTCAAGAGGGAAAACAAAATGAAAAACTTTACCATAAAATTAAGTAAGTCTTATGACTTTGATATACAAGTTGAAGCGCGATCAGCTGAAGAGGCAAAAAGAATATTAGTGGATACACCATTTGAAAAATTAACCAAAGATTGTAATTTTTCTGAACCCTCACTAGCAATTAAAGATGTTGTTCTTAATGAATTTGATCCTCGATTTTACAAGGATGACAATAAACTTCAATAAATTGAAAGATTTTTATTACTTTTAAGTACTCTTTTGATATTTTGATTTATGAAAACATTTCCAGAGCTTTTACAGCAAGCAAATGCTGAAATAAAATCAATTACTGCCTTAGAACTTCACGAGGAAAAAAATAATAAGGATTTAGTCATTATAGATGTTCGATCCAAAGAAATCATCCAATCGGAAGGAGTGATTGAGGGCTCAATCAATGTCCCCAGAGGTATGTTAGAGTTTCATGCTGATCAAAGGGATGACAATCCCTTTAGAGTCCCAGAAATTAATACTGAAAAAAAGATCGTTCTCTATTGTGGTGTCGGTGGACAATCTGCTCTTTCAACTAAAACTTTACAAGATATGGGATTTGATAATGTTTATAATTTGACTGGTGGGGCAAATGGCTGGGTGGAAGCAGGTTTTAATTTAAAAAAATAAATTTTTATTTTCTGTGACTTTCATGAAATCCATACTCTGAGATAGTTCGTTTTTTAAAAAAACCTTCAATTTTTACCATTGTATAGTAATTTTCTTGGCATTTTAACAATACTCGAAATGACTTAGCAGATGCTAATCGCTTAATATCCTTACCGTTTAAGTCATGTGTTTGACCGCATGAACACTCATAATTTATGGTTCCATAACCACTCAATCGAAGTAAATGCGTCTCTCCTAGTTTCTCTTGATTTAATTTATTTTTAACTTCTAGATTAGATTTTAGGATATCCACTAAATCGCACTCCTTTTTTTCGAATATAGTAATAATTAAAATAATTTATATGTTTGTAATTACTAGCATATAATAAAATAGACCTATGAATTATTTATATAATCAAAACTGGACATTTCCCGTACCAATACGTTATGGGCCAGGGAGATTAAAAGAGCTACAAGAAATATGTCAAAAAAATAAAATAAATAATCCATTAATTATAACAGATAAAGGAAGTGCGAATTTAGATTTCATACTAGCACTTCACAGTGTTTTAAAAAATGAAGGATTTGGAGTAGATATTTTTTCTGAAATATCGCCTAACCCAAGAGATATTGAAGTGATAAACGGTAAGAGAAAATATCATGAAGGTAACCATGATGGTATTATTGGGATTGGTGGTGGAAGTGGGATGGATGGAGCTAAAGCCCTCTCTCTTATAGCCAATAATGACTACGATATATGGGATTTTGAATGGGAAAAAAACCCTCCAGTTATTAATAATAGTAATTTTCCCCCATTAATTTGCATACCTACAACCGCAGGTACTGGCGCAGAAACAGAGAGTTCTGCTATGGTTACTGATACTCAGCTCTTAGTAAAATGGTGCATTGCACATCCAAATCAAAAACCATTAGGGGTAATATTAGACCCAGAATTAACAATTCATTTACCAAAAAATTTAACAGCATGGACTGGTATAGATGCCTTAGTACATGCAATAGAGGCCTATGTAATTGATGATTTTCATCCTCTTTGTGATGGTGCTGCACTTGAAGCTTTACGATTAATCTATCCAAATCTTCCTATTGTTTATGAAAAGGGAGAGGATTTAACTAGCCGTGGTAAAATGTTAGTCGGATCATGTCTCGCTGGAATTTCATTTTTAAAAGGATTGGGCTTTGTTCATGCTATTTCACATATGGTAGGTGCGGAATATGATACTCAACATGGATTAACTAATGCTATCGTTTTACCTTCAGTCTTACGATTTAACAAAGATGGAATAGGTTCTAAAATTTCTGTTATGAGTGAAGCGATGGGTCTAAAAAAAAATGACTTTGATTATTTCTATAAATCAATTTGTGACTTACTTGACCAATTTGAAATACCTAAAAAATTAAGTGATATTGGGGTTAAGGATAGCTCAGTTAAGAGTCTTGCAAAAAAAGCATTGAAAGATAGTGCCTTTACCACAAATCCAAAGACAGCAACTCTTGAAGAAATGATGGAACTTATTGAGACGAGCATTAATTATGGTCGCTAAAAAAAGTACATTTCTCTGCTAACTTTACTCGATTATATTAAAGGTATAAAATAAACACTATGTTATTGTTAGCAGAATTAGTATTTACATTTATTGCTTTTTTTCTTGGAGTAATGATCATTCATTTAATAGCAAAAACAATTTTGAAATTAGATGATTTTATTCAGAGAAATAAAATTACTTATTGGAGTTGTCTGGTAATAGGTGTTTTAGTTGCTGGGTCAATATATATAGCAGCTAGCTGAATTATTATTTTCTTGTTCAGCTGAATCTAATGAAATAAAATCCCATCACGATAACAGTTGATAAATATAGTTTATTGCTAATTTAAATAATTGGGGCCATAGCTCAGCTGGGAGAGCGCTACGCTGGCAGCGTAGAGGTCAGGGGTTCGATCCCCCTTGGCTCCACCATATGAATTTTTTATAAGAATTTTTTTAATCTTTTTATGTGTAAATTTTAACTATTAGCGTATTTGGATATCATATTTTTCTTTCCATAACTCCATTCTTTTAGAGCAATTATGATAGGAACGGCTGACTTTCCAAAATTTGTAAGAGAATATTCAACATTTTGTGATTTTTTTGTAACTTTTATGACCAGATTATCTTGACGCAATTCATTTAATTTTCTTGCAAGCTCTTGAGTGCTAATGTTACCAACAACCCTTTTTAATTCATTAAAACGAATTTTATTATTTTCATATATTCTTCCAATGATCAACATTTTCCACTTTCCACCAATGAGCGACAAACCCATATCAACAGGGCACTTAATATTATTCTTATCCATATTATATATCTTACTATAATCATAATTTGTTACTAGTCATATTAAGATAACAGATTTGTTACTAGTAATTATTTTATGAGTTGAATTTATATAAGTCGAAACTAAATATATTCCATAAATATGAAATGAGGATAAATTAATGACATTAAAAAAAGTATTACTAACTGGAATTAGTGGTTGGCTTGGAAAGCACACTGCAATTGAATTATTAAAATCAGGATACTCAGTTATTGGAACGGTTAGAAATAAAGAATTAATAGAGTCAACAAAAAATACTTTGTCAAAATATACCTCTCTAGATAATTTATCGTTTACTCAAATTGACCTTTTAGAAGAAGGTTGGGATAAAATAACATTGGGTTGTGATTATGTAGTTCATATGGCATCTCCCTTCCCAATAAAGGTATCAAATGACCCAAATCACCTATTACCCGTAGCTAAAGAAGGAACATTACGTGTATTAAAAGCAGCTATCAAAAACGATGTTAAACAAATTATATTAACCTCTTCACTTGTAGCAATGTTTCGTCAACCCAATCGTAGTAACCCTTACTCAGTTGGTGAAAATGACTGGAGTGATGTGAATTGGAAAAAAGGCATGTCTGATTATTTTTTATCAAAAACAGCAGCAGAAAAAGCAGCTTGGGATTTCATGAAAAGCAAAGGATTTAAGGAACGACTAACAACAATAAATCCTGGCGGTGTTTTTGGAGATGCTCTTGATAAAAAAGGGGGTACTTCAATTGAGTATGCAAAACAATTCTTAAAAGGAAAATTTCCTGCGGCTCCTAAGTGGGGGGTGTTAATTTCTCATGCAAATGATGTTGCTAAATCTCATGTTGCCTGCCTTGGAAATACAAATGTTGCTGGTCGAAGATTAATTGTTGGTAAGGAAGTAAAAACATTATTGGAGCTATCAAATATGATGGCAGAAGTGGCACCTGAATATGCTAAAAAACTTCCAAAAAAAGAACTTCCAAATTTTATGGTTAAGTTATTCAGTTATTTAGACTCTAGTGCAAAATCAATGATACCCGATCTTGAATTAAAAATGCATGTAGATACTTCGTATGCAGAAAAATTACTTGATATAAAATTCCAGACAGCAAAAGAATCTATCTCAGATATGACTAAATCTGTTATTCGTTTAGGTATGGTGTAAATAATATAGAGATTATGTTTTTTAAAGGGACTCAATAACAAAGAACGCTGTCAGATTGTAATGACTCATCAATTAGTTTATCAGGCATGGTAAACTCTGCATTATAACCTTCCAACAAACTCTCATCATAACCTCTTGCTTTAGCCGACTTACCTGAAACTAATATTTTAGTATTAGCCTCTTTTAAATTATTCAGGTGCTCATATAAGTCACCTGTGCCAAGTCCAACTATCTCCTGATTATTTTTGCAATTTAATAAATGCACCCCATCTGCTGCCAAGAACAAAGTTACATCATGATTTTTTTTTATTGCTGTCAAGGCAACCAATAAGCCTAATGTGACTTTATTATTAAATTCTGGACCACTATGAATATGAATTAATATTTTAGACATATTTTAAAACTTACATTCCCCAGCGCATTGCAGCGGTATGAACGGCTGAGTCCCAATGCTTCACTAGCTCTTGATTGAGTTTTGTTAAAGTAATTGAGGCCCCTTGCATTTCTAGTGATGTACAATAATTGCCAACTAATGATCTTGCTATTTTGATATTTTTTCCATCGAGCATTTTTTTAGCATTATCATATACAAGATATAATTCAGTAAGAGGTGTGCCTCCCATACCATTTATGAAAAGTAAAATTTCCTCATTATTCTCTGGCTTTAAATCTTCAATAATTGCCTCTAATAACTCATTTGTAATTTCTTGGGCTGACTTAATCTTATCGCGCCTTCTTCCTGGTTCACCATGAATACCAACTCCAAATTCCATTTCATCAGCGCCTAATTCAAAAGTAGGTTTACCTGCAGCAGGAACAGTGCAACTCGAAAAAGCTACACCCATAGATCCAGAGTTTGTGTTAACTTTGTCCCCTAAAGCTTTGCATTCTTGAAGGGAACCGCCACTTTCTGCCAAAGATCCAACTATTTTTTCAACTAAAACTGTAGCAGCAACACCTCTTCGACCTGTTGTAAATGAAGAGTCTTCTACCGCAACATCATCATTGGTCAAGACTGATGCATTAGGTCCTGACATCATTTCTGCTGCCATTTCAAAGTTCATAACATCCCCGGAATAGTTTTTAACTATAAATAAAACCCCTGCACCACTATCAACTTTTTCAGCCGCAGCTAACATCTGATCTGGCGTAGGAGAGGAAAAAACAAATCCTGGACAGGCAGCATCAAGCATACCATAGCCTACTAATCCTCCATGCATTGGTTCGTGGCCACTTCCACCACCACTTATTAAAGCTACTTTGCCTTCTTTAGTAGACGACGATCTTGTTACAAAATTAGGATCATAATAACAGCTCACAATATCTTTATGTGCCGCTCCAAACCCTTGTAAACTTTCTTTTAAAAAGTCATCTGCTGAATTCATAAATTTTTTCATAGTTTCCCCCTAGCTATTAACTGACTCACAGACAGTTTTAATCATTAATTGAGATGATCTTGCCCCAGGATCAATATGTCCTTTAGCTCGCTCACCTAAAAATGAAGCTCTTCCTTTAGTTGCTAATAAATCTTTGGTGGATAGCATACCTTTTTCAGCCACCTCTATAGCCTCATTTAATATTTCACTCTTGTCTTTATTTTCTTCTAACCCTTTTTGAAAACAATTAGATACAGGAATAAGAACATCCATCATTGTTTTCTCTCCAACGTCAGCTTTACCTCTTTGTTTAACAGCCTCTACACCTTGCACAAAAATTTCAACAGCTTTTTTAAAATCAATACCATCGTCAATATTTGCACCCTTTGCCATGGTCATAAATAATGTTCCAAATAAAGCGCCAGAAGAGCCCCCTATTCCAGATAAAACTTTCATAGCAATTTGATTTAATGCCTTAGAAATCGGTAAATCTTTAATAATAGGCTCAAGCTCAATTACCAATTTAATTCCTCTTTGAACATTAAATATATGATCGCCATCACCAATTTCTTGATCTAATTTTTCAATCTCATCAGCATTTTCATTTATTGTTAGCTCTATTAGCTTTGCATTATCAATTAAGAATTTTGTACTCATCGAATGCTCTCGTTTTTGTCATTAAAATATAAAATATTATTTGCGTTAATATCAAAGTTAATATTCTCACCCTTAGTCCCTTTGAAAATACCTTGAAAAAGAGCAAGTAATTCTATCTGTTTATAGTCTATGCTTATAACGGTTTCTGCTCCAAGGGCTTCTATTGTTCTAATTTTACCTTGAAAATTACCAGTATTGATTTTGATATTTTCAGGCCTTATTCCTAATTTCTTAGTATTACTTGGGCTATTTTCTAAAGAAAGAACATCCTCATTAACAATATTAATTCTTGGCGATCCAAGTCTATGAGCAACATAAGTACTTATAGGATTATTATAAATTTCCTCAGGGGTTCCTACTTGAACTAGCTTACCCTCCTCTAAAACACCAATCCTATCAGCCATAGTTGTTGCTTCCGCTTGATCGTGCGTAACATACAAGATAGTTGCACCTAAATTTCTTTGTATATTTTTTAATTCCACTCTTAGTGTTTCTCTAAGTTTAGCATCAAGAGAAGATAAAGGCTCATCCATTAAATATATATTTGGTTCTCTTACAAGGGCTCGACCAATAGCTACTCGTTGCATTTCACCGCCTGATAGCTCTGTTGCTTTATTATTTAATTTTGATTTAATTTTTAGCATCTCAGCAACCTTCTCAACTTTTTCTTTAATATCTTCCTTAGAAAAATTTCTTAATCGAGATTTAAGTGGAAAAGCTAAGTTGTCAAAAACCTTATAATGCGGATATAATGAAAACTGTTGAAAAACAAAAGCTGTATCTCTAAAAGCTGGTTGGATGCTTGTGTAATCCTGTTCATCAAATAATATTTGGCCATTATCAATTTTTTCTAAACCTGCAATTGATCTTAAAGTGGTTGTCTTACCAGCTCCTGTAGGGCCTAATAATATAAAAAACTCACCGTTGTTTATTGTTAAACTAAGATCATCTATAGCCTTATTAGTTTTGTCATAAATTTTTGTAACGTTTTTTAATTCAACTTTTGACATTAATTTAGGAACTCACTAATTAAAGATTTTTCTGTTTTGCCATCAAAAATAATTTGATTGTCATTTGAAGGGATAAATTGAACATTTTCGTCTATCTTCAAATTAACATTACTGTCAATGCGAATTTTTATTTTTCCAAACTTAGTTTCAATTGTCACAATTTTTCTTGAACCGAGGTATTCGATACCAAAGACATTTCCAGCTACACCTTCATTCGATACAAGTTTTAAATTCTCGGGTCTAATTCCTAAAAAATTCTCTTGGGTCGTGCTTTCCTCAAGTTGTTTTGGGATTATAATCTTTGTACCCTCTATGGTGATTTCAGTTTGGTTTTTTTGAACTGATTGGTTGAATGGAATAAAGTTCATAGCAGGTGAACCAATAAAAGAGGCTACAAACTTACTTTTTGGCTTATTATAAATGATTGATGGGGAGTCAGCTTGCAGCACCTCACCTTCATTCATCACAGCAATTCTATCAGCCATAGACATTGCTTCTTGTTGATCATGGGTTACATAAACAGTTGTAGCGCCAATATCGTCATGTAATTTTCTTAACTCTAAACACATTAATTCTCTAAATTCAGCATCTAAGGTACCTAAAGGTTCATCCATCAAGAAAGCTTTTGGGCGTCGTACTAGTGCTCTGCCCAAGGCAACTCTCTGACGATCTCCTCCTGCTAGACTAGAAATTTTGGAATCTAAAATATTATCTATTCTTAAAAGCTTAGCTGCCTCCATTACTCGCTCTTTTATTTCTGCTCTTGAGTATTTTTGCATTTTTAAAGGAAAGGCTAAATTATTTTTTACATTCATATGAGGGTAAAGCGCAAATAATTGAAAAACAAATGCGATGTCTCTTTCTGATGCTCTAAGAAGACTGACCTCATCTTGATCTAGGTATATCTTACCAGAGGTTGGTAATTCAAGACCCGCTATCATTCTAAGAGTAGTAGTTTTCCCACATCCAGAAGGGCCAAGTAGTACAAAAAATTCTTTATTATTGATTGTAAGATTAGAGTTTTTAACAGCCGTAAAATCAGCAAATGATTTTTGAAGGTTTTCTATTTTAATAGCTGCCATTTTTAATCCGGAAAGTGACTAGTGATTACGAAACCAATAGTTCCCACTAAAATTACAATAAAAGAATAAGTATACATCCACATAGCAAAGGGCTGCATAAGCATAAAAACACCAATTAAAATCAAAGCAGTGGAAATATTTTCCCAAATACCTCTTTTAAAAATTCTTCTCAATAAACTTTTATTTTCCTGTTTCATTATTTTCTAACCGCTCCAAATGTAATACCTCTCAGTAAGTGTTTGCGAAGAATTACTGTAAAAATCATAACAGGAAGTAGAAACAATGTTGTACCTGCAGCAATTGCTGGCCAATCTATGCCTCCTTCACCAATGATAGTAGGAATAAATGGCGGCGCTGTTTGGGCATTAAACTGTGTCAGTAAAACAGCAAAAGCATATTCATTCCAAGAGAAAATCATACAAAAGATTGCTGTTGCAGCAATACCCGTAGTAGCTTGAGGTAGTACAATTTTAAAAAAAGCCTGGAATCTTGTGTATCCATCTATCATAGCGGCCTCTTCATATTCTTTGGGGATCTCATCCATAAAGCCTTTTAATAACCAAACGGCTAAGCTTAAATTAACAACGGTATATAAAATTATCATACCTATGTGCGTGTCTCCCAATCCAAGTTTTCTGTACATAATAAAAATTGGAACCGCTACAGCTATAGGAGGAAACATTCTTGTCGACAAAATAAAAAACATCAAATCATCTTTGAGAGGCACTCTAAATCTTGAGAAAGCATAAGCTGCTAATGTCCCTAAAAAAATTGATAAAAAAGTTGCCCCAAAACCAATAATCATTGAATTTAAATATCTACTAAAAAATTTTGATGGACCTGTGATCACCATCTCTTTACTTCTTACTAATTCTTCGTACCAAGTTTCAGGAGGTGGTAGTTCAGCTAGATATTCTTCAGATTGCCTTGTTCTAGAAGTAAATAGATTAACATACCCTTCGAGAGAGGGCTCAAAAATTACTTCTGGGGGATACGAAACAGCACTATCAACACTTTTAAATCCCGTTAACACAATCCATGTGATTGGAATTAACGTTACAACCGTATAAACGATAATTATAAAAGCTGCAATTTTCCTAGAAAATCCACTCGGCTCCATAGGTGAACGTGAAGTATCCATTACCTATCCTTAATCTTGTTCATGACTTTGACATAAACGTTTCCAAAGCCAAAAATTGTTACAAATAAAATGACCGCATAAGCTGAGCTATAACCAGTTTTCCATTTTTCAAAAGCTTCTCTTTTCAAATTCATTGATGTTAACTCAGTCATAGATCCGGGGCCTCCCCCAGTCAGCTCCATAACCATGTCAAACATTTTAAAGTTTTCTATTCCTCTAAATAAAAGAGCTAGCAGAAGAAATGGTAAGACTGAAGGTAGTGTAATGTAAACAAATTGTTGCCACTTACTTGCACGATCTACCTCTGCTGCTTCATATAAATATCCAGGAATTGATCTTAATCCAGCTAAACAGATTAGCATCGTAAAAGGAGTCCACATCCAGGTATCAACTATAACAATTGCCCATGGAGCTAGAGTGCCAGAACCAAGCATATCAAATGAACCAAAGTCATAAAAAAAATTAACTATATAGGTAAAAAGACCTACTTGGGGGTTGTATAAATAGCCCCAAAAAACTCCAACAACCGCAGGGGATAACATCATTGGAAGCACTATGGTTGTTGTTAAAAGCTCATTTCCCTTAAACTTTTTATTTAATAAAAGAGCAAGAGATAAGCCTATAATAATTTGAAGCGATAAAGTCCAAAACATAAAGTGAGCAGTAATTTGCATCTTTTCCCAAATGGCTTCTTTGCCTAAAATTTTGTAGTAGTTTTTAAGGCCAACATTTTTGACAACTTGTGTAAGTTTATTGGCATAGAAATTTGTAAAGGACATTCTTATCGCATAGATAAGAGGGTAAACATTGATTAAAAGTAATAAGATAATAGTAGGAGCGATGAATAGCCATCCAATTGCCTTATCTGATAGCCCCTTACTTTTAGTCACTAATTTTTTCATTTTAATTTAGATAAGATTTTGATGGGCGGATAATACATCCGCCCAAAATAATATAATGTTGATATTAAGTCTTAAAGTTTTCCTTCAGACTCAAATACTTCTTCCCACTCTTCGATAATATTATCTAGAGCTCCCTTTGCAGTACCTTTGCCATTAACTATATAGTCATGCATATTTTCTTGCATAGGTATTAACAACTCAACAAATGATGGTTCTTGCCAAAAATCTTTAACAATTCCCATTGAGTCTAAGAAGCCTTGAGCATAAACAGCTGATTCTACAAAATCAGGTGATCCTAAAACGTCTTTGTGACATGAATATCCACCAAGATCCCACCATTTCTGCTGAACATCTGGTCTAGCAAACCACTTAATATACTGTTGCGCTAATTCTTTTTTATCAGAATAGTTTACAACAGATATTCCTTGGCCACCAAGTGTAGCTGCACAGATTTCTTGACAAGGATTTGCGAAGAAACCAGTAACTCTGCCATCTTTGTCTCCCTTAGCAACACCAGGCCAGAAAGCATACCAGTTCATTTGGAATGCAACTTGTCCTGAGCTATATGCATCTAAGTTTTCACCCATATAAGCGTTTGAGTGTCCTGGAGGTGAGCAATCTTCATACATTTTTTTGTAGAAATCAACTGCCTCAACAACATTAGGAGCATTAAAGAAGCCATCAGAGTTATAAGGATTACTTGGATCCTCATATTCCATTCCCCAAGCATACATAGCTGCAGTTACACCCATAGTAATACCCTCAGAACCTCTTTCTGTATTTAATGCTGCTCCATAACGAACAACTCCATCAATTTCTCTTCCTTGGAAGAAAGAACACATATCGTATAGCTCATCCCAAGTTTTAGGGACACCTAAAGCATAACCATGTTTTGATTGAAATTCAGATTGTAGTTCAGGTCTATCAAACCAGTCTTTTCTGTAAGCCCATGCTAGAGCATCACCCATTAAAGGTAGAGCGTAATAATTCTCTGAACCTTTTGGCCAAGTTGAATACGCATAAACAGTAGCGTCTGAGAAGTCATTCATTGAAATACCTTCTCTATCAAAGAAATCATTTAGCTTAACATAGTGACCGTTTACTGCGCCACCACCAATCCACTGAGAATCTCCAACTAAAAGGTCAAAGGTCTTACCTTTGTTATTTAGCTCATTAAGCATTCTGTCAGCGTAGCTAGTCCAATCTACGAACTCAAAGTTCATTTCGATTCCTGTTTCTGCAGTAAACTCTTTACTTAGCTCTACTAAAGCATTTGCTGGATCCCATGCGGCCCAACCAAGAGTTAATGATTCAGCTTTAACGTTAGTTGAAAACATTAATGCAAATAGTGGAATAAAAAATACAGATAGTATTTTTTTCATATTATATCCTCCTAATTAATTAATAATTTAGTAAAGCAATTATACTAATTAATTTACTAATCATCTACTATTACCTTTGATTAAAAGCTTTTCACATATGACAAAATTACATATTATTGGATAAGATAGAGAGAGAGGATTAAGAAATGTCAATTAAAGGTCCAGCTATATTTCTGGCTCAATTTGCCGGTGATGAAGCGCCATTCAATAGCCTTGAGAATATATCAAAATGGGCAAGTGATTTAGGTTATATTGGAGTACAAATCCCAAGTTGGGATGGCAGGCTTTTTGATTTAAAAAAAGCATCTGAAAGCAAAGACTACTGTGATGAAGTTAAAGGAACTCTCTCAAAATATAATTTATCTTTAACTGAACTTTCAACCCATTTACAAGGACAATTAGTGGCAGTTCACCCTGCATATGACACGGCCTTTGATGGCTTCGCAGCCCCTGAAGTCAGAGGAAACCCAAAAGCTAGACAAGAATGGGCAGTAAATCAACTCATGATGGCGGCGCAGGCTTCCAAAAATTTAGGTTTGACTAATCATGTTACTTTTTCAGGGGCTCTCGCTTGGCCTTATGTATATCCTTGGCCCCAAAGACCAGCAGGTCTAGTCGAAACGGCGTTTGATGAACTAGCCAATCGATGGAAGCCTATACTTGATAAGTTTGATAGCTGTGGGGTAAATCTGTGCTACGAAATCCATCCTGGAGAAGACTTACATGATGGAATTACCTTTGAAATGTTTCTAGAAAGAGTTGGTAATCATTCACGTTGCAATATGCTTTATGACCCCAGTCATTACGTACTGCAGCATTTAGATTATTTACAAAATATAGATATCTATCATGAAAAAATAAAAATGTTCCATGTCAAAGATGCAGAATTAAATCCCTCTGGTCGTCAAGGAGTGTATAGCGGATTTCAATCTTGGAAAAATAGAGCAGGAAGATTTAGATCTTTAGGAGATGGTCAAGTAGATTTTAAATCCATATTTTCTAAACTAACAACTTATGGTTTTGATGGATGGGCCGTACTAGAATGGGAGTGTGCTCTAAAGCATCCCAATGATGGTGCAAGAGAAGGAGTAGGATTTATCAAAGATCATATTATCAGAGTTACTGAAAAAGCCTTTGATGATTTTGCAGATTCTGGAACAGACAATCAAGCTAACAAAAAAATGTTAGGTATAGATTAATCATGAGCCAAAAAATTAAATTAGGAATGGTTGGTGGAGGCCAAGGGGCTTTTATTGGAGCCGTTCATCGAATTGCCTCCCGTATAGATGATCGCTATGAATTAGTAGCGGGAGCTTTTTCATCTAATCCAGAAAAATCTATTGCTTCAGGCAAAGAACTAGGAATAAACGAAGATCGAAATTACTCGAACTATGAAGAGATGGTAGAAAAAGAATCAATTCGAGAAGATAAAATTGATGTTGTCGCTATTGTAACTCCTAATCACATGCATCACCCAATCTCAATTTCCTTCATGAACAAAGGATTTAATATTATTTGCGATAAGCCTTTAGCTATGAATTTAAAAGAATGTGAGGAATTAGTCCAAACACGTAAAGAGAATGATGTTATTTTTGCTCTTACTCATAATTACACTGGCTATCCTATGATAAGACAAGCAAGAGCAATGTGTGACCAGGGAGACTTAGGTAATATTAGGATTATTCAAACAGAATATGCCCAAGATTGGCTTACTCAAGATTTAGAAAATCAACAGGATAGTGGAGGTAATAAACAAGCATCATGGAGAACTGACCCATCTCAATCTGGAGGTGGTGGTTGTATTGGTGATATTGGTACACACGCATTTAATTTATTAAGATTTATTACCCGACTTCAACCTCATCAAATATCTGCTGAATTAACAAGTTTTGTATCTGGGAGAAAATTAGACGACAATGCCCAAATTTCACTGAGACTAAATGGAGGAGCAAAGGCATCTATTTGGTCCTCTCAAATAGCCCCAGGGAACGAGAATCATCTTCAAATAAGAATTTATGGAGAAAAAGGTGGTTTAGAGTGGTGTCAAGAAGACCCAAATTATCTTTACTTCACTCAATATGGGCATCCAAAACAAAAAATTACTCGAGGAGGGGCAGGCGCATTATCTGCAGCCAATGAAGTTTCTCGAATTCCTCCTGGACATCCAGAGGGGTACTTAGAGGGATTTGCTAATATTTATAGTGATGTGGCAAATGCTTTGATTGATAAAAAGAATAACGAATATGATTCAAGTAAATATCACTATCCCGTTGTAGAAGATGGACTTGAAGGAATTCGTTTTATTGAAAGATCAATTGCCTCAAGCAATTCTGACTCTAGTTGGATTAATTTTTAAAATTATTAATTCCAATTTAGCTTTTTTCTAGTAGACCAATAATCATCAACGCTCATACTAAAATGATCCAAGTCAGGGATAGCTGTGTTTATTTTTTTGAGGCAATTAAGATTTTCTTGTAATTGATCTATCGTAGAAGCACCAGTTAAAATTATTTTTATAAAGGGTAATTGATACACCCATAAATATGATAGTTGTTCTAGTGTTAAATTAATCTCCTTAGCGGTGTGTTGTAAATTTTGTATATCCTCTTGATGATAATCCTTATTGGCATTTGTCAGCAGTCCATTTGAAAAGACTTCTTTTGCAATAATATTAATTTTTTGATCATTAGCTTCTTTTAGAATTGGAATACAGGATTGCTCAAAAATATTAATCGTAGACTGAAGAAAAGAAAATAATTTTAATTTTTCATTTATTTTTAATAAGTGTTCGATTGTTTTTCTTTGATCGGGGCCACTCGTAGAAATTCCAATTTCTAGTCCATGCTTTTTAATACCTTCTAATTCTTTGATCACTAGAGGGTCATCTAAAACTGAGCTTTCTGGAGTAACTGAGTGAATATGATACAGATCAATATTTTTTCCTAAATTTATTCTTGTCTCAACCCATTGTTGTTTTAAAAAATTTAAAGAGTGGTCTTTTCTTTCATGTTTATCGGCATTGACTTGCCAATCTGCTAAATATTCATAACCCCATTTTGACCCAACAAATCCATTAAATTGCGATTGTTTTCTTATCCAACTAGCTAGGAATTCTTCAGCATCTCCATAAACTCTTGCTGTATCAAAATATCTAACACCTTCTCTATAGGCAAAATCCAGAATATGATGACAATAATCTCGCATTGATGCTTTTGATTTATCCTTACCTATGTCATCGGCATGGCTAATGTTGATATAACCTGGTCGACCCAAGGCAGCCAAACCTAATCCAATTTTATTGTCTAATTTAAACAACTAAGAATTTTTTTATGTCTGATTTTATAGTTGATGGGTCTGTGAGATGAATTGTTTGAAAGCCTAAACTTTGAGCTGATTGTATATTATCTTCTCGATCATCAATAAATAGAGTCTCCTCTGGCACTAGGTCAAATCTTGACATAGCTAATTTATAAATCTGAGGATCTGGCTTTACTAAGAATTCCCTACCAGAAATAATCTTATCATCAAATTCTTTTAAAAAAGGGTATTCTTCCTCCATACCTTCATAAGTTTCATCAGACCAATTTGATAAAACGTAGCAAGGAAAACCATAAGATTTAATTTTTTGAAAAACATCAATAGTGTCTTGATAGGATCCATTAACCATATTTCTGTGATTAGGGTAATAAAAATTGATTTCGTTTTCAAACTCTGGAAATTTTTCAACTGCTTCTTTTACAGCTGTATCAATCTTGATACCTGCATCACACCGCATATCTAAGTGGGGGAATGCCACTTCACTTAAAAATTTATTTAATAATTCTTCATCTGTAATTATCTCTTTTAAAACATGTCTAGGGTTCCAATCAAAAAATACATTACCAAGATCAAATAGATATTTTTTTACTTGCATATTTTATTCAATAAAAGAATTGATGAGATTTTCAAGGTATTCTTGCCTACCAGACCGAGGATTGGGATTGATGTTTTCTGATTTTACTCTTTGATAGATATTGTCTAAGGAGTCAGAACTTATAAGCTCTTTATTAGACTCCCATCCTTGATACCTTTGTTGTAAAAAATTGTCATAAGATCCATCATTAATCATTTTTTCGACAGCAATTAAAGTCCTAGCACAAGTATCCATAGATCCAATATGTGCATAAAAAAGATCCTCAGGATCAATGGACTGTCTTCTAATTTTTGCATCCATGTTTAAGCCACCATTGCCCAAACCTCCATTTTTGAAGATGTAATAAAATGGCAATACCAACTCTTCGACATTATTGGGGAACTGATCTGTATCCCAACCAACTAAATAGTCGCCTCTGTTGATATCAATACTACCTAATATATTATTTGATATAGCATAAGCTATTTCATGCTCAAATGTATGTTTAGCTAAAATAGCATGATTGACTTCTACATTGAGCTTAAATTCTTTTTCTATTCCATATTTTTGAAGAAAGGCAAAAACATTAGCTGAGTCAAAATCATATTGATGTTTTGTTGGTTCGTGAGGTTTGGGTTCAATTAATAAATTCCCCTCAAAGCCTATTTTGTGCTTGTGATCTGCTACCATATTCAAAAATCGACCCAATTGATCTAATTCTTGTTTCATATTCGTGTTTAAAATAGTTTCATATCCTTCTCTTCCTCCCCAGAGAACGTAATTCTGTCCTCCAAGCAGTTTAGTATTTTCAAGACACATCTTTACTTGTGCAGCTGCATATTGAAAAACATCTGGGTCAGGATTAGTTGCTGCTCCAGCCATATATCTTCGATTGCTAAAAAGATTTGCTGTACCCCATAAGAGTTTAACTTTAGAAGTTTGTAATTTACTTGAGACTTCATCAATAATAGTTTTTTGAATTTTTTCAGTTTCTGAAAAATTGGACCCCTCAGGAGCAATATCTACATCATGAAAACAAAAATAAGGTATTCCTAATTTTTCAAAAAAACTAAAAGCATTATTTAATTTATCTTTTGCTTGCTCAATAGGGTCTCCTGTTTCCATCCAAGGACGTAAAAAAGTCTGACCACCAAAAGGATCCCCTCCAGGCCAATTAAAAGTATGCCAATAGCACACAGCCATCTTCAGATGTTCTTCTAATTTTTTTCCTAATACTATTTTTTCAGAGTCATAGTATTTAAATGAAAGTGGGTTTTGTGATTCTTTTCCCTCAAACGTAATATGAGGTATCTCTTTGAAATAATCAGACATATCTAGTCGTAATAAAACATAGGGGCTTTTTTAAAGCCTTCCCATGCATGAGGATCATGACCAGTAACAACAATAGCATTTTTTTCTTTAGCAATCTTTTTTAATTTTTTAACGGAGTCGACCACATCAACTGCTGAACAGACTAATCCAGGTAAAGTTAAATTATTCCAGTGGTCCATAGTGTAAGCAGCATCAATCGTTAAAAGGACATATCCTGTATTAGGTAACTTAACTAAGAAAGATTGATGACCAGGGGCATGTCCAGGCGTGAATATCAAGATAATTGAACCATCACCAAAAAGGTCATAAAAATCGTCTTTTTTATGGTCTAAAAACTTCCAATCTAACCCCGGTTTATCAAAGTCTTTTCTGATATAAGCCGGTTTTGAAAACCAATCTGGATTGAAAGCGTAGTCATATTCTCTTTGTTGCACAACATAAGTAGCATTAGGGAACCTCCCCACTCCACCCGAGTGATCGAGATGCAAATGAGAATGTAAAACATATTTAACCCCTGCCGGATCAACACCAATATTATTTAGTTGATCAATACAGTTCTCTTTTTTCCCCATAACAGGTTCGTAGGCAGCTACAACGTCACCCCAGTGAGCATACATGTCTTCACTTACTTCTTTAGCATTACCTCCATCAATGACAACATCACCTTGGGGGTGCCTAATTAAGAACCAAGGAACAGGGATTTCAAATTCTTCGTTAGATTGATTCATCTTGATATATTTCATCTTCGTCTTTAACGTTCCAGTTTGAAACATATAAAGCCTAATCTCTGAGGAAGTATTAGTAAGATGACTTTGATCTTTTTTAGAATGAGCTATTGCTTCCTTAATAGAGTACTCATTATTGTCATCTATTTTTTTATTTTGAATAATATCATCAAATTTTTCTAAATCTGATTTTTGATAATCTGTTTTTGGAGTTTTTTTCATTTACTTGAACTCTATTTCTACAAACCTATAAGGGAAATCATTATTGTTTAGAACATTATGATTGACGCCTTTTTCCCTAAAATAAGAATTGCCTTGAGTTAATTTAGAAATTGTAGTTTCACCATCATGATTTACAATTTTTAACTCACCATCAAGCATGGGTACAACGACATAATCATACTCGTGAATATGTTGACCCGTTTCATCACCAACTTCAAAAGACCACTCAGTGACTCGAGTTTTGTCATTATCAATCATAATGTTGGCTTTTGCCATTTTGTTAAATATTTCTACAAGGAACGCTCTCAGCTTTTTCAGCTTTAAGAGTTTCTGCTGCCTTTGTTGCTTCTGCTTCAGAGTTATAAACCATATCAGGAAACAGGATAAATGGCTTGGCTCTGTCTGCACTTAATTGACCAACACACCAAGTTTTACCAGGCTCTACACACATCACCATATAGGTACCAGGAATAGGACCATAATGCCTATTATTGAGGGCAAACAAACATTCTGCCATATCATTTAACTTGTCTACATCTAAGTTTTGAAGAGCTTTTTTTTCTAAATCGTTAATAGGTGTATCAAGGGCCCCTAGGGTTTCTTTTCCCCACGGAATTTCCTGCATGTTTTCTTTTTTCATCTATGGCAGAGGTCCATCCTTGAGAAAGCCTTTTAATGTATTTTCCATAATTTTGGATACATTATTATTGTAATTATTATGTGATAAACTTCCACACCAAGCTAATGAACCAGGTGCAAACATAGCGCCATTGTTGGGAGTCTTGTAATAAATCATATCAGCTCTAACCATCGGATTTTCATGACCACCGCCATAATATCCCCTTACAGCAAAGTGAATTTCTTCATTTACTTGTAACATCATGTTTGAATGATCCTGAGATCGAGCTAGATAAAAAGCATTATGAGGTGTTCCAAACTCTAAGTCATAACGGTCTAATTCCAAACCTGCAGCTCCACCGCCTACTAAACCAAAATCACCAATAACTTCGTCTGCACCTATACCTTCAAATATCCATGAACATTCTGGCTTAAAACTATCTTCTTCTCTTTTGTAATAAGATGAGACATCAAATCCATATGAAGTAAACGTCAGGCCACATACTTTTGAAGGAATTCTTCCTCTGGCCCTCCACATACCTCCATATTTTCCATCAAAGGCATTGTTATATTCACCAGGATTGGAGGTCCATGCTCTAGTTCCAGCTTCACCTTTTCTAACCTCAGTAATATTGGAATTATCTGGATGGTATTCACTAATCCAATAAAAACCATCTGAGCCCAAATAAAAACACCTTCCGCCCTGCATTTGATATGACTCCAATGCGTCCATATACTTCTCAGAGGAGTATTCAGGGTGACTTCCAGTTAGAACAACCTTATATCTATTCAATAAGTTAACTCCCTCATGCTCCAGGTCTTCATCTGTTAAAACATCAAAATCAAATCCTTTTTCTTCTAACCAATCAGTTAAATGAAGGTCGGCATTTAATTGCCAAAGAGAAGGAGAGAGCCAGTGTCTGTATTTTGGTCTCATATTCAAGATAGGTCTTAATCGTGAGGATATGGAAACACCATGTCCATCAGAGTGTAATGAATAAGTTGATAGTCCATATTCTCTGTGTTCATTTAAATATAGATCAGAGGGATTTAAAACAGGAACTTTTCCAGCCAATAATTGTGCAACAACTGAGTTGGTACCTAAATTATCATTAGAGTAGGCCATGTAACTATTTGTAGGTAAAAGAAATAAGATTTTAGATGTAGCTTTTCCTTTAGGAGGTTTGATACAAAAAGGAATGTAATCTTCAAACTCAGACTCTTCTCTTCCATCTACTCTTAATCGAGCAGCATAAACACCACTCTTTAAATTCTCAGGAACTTGGAGAGTGAAATCAACATCCCATCTCGCATCATCTATGTCATCATCATGAAAATGGATTGCGCCATACTCTTCTGGTTTGTGATGAAAAACCATCTCATCAGCAGTCCAGTTATATCCAGTCATCCCTCTGTTAGGCATATTAATTATAAATCCATGATGGTTATTAGGAGAGGTATCAACAATTTTTGTTGAAGAAATACTTTTTCCAATATTGGCATGAAAATCCCATGCAGCAACAACAGTAGATCTTATCTGGGTATTACATTCATCATAGCTAGATGCAAGAGACTCTATTTCTGCCTTTGTTAAAGCAATATTAGATATCCTTGGTCTATCAATTTTACCATTAAATGTTCTAGTCTGTTCAGGAAGTTCAATAGGCTCAAGAACTTCTTTAAAATGACCTCCTGAAATATGTCTACCAGATCTATTATGAAGAGATGAAGCTGCA
>Ga0209666_1000910_pt1 | contig 22700 bp, 23 predicted proteins | sample SaaInlV_125m_DNA_FD_184679 | JGI IMG/M metagenome (GOLD analysis project Ga0209666, IMG submission 184679) | Marine microbial communities from expanding oxygen minimum zones in the Saanich Inlet - Saanich Inlet SI037_S3LV_10m_DNA (SPAdes)... | ecosystem: Environmental > Aquatic > Marine >...
CCAGTTTTATTGTACATCCAAACTCTGAGATTAATTTTGCATCTGATTTTGTGGGAAAAAAAATCGCTGCACCTCAAATTGGAAATACCCAGGATGTTTCATTACGAAATTATTTGTCTGAAAATAATTTGAAAACTGCTGAAAAAGGTGGTTCTGTAATTGTTTATAATATTGCTAATCCTGATATTTACACTTTATTTGTTAAAGGTGATATTGACGGTGCATGGGTTGCAGAACCCTGGGCGACAATCTTAGAAACTGAACTTGGTGGACATAGATTATTTGTTGAAGATGATTTATGGCCCGATAAACAATTTGCGTCTGTATTATTAATTGCAAATATTGATTACGTTGAAAAAAATCCTGAAATCATTTCCAACTTCCTTCTTTCTCATCATGAGACAGTAAAATGGATTAATGATAATCCTGTTGAAACTCGAAATATTTTTAACAGTTTTTTAAAATCTCATCTAGGTCAATCTTTATCTGATGATGTAGTTGATATTTCATTATCCCATATTGAGATAACATCTGATCCTATTCCTGACTCTGTTTATTCTTTTGCTGAACAAGCTAATATTTTGGGATATTTGGGAAGAAATGGATATGATTTATCTGAAATTTTTTACACCATTGATTCAAATTCTAATTTTGTGGAGGTTCCTTAGATGACTAAACTGGAAGCTAAGAACATCGTTAAATATTTTAGCCACGATTCTCATAATCTTAAAGCCCTGGGTGGTATCAATTTAAAAATTGAATCTGGTGATTTTGTGTGCTTAGTTGGACCTTCAGGATGTGGAAAATCTACCTTTTTGCGCATTGTTGCAGGATTGGAAAAACCTGATGATGGTCAAATTATCTTTGATGGTCGTCCTGTCTCTGAAACTGGACCTGAACGAATAATGGTTTTTCAAGAAGGTGCTCTATTTCCATGGCTCAAAGTTCAAGATAATGTTGAATTTGGATTAAAGATGGCTGGAATTTCAAAGGAAGAAAGAGCCAAAATATCTCATCGATATTTAGATATGATGCAATTAACAAAATTTGCAGATTCTTTTACTTATCAACTTTCAACTGGTATGAAACAACGTGTAGCTATTGCTAGAGCTCTTGTTATGGATCCTGATGTTTTGTTAATGGATGAACCTTTTGCAGCTCTTGATGCACAAACTCGAGATTTACTGTTAGTTGAAATGCAATTAATTTGGGAAAAAACAAAAAAAACTATTTTGTTTGTTACTCACAATGTTGCAGAAGCAGCTGTACTTGGAAGTAAAGTTGCAGTTTTTAGCAATAGGCCGTCAATAATTAAAAAAGAATTTACTAATGATTTTCCTAGACCGAGGACTGCTGAGGATGAGTCTTTGGTACAATTTCAACAGGATATTTTAACTGAACTTAGACCTGAGGTAAAGAAAAATTTAGAGTGATTATTATGGCAAAAAACTTTACTCCTCATCGAATTGGATTTTATGTTGCAATTGTAGTGGTTTGGCAAATTATTGCAATGGTTGGAATTTGGCCTGATAACATTTTCCCTTCACCGTATGAAGTAGCTGAAGATTTGTTTTATGGTGGGATCGACGGTAGTCTATTTTATGGAATTGCAACAAGTATGTGGAGACTATCTATTGGATTGGCAATTGCAATTACGGGTGGTGTTGTTTTAGGAATTTTTATGGCAAGAGTTGAAGTAATTAATCAAACTGTTGGATCTTTAGTTTTAGGGTTACAATCTATTCCTTCCATAGCGTGGGTTCCATTAGCAATACTGTGGTTTGGTCTAACTGACGGTGGAATAATTTTTGTTACTGCTATTGGTGCAATTTTTGCAGTTACTATTAACACCTACACTGGAGTCAAAAACATTGATCCACATTTTATTGAAGCTGCGAGAAATATGGGTGCCAAGGGAACTCAATTAATCACTGCAGTTCTTATTCCTGCTGCTTTTCCATACATGATTTCTGGATTTAAACAGGGATGGGCTTTTGCATGGAGAGGCGTAATTGGTGCTGAAATACTGTTCTCATTCTTGGGATTAGGATTTTTACTAAACGCTGGACGATCTCTTAATGATGTTTCTCAAGTAATTGGAATTATGGTTGTTATAATGTTGATAGGGTTGATAATTGATGGTGTCATTTTCAAAAGATTAGAAACTAAAGTTATGTCACGTTGGGGATTAAGATGATTTTTTTATTTTTTAATTTTTAATGAAACTACAAATGCACATATGATAATTGCAATTGCAAAATACATTACAGCAATATAATCAAACATGAATGCAATAGTTCCTGCAATAACTGGTCCAATCACTGTTGCAATGGATAGTGTCGAACTAAATATCCCTGTTGATGTTGAACGTGGATTGTTTTCCATCAAATGAAAATTTCCACCAATAAATAAAAATGCCCATGTTGCTCCCACTAGTGACATAAATGGCATTGCCATCCACCATTCTGTTACAAATGACAATCCAATAAATACAAATGTTGTACAACCAATTCCAATTTTAAATTTTGTAACATTAGAAAGTTGAATTTTACTTGCCATGATGTTCATTAAAATAAATGCAGTCAACGTATTGGCAACATACACTATAGAAATATGGTACAAATCCCCTCCCCATTTCTCTACGATCATTATTGGAAGAATTACCCATACTGCTGCGGCTCCTGTGTGTCTTAGTAGCAATGATAAAAATAGAAACTTATTTTTTAAAATAACTGATTTTGTGGTTCCTGGATTGGTTTCTTTTTTCTGTTCTGGGTTAGGTAGTTTAATTGTAAAAATTAAACCTATGATAAATGACGCTGCACTGATTATGAAAATTAATTTTAAATCGCTTGCAATCCCTGCTGCGGCAATCCCTGCTAACCATCCTAAAGCATGAAATGATATTACTGTGGCAGCTCTTTTTTTATCAATATTTGCTTCATATGTATACGCAATCATTGCTGGAATCATTATTCCACTTGCAATCCCTGCAGCGATTCTTACTAGAAAAAATAATGACAGATCGTCCGCAAAATAATGTAATCCGAATGCTATAGCGCAACCTATGAAGCCAATTCTGATGAATTTGAGTCTAGTTCCTTTTTTGTCTGAATATCTTCCAAAATACATTTCTGATAAAATTTGTGCAAAACTAAATGAAGCTATTAGCAATCCAATTTCAAAAATTGAATCTGTCACGCCCTTTGCAATAATGGGCATGAATACAAATACAATTGAAATTCCTGCATGCTGAAAGAATGTTGCACTACGAACTAAGTTGTTTACTTGTAACTTTGACATAAATATAGATAAATTTTCATTCAACCTAATTTCAACATACGTTCACAATTGAGACTTTTTTTCTATTTTTATCTGAAAAGAGTTAAACTGAGCAAGTATTTTTTTAAAATCAATTGATTGAAAAAGAATCTTTCTTAAATGCATTGAAAACTAGAATTTTACTTTTTGATGGAGCTATGGGTACTGAAATTCAAAAATATGATCCTACTCCTGAAGATTTTCCAAATAATCAAGACGGTTTTAATGATGGCTTGATATTGACTCATCCCGACTGGATAAAACAAATTCATAGAAATTATCTAGATGCTGGTGCTGATTGTATTGAAACAAATTCTTTTGGTTCTAACAAAATAAAATTAGATGAATATGGTTTTGGAGATCAAACTATTGATTTCAATAAAAAAATTGCACTTCTTGCATCTGAAGTGTGCGCTGAATATTCTGATACTACTAGATTTGTAATTGGTTCTATGGGTCCGACGGGTTATTTGCCAAGTTCCGATGATCCTGACTTGGGACAAATACCTCTTGACACAATTCGTGAAGCTTTTGAGTTACAAGCTGAAGGCTTGATTCTTGGTGGAGTTGATGCGTTACTAATTGAAACAAGTCAGGATATTTTAGAAGTAAAATTAGTTATTGAAGCATGCCATAATGCCATGTCTAAAACTGGAAAGAAGGTAGCAATTATTTCTAATACTACTTTGGATCAATATGGGAAAATGTTACTAGGTACAAATATTCAATCTGCATATACGACCGTCTCTGATATGGGTATTGATGTATTTGGATTAAATTGTTCTACTGGTCCAATTGAAATGAATCCTAGTGTTCAATGGCTTGATGAACAAAATGAACATAATCTTTTAGTTGTTCCAAATGCTGGAATGCCTGAAAATCAGGGCGGACAAGCTGTTTACAAAATGACTCCTGAAAAAATGGCAGATGCTTTGGGTGATTTTCTTAACCAATACAATAAAGTTCGAATTATTGGCGGATGTTGTGGCACAAATCCTGAACATATCAAATCTTTACGAAGAATTATTGACGAAAAAGCCGGTTCCATCAAGGGTTAAGTATTTAGCAAAACTGATGTGATTTTAGAGTATGACCGTTCCAAGAGTAAGTTCTGCATTGAAAGCAGTTGACCTTAAACAAATTCCTGCACCTTTGATTATTGGAGAAAGAATCAACACTCAAGGTTCTCGAAAAGCCAAAAAACTAGTTCTTGCTGATGATTTTGACGGTTTAGTTGATTTGGCAAGAATTCAAGCTGAAGATGGTGCACATTGTTTAGATGTGTGTGTTGCTACCACTGAGCGTTCTGATGAACGTGAATTCATGTTAACTTTGGTTAAAAAATTGAGTTTAGAAATTGATGCTCCTTTGGTGATTGATTCTACAGATCCTGACGTGATAGAATCTTCTGTTAAACAAATTCCTGGTAGGCCTATCATTAATTCAATTAACTTGGAAGGTGATGGGAGTAGGTTTGAAAAATTAGCTCCTATAATGGCAAAATACGGTTTACCTGCAATAGCTTTGTGTATTGGTCCAAATGGAATGGCGAAAACACCTAACCAGAAAGTAGAGACTGCTGAATTACTTTATGAAACTGGTAAAAGTTACGGATTAAAAATTGAACAATTTATTTTTGACGTGCTAACTTTTACTTTGGCAACTGGGGAGGATGAATTTCTTGATGCTGGTAAAAATACTTTGGAAGGAATTAAACTTGTTAAGGCAAAATTTCCTAATTGTTTTACTACTTTGGGTTTAAGCAATATTAGTTTTGGATTAATGCCTTATGCTAGAAAAATTCTAAATTCTATATTTTTACACCATGCTGTAAAAGTTGGACTTGATTCAGCAATTGTAAATGCAAAAGAAATTATTCCTTATGGCGACATTGATGCAAAAGAAAAGAAACTTGCTGAGGATTTGATTTTTAATTCTCACCCTGATGCATTAGCAGACTTAATTTCATACTTTGAAAAAGCAGGACCTCAAAGTACTGCTACTGCAAAAAAAGTTGATGTTGATCCTACTTGGCCTCCTGGTAAACGTGCTAATTTTAGAATTGTACATAGACTCAAAGATGGAATTCAAAATGATGTTGTTTCAGCAATCGCTGACAAATTGAATAAAACTGATTTAATTCAAAATAATGATGGACTTTTGAGCTTAGATCTACCTAAAGATGTGACACATCCTGGTGCAATTAAGACACTCAATGAGGATTTACTTCCGGCGATGAAGGAAGTAGGTGATAAATTTGGATCTGGGGAATTGATTTTACCTTTTGTTTTAAAATCTGCTGAATGTATGAAAGCCTCTGTTGGTGAACTTGAAAAATATTTGGTTAAGGAAGAGGGAACAAGTAAGGGAACACTTGTTTTAGGAACTGTGTATGGTGACGTTCACGACATTGGTAAGAATTTAGTAAAAACTATTTTTCAAAATAATGGTTATTCTGTATATGATTTGGGAAAACAAGTTCCACTTCAGAAATTTTTAGAAAAAATTGATGAAGTAAAACCTGATGCGATAGGTCTTTCTGCATTATTAGTTTCAACTTCTAAACAAATGAAGTTTTTTGTGGAGCATGCCAGAAAAAATAATATGACTGTTCCAATTCTTTGTGGCGGAGCTGCAATTAACAGCAATTACATTAATCGAATTGCAAAAGAAGGTGGAATTTATGATCCAGGTGTATTTTATTGTAATACTATGTTCGAAGGTCTAAAAACTATGGATACTTTAATTTCTGATGACAAGCCTAAACTTTTGGAAGAATGGAAAACAAAATTGGAAAATTGGAAAGAAAGAACAAACACTCCTGTTGATCCTTCCACTCTTCCTAGAAGCAATGTTCAAACTGTTGATCCTCCTACTCCTAAAATTATCGGTGAGCCTATTCGTTTAAAATTAGATCAAATCAATATGGGTGAAGTTTGGACAATGATTGATAAAAAATCTCTATTCAAACTATCCTGGGGGTTGAGAGGAAAAGCTGGTGCTGAATCTGAAGAAGAGCATGAGCAATTACTCACTGAATGGAAAATTAGAATAATTCGTGATAAATTAATTGAACCTGAAGTCGTGTATGGTTATTTTAAATGTCATAATGCCGGTCAGAAATTATTAGTTGAAAATCCTTCTGGTGATGATGTAGAATTTGATTTTCCTCGTTCTACAAAGCCTGAACATTTGTGTTTGACTGATTATTTTGGCACTGATGATGTTGTGGCATTTCAATCTGTAACTGTAGGAACAAAAGTTTCTGATGTTTTGGAAACTTGGAATGATGAGGATAAGTATACTGATGCATATTATTTGCATGGGTTGGCAGTTGAACTTGCAGAAGCTTTAGCACAATGGATTAATCAAAAAATAAAATCTGAATTAAATTTAGTGAAGGGTGCACTGAGATACAGTTGGGGGTTTCCTAGTTGTCCTGATGTTTCTCAACATCATTTGGTCTGGAAACTTTTAGAACCTGAAAAATCTGGAATGACTCTAACTGAATCTGGACAAATTATTCCTGAACAATCTACTGCTGCAATAGTAATTCATCATCCAGATGCTAAATATTTTGTAATTTAATTAAAAATTATTTTTTAAATATTCGTTTAAACCATTGAAGTCATTTGGTGATGTGATTAACACATCTCCTGTAATTCTGTGTGTTTCTTTTACAAACTTATCGAATTCTTTACCATATTCTGATAAATTCAATCCTAGAAAATCTGCTGATTTTTGATTTTTTTCAGATGGAAATAAAATAATTGGAATGATTGAAAATTGTTTTAGATTACCTGAAAGATTTTGAACTTGTTGTATGTTTTGAACAGCCTGAGTCATGAATCCCTTGGGATTTGCTCTAAGTTTTTTTCCGATTTTTGAAAAATTTGGTTTATTTGAAATTGAAAGATACATCTCAATCTTTGAATCATATCCTTTTTCTTTTAACATTGTAACTACTGCACTTGGAATTTGGCCTGAATCTCCAGTGCCTGATTGTGTTGGGTCTCCCATGAGTATCAAAATACCTGTAACTTTTATTGAAACACAATTATCTACAAATTTTATTATTTCTTTTTCACTCTTGTCCCTTACTCTTAAGCTAACTGTTATTGGGATGTTTGGAATTTCTTTTTTAATTATTTTCCCTACTTTAATTGGAGATACTCTCTGATGTCCTAACACATTTTCTGTAATGTGAATCGCATCACATTTTTTTGAAATTATTTTCATTTTTTCAATAAATTTTATTATTGATTCATCTGTATTTACATCTGGCAATATTTTGGGTGGATTTGCTTCATACCTAATTGTCATATTTTCATTTTTTCTTTACTTGGTTAAAACCTTTGAATACTAAACCCCTTGTATGATTATGATGGATATGGTATTTTGTTAGATGATTTAAAATCTATTTTCTCTACTTCAATAGTTCCCGAGATTAAAGATACTGTTGGTTATAGATTGGCATCCGTACTTGTTGTAATTTATGATTCATCTCCAAAAATCATAATGACTGAAAAGCCAAAAAGCATGAAACTGCATGCCGGTGAAATTTCATTTCCTGGTGGAAAACTTGATCCTATAGACTCTGATCTTTTAGAAACTGCATTGCGTGAAACTAATGAGGAAATTGGACTTCCTATTTCTAGGGATCAAATATTGGGTCAATTGGATCCTGTAAAAACGCTGAATTCTGGTTTTCTGATTTTACCTTTTGTCTGTGTGTTGGAAGAAATTCCTTTACTTGTGCCCAATTCTGAAGTTGAAAAAATTTTTCATATTCCTTTAAACCCTTTACTGGAAACGATGACGGATGACTTGGATCCAAACCATAACCCTGTAGATGGAATGCGTACTTTTGAGTATCAAAGCCAAATTGTATGGGGTGCGTCTGCTAGAATGCTTGAACAAATTGATAATCTTCTAAAGTCCTGAGATTCATTTAAAAAGAGCTCTTCGTGCCTGACAATCTATGGCTGCACGAAAATCATCTCCAAGAAAAATTCGTTTGTTAAAAAAGACAAAGCAAACATCTGCAGTACCAGCTTGGATCATTCTTAGAACTAATAGAACTGTTAGAACCAATCCTAAAAGAAGGGCTTGGAGATCAACTGATGTGGAGGTAGGATAATTGTCCCAAGAATTAGAACGTGTTTATACAATTCCATTAGGTAAAGTTAAGCTTTCACAATCACAACACCGTGCCGTTCGGGCTATTAACATGATAAGAGAATTTGCCAGACATCATATGAAAGTTGAAACTATTAAAATTGATGAAGAATTGGCTCGATACATTTGGTCCAAAGGCGTTCGTAACCCTCCAAGAAAAATAAAAGTTAGAATGAGTAAAACTGACGAGGGATACATACTTGTTTCACTGTTCGCTGACGATGTTGAAACTAGTGCAACTCCTGAAAAAGAAACAAAAAAAGTTGAAGACAAGGTAGATTCTACTCAAGAAGAATCACCAGCTAAAGAAGTCTAGATAATACTTAAATATTTTTTTGACATTAGTAATTTAACAAGAAAATACTGTCATTTGCAAACTTGGATGATAGAGGGTAATGGATTTTTTATTTTCCATCGTTTCCTTGTTGTTTATCACTAGGTTTTCAAATTTGCTAAATCTTAAGTTGAAGTTTAATTCACTAAAACTAACTATGGTTGAAATTTTTGTTTATTGCAAGACATGTGATAAAAAAGTAAAAGCAGTAGTTTTAACAAAACATGAGAGAGAATATGATGACTCTATATCTGGTTATAGGAGATATGGCATGGTTAAAATTTTAGAACATAATGTTGGATTCAAAAAAAATTGTTCTGACACTTCCCAAATTAAAGCCATAGTGGAGTCTGATTCTAAAGACGATAATTCCGTATTCAATTAAAAATTAAATTATTGTTTTAAATTCCTAAATTAATTATGTCTGGTTGATATCGTATTATTCTAATTGATGCATGTCTAATTTACAATCTATGCTACAATCTGGTATGCTCCAATCCAGCGTTTGTTCTTGTGGGATCATTCCTAATGGATCATATTTATCAAATTTTGTCATTCCTTGAACTGATGACAGCATTACAACTTTGGATGTATCTGATGATGACATTTCTATTTTAGAATTTGATTCATTTGTAATTCCGCCTGTGATATTTTTAATTGAATTGATCACTCCTACTGGTATGTTGTCTCCTCCTGACACGTATAATATTGAACTTTTTATTGCGTTTGGCGGTGCATTCTCATAAAGCATTTTTAATGAATCCCTTAGCGAGTCTTCAATATTTTGTCCATCTTTACTCGTAGTTAGAATATTTGTCTCAGAAGAAATTTTTGATGTCTCAAGTGATTTTACTACGTGCATTATTGCAGAGTTTGCAATGGTATAACACGCTTTAGGTGTTAAATCTGGATTACTGTCAAGTAACGAATCATTATCTAATACAATTGTACACTGTGAATTCTCTCTAACTCTTTTCAAAGATACTCCTGAATTGAAAATTCTTTCTTTTTCATATTTGAATGGCATTACTACAAATGAAATTAAGCCTTTGTCTGTTTCATTACACATTTCAGAAATTACTGGTGCTATTGCAGCACCTGCCTTTCCAGCTAAATTACCCATTAATACGATGGTTGAATATTGTGAAATTTTAGATTTAATTTCTTTTGATAATTTGTAAGTTGAACCTCTGATTAATTGAACTGATGGATTAATTATTGAATCCGTTGAAACATGGATTGATTCATTTTCTGATGAAAAATCTTTTGAATCATTACTGATCATTAAGCAATCTGAGTTTAGGCTGTTTTTTGCGTCATTTGCTAATTTTGAGCCTACCCCGCCTAAGCCTATTACTAAAATCGGTTCTTTTACCTGAAAACTCATTCTAATCTTATTCTGTGATTTACATAAAAAACCTTCTGACGTTTTTTTTATCAAATTTTAGATCGAAAAAATTTAGCTTGCGATCTTACCAATTAGTCTTTTCCTGGTGGCATTTGTAATTTCAACCACGTGTGATTGACCTATGCTGACTTTATCATTGACTGAAATAGGTTTGTAAGCATAGTTTCTACCCTTGATGCCTTCTTCTGTATTTTCATCAAACAGTACTTTTCCTTTCCAACCGATCCACTTTTCATTGCTTTTTAGGGATATTTTGTTGATCTGTTCAAAAATTATTTTGCTTCTTCGTTTTACTTCTGTCGCATCTAATTGTTTTAGTCCTGCTGCATCCGTACCTGGTCTTGCGCTATATTTTGATAAATTTACTACATCTGGTTTTGTTTCATCTAGCAGCGATATGGTTTTTTGAAAGTCTTCTTCTGTTTCTGATGGAAATCCCACTATGATGTCTGTTGAAATTGTAAAATTTTCAAATCTTTCTTTTACTTTTTTTACAATTTCCCTGAATGTTTCAGACGTATGACCTCTTTTCATATCGTTGAGTACTTTGTTACTTCCACTTTGTACTGGGATGTGTAGAAATTTGAAGACCTTGTCATTATCATAAGATTCTATTAATTTTTCTTTTATTCTTGGCATATACATTGGATTCATCATTCCAACTCTGATCATAAAATTTTCTGGAATTTCTGAAACTGTATTTACTAATGTTGGTAAGTCCGTTCCGATATCCAACCCATAACATCCATTATCTGTTGATGTTAACCACACTTCTCTGCATCCTTCTTTAATTTCTGTTTGAACTTGTCTTACGATATCTCCTAACCTGTAACTTGTAAGATCCCCTTTGGCCAACTTAGTCTGACAAAATGTACATTCACTCATGCACCCACTTGCAATTTCTACAATCCCTACGGCTGAATTCAGTCGAACTTTTGGTAGTCCTACTTTTGATAAGTCTGAATCTTCTAAAGCAATCTGCTTTTTACCCATTAACGTTGAATTAATCACATCAAGTGTTTTACCAAGCGAATTCGGTCCAAGTAAACTTGCATTTTCTATAAATTTTTCAACATTACTCTGCTCTGCTTTTGGCAAGCACCCTGCTACGATTAACGGTTTTGTTTTTAGTGATTTTATCCTGTGCATCATTTTGTTTGCGGTAGTATCTTTTACTGAACATGTTACGATAAGATTAAGATCTGATTCTGATGAATTAGTTGCTAGTGTATGTCCGCCATTGATAATTAATCCTGAAATCATTTCTGAATCTGCAAAACTAGCAGAACACCCGTATGCTTCCACGAATATTTTTGCCATGATTTATTTGAATAGGGAATCGATTTCTTTGTTGCTCATTAGTTCTTTTGAAACTACTAACTCTCTAATTGTTTTTCCAGTTTTTAGTGACTCTTTGAAAAGTTCTGCTGACTTCAAATATCCTATTTTTGGAGTTAGCAGTGTTACTATTACTGGACTATTTTCAATATTTTCTTGCAGTTTTTGTTTATTTGCTGTGAGTCCATCAATTAGATTTGCAGAAAATATTGGCAAGAAATTCTTTAGCATATCTGTTGACTCTAATACACATTTTAGCATTCCTGGTAACATTACGTTGAGCTCAAACTGTCCTCCCTGTGCAGCATATGACACTGCTGTATCGTTTCCAATAATGTTGAAACAAATCATATTCATACATTCAGCTAATGATGGATTTACTTTTCCTGGCATAATTGATGAGCCCGCATGAACTGCCGGAATTCCTATTTCTGCTAACCCTGCAATTGGACCTGATGCCATTAGTCTGACATCATTTGCAATTTTTCCAATTTCTAATGCCAGGTTCTTCAATGCACTTGATGCATTTGCAACTGGGAATTTACTTTGTAAACTAAACTGCATATCTGGTTCTGGCTTTAATGTTAATTTGGAAATTTTTCCAAGTTCTGCTATTGCAATTTTTCTATACCCTTTTGGTGTGTTTGCACCATTGCCTACTGCAGTGCCTCCAAGTGCTACGTTTTGTAATTCTTTTTGTGCTAAGACGATGCTGTTTTTGGCTTTTGTAATTGATGTAGCATAAGCTGCAAATTCACTACCTAGTGTAATTGGCAATGCATCCATCAAATGTGTTCTTCCAATTTTCTTAAACGATGAAAATTCTTTTGCTTTTCTAGATAGTGATTTAATTAAAATTTCAACTGCCGGAATCGTTTCTTTAAGATTCATCAAAATTGCAACATGCATTGCAGTTGGATATGTGTCGTTACTTGATTGTGACATGTTCACATGATCATTTGGATGTAGAAATTCATGTTGTCCTTTTTTCTTGTGTAGTACTTCTAGTGCTACATTTGATATCACTTCATTCGTATTCATGTTAAATGCAGTTCCTGCACCTGAATTTATCATATCTACGACAAATTGATCAATAAATTTTCCTGCCAATATTTTATCACATGCTGAAACTATGGCTTTTCCACGTTTTACGTCGATAGCTTTTGTTTTCATGTTGGCTACTGCTGCCGATCTTTTTATCATAACAAATGCGTTGATTAAATTCTTGTGGGATCTGTTTCCTGTAACGTGATATTGCTTGATGGCCCTTCCTGTAAATGCTCCGTAATATGCGTCTGCTGGAATTTTGACCTTTCCCAAAGAATCCTGATCTAATCTAAATTCCATGTTGACTTTATCAATTAACTTCTATTATTCATTCCTTTTCTACATGTTCTGTGTTTCTAGAATATGATTTTAAGCAATATTTTTAATTTTAACTCTAGATTAGATCGTTAGCACCATGAAAATGCTGGCTTGATATTTATATTACATTTCTAAACTTGTACCATGAATAAGAGAACTAGTATGCTTTTCACAATTGCAGCAGTAGCTGTAATGGGAGCAACCTTATTCGGAAGCACATACACAAATACCCAAATTAGTGGACAAGCACTTGACATCAACAAAATGGATGCCAACGTACTTGAACAAATCCACCAAATGGGCGGTTTACAACTCGTAATGCCTCAGGCATTCGCAGAAACTGATTGTGGTGCACTTGCAGATACTGGACGCACTGTCGTCGAGTTTAATCTAACTGGTGAAAGTGTTGAACTTCCAATTATGGGAGGAAAAACCTACAACGCCATGACCTTTAATGGACAAGTCCCAGGACCAACATTAAGAGTTACACAAGGTGACGTTGTAAAAATGACACTCGAAATTCCAGCAGATGAAGTTACTGGTCACGGTAACGATATGCACGCATCACAAATGTCAGCAACATACTTTGATTCTGTTAACCCAGGAGAGACAAGTCAATATTGCTACATTGCTGAATCAGCTGGTGTTTTCAAATACCACTGTTCTGGTGTTCACTTAGCAGGTATGGATCAACACGTACTTTCCGGCATGTACGGAATTGCAATCGTTGACCCAGCTAACGGATACAAGAAATTAATGGTAGAAAAAACTAGCGGCAGCGGTGAATTAGACAGAGTTTTCTATGATGCAGATGCACTAGAGTTCACACTCCAATACAATCAATTGTACCTTACCGCAGACGGTAATTATGACGCAACAGCAATGTTTGGTCATCAAAACACCGCAACTGTAGTTAACGGAATGCAATTCGGTTATGTACCAAACATGGCACACAACTTACTTGTAAATGGTGATACCAACAAAAATATTTTTGTTGCACAACCATGGAATGGACTTGAGCACGAGCAATACCAATCACAACTCTTGTTTGTTGAAAATGATCAACACGTGAGACTCTTTGTTGAAAACCAAGGTAACGAACCAGTTTTCTTCCACATTGTTGGAGAAATCTTGGATAGAGTTGTCCAAGGCAACAGAGTACAATCCGCAGCAACTGAAACATGGTTACTCGGTGGATCACAAAACATGATTGTTGATTTAGTCTTTGATGAACCAGGTGTATACGCAGCAGTAAACCACGATTATGCAGCAATTTACACTGGTGCAGCAACAATCTTTGTTGCAGGTGATCCATTCGGCTTGAACCCTGTTCTAGTCGGAGCTGAGATTATCCCAGCCCCAGTCGCATCTTATGCATATGTTTTAGGCAATCCAAGTGATGCCGTTCCTCCAACTGGAGTCAACAGTATTGCCCACCCTGCATTAAACATTCACGGTTTATACACTGATGAAGTAGCTTCTGAAATGAAAGACAATGGTGTAATTCCACTCTGGGAAGTAATTCCTGTAGTAGCTGGAATCCTCACTGGTCAATAAACTATAATATTTTTTCATTTTTTTAATTTTTTAATGAATTATATGCCGCATTTTATTTTACTGTGTTATGAGTTTTCAAGATTCAGTATTGATTTGTGACGAAGTAGATGCTGTATTAAATAAAATCTTGACCGATAACGGTCTGAAGGTTTCTTATGAGCCTGAGATTACTCCTGAACAAATTTTAGAAAAAATTTCTAATTTTAATATAATTATTGTGAGAAGCAGAACTACAATCACAAAAGAAATGATTGACAAAGCTGAAAATTGTAAAATAATTGCACGTGTTGGAGTTGGACTTGACAATGTTGATCAGGTAGCTGCTAAGGAAAAAAATATTCGTGTAATTAACGCTGTAGAGGGAGCAATGAACGCTGTTGCAGAATTAGTTTTAGGTTTGATGTTGTCTCTTGCAAGACAAACAGCCAGAGGTGATAGAGCAATCCGTGATGGCAAGTGGCTCAAAAAAGAACTAAAGGGAACAGAACTTCGTGGAAAATATCTGGGAATTATTGGTTTAGGTAATATCGGAAAAAGATTGGCACGACTTGCGCGTGCACTTAACATGAATATTATTGGATATGATGTGATGCCAATTGACGAAGAATTTGCAAAAGAAGTTGGTTTGATGAAGGCTGATTTGGATACTCTTTTACAAAGCTCTGACTACATTTCAATTCACGTTCCCCTTTTAGATTCCACCTACCATCTTTTGGATGCACAAAAAATGTCTACGATGAAAAAAACAGCAAAGATCATCAACACATCTAGAGGCGGTGTCGTTGATGAAGATGCATTGTATGAAGCAATCAAAAATGGTACTTTGGGTGGTGCGGCTCTGGATGTGTTTGAAAAAGAACCTGCTACCGGAAACAAATTAGCAGAACTTGATAGTGTTATTTTGACTCCTCATATTGGCGCTCAAACAAAAGAGGCTCAATCTTTAGCTGCAAACGTGATTGGCGAAAAAATTATTCAAATTCTTCGTGGTGTAATTTAGATTTTTTACTGGTTCTTTGTGCCTAAATTTTAAAAATATACAAAAAAATTGACCTATGCGTGATTAATTATCGCCTCTTTGTTTTTAAGACCTTTTTTGGGATCGAAACATGTGTTGGAGAGTAAAAACATTCATAATTTGAAATCTGAACTTGTTGTATCTTCTCCTAGTGTGAATTCATTAATGAAAATCTCCCTCGGATTGATCTTCTTTACTATACTTTCTACAGCATTTGTTTATGCTGAAGATACGTCTGCAGATGAGAATAACCTTACAGTAAACATTCTTGAAAATGCATTTTTGTACAATTCCGCTCACTATTTTGACAATAGTATGATCTCTTCGCATCCTGGAGAATTAGTTGTTGTAACAAATGATGATGTCGTCTCTCATTATTTGGTTAGCGGTGTTTCAAATGCAAATAATGCCGGAAAAATAAATTATGATACTTTTTTACTTTGTGAATTTGATCCGAATCTCACTTCAACATATTCAGACCAAGATGATGTCACTGATTGTGATTTTACTAAAGATGATAGAATAATTACTGGCGAAATTTCTCCTGGTGAGTCTGTTTCTATCTTTATAGATGAAGTTGGAAGTTATCGAATTATTGATCCTAATTATCCTTGGATGGAAATTTCAGTTTATAGTTTTCCTGATTCAGAATCCTCCAAAAATGTTAACTCTGGATTTGTTGCAGATGATAACATTTCTGAACAAACCTCTACAGAATCTCCGGAAGTTGGACCTGTTAATGTTGTTACTACTCCTTTAGTCCAAACTATTTCAGTTGACGTTAATGGAATTTTAAATGATGTTGAATATTCTGTTCAAGGAATGACTGTTGCTGGTATTGAATCTGATGATGAATCTATGTCTTTGATTTTCTTTGTTGATGTGACTGATTTAACTGGAACATTAAATGTGGAATTTGATCGTACATTTTTTGATTCAGTTTATGATGATGTTGATTATGCTTTTTTTATTTTAGCTGATGGTGATGAATCTGTTTTTGAAGAAACTGAGACAGAAAACCAAAGTAGAACTTTGAGTGTTACTGTGCCTTATGGAACTGAAGAGTTAGAAATTATTGGTTCTGTGTTTAATTCTTCTGTTGACAACGTATCTGACAACGTATCTGACAACGTATCTGACAACGTATCTGACAACGTATCTGACAACGTATCTGACAACGTATCTGACAACGTATCTGACAACGTATCTGAGGATGCAGTTGTTGAGGATGCATCTGACAATGAATGTGGCCCTGGAACTATCCTTGAAGATAATATTTGTATTTTAGATCAAAGATGTGGCCCTGGAACTGTTTTAGAAGGCGATGCATGTGTTCTTGATTCTAGTCATGTCGAATCATCACCTAAAGGAAATTTCCGAGAATTGATCATGAGCGTTACCATCACTTTGGGAATTGCAGGAATTATTGGTATCATTCTTGCACTGATTGCAAGATCTAATAGAAATAAAAATTAGTTACAGGATAATTCTGTATTCTTCATAATTTGATCTAATTCAAATCCTGACATTTGTACTGTATTTGAATATGGAATTATTCCCATAATTGGAGTTTGAATTGTGACTAACACTATGAATTTGTTAGGGTCTAATCTAATTGCACCTCCGTCAAACTCATAATCTAGCGTCATGAACATATGTTGAGTTGCTTGAAATTCCTCTGTTGAAAAATTTCCGCTTTTTACAATCGATGATTTTGAAGCAATAGTGGCAGAATTAGTTTCAAATTCACCTATGTTTTTTTGATCATAAAATGATGTTATTTTGAATTCTTGAAAACTTGCAGGAAACAGCATTGGATTACAAAATTCTATTTCTCCATTATTTGACATTTCAAAAAATGAAAATTCTTCTATGTCATTCCACTTATACTCTAATTGATTAGCTCCGATAATATTTAATCCAGAATATGCAAATGGTGTAATGATGGCAATTATTGCAACAAATGTGATTATTGAATATCTGTTCATATTTCATTCTCCCCTTCTACTGGGAACGAAATAATTTTCTCATCTATTAGGTATTGTAGATTTTGAACAAACATTTTATCTGATATTATCCCCATTACCCATCCTTTTGCAATGCTCTTAACCCATTCTGGAATATTTAATTTATCTATATTTTTTTCTGTAAATTCAAACGGTATGGTGATTAATTTTTTATCAACTATATTCTGAAATCCACTAATTAGCATCCCATCTGTAAATTCCCCATTTATCCATTTTACTACAACTGGTTGCATTGCTTCAGAAATACACATGTTATCTGAATCTATTAAATTAAATTCAGCTGAAGTCTCTATTCCTAAATATTGAACGTCAATAAAATACTGACCTAATGGGAATATGTCTTTTTCAAATGCATGTAAAGATGGAATTGGATTCAATAATTCTCCTATTGGGATTGGTATGGCGCTACTTGATCCGCCTGCACCATCTCTAATGTGGATAATTGCCGGGTCTCCTGTAATCTCTGAAACCTTAATCGAATAAACTAATTTTTCACAATAGGTGTATGTTGTTTTTTCCATGATTATTGAAATTTCTGGTTCTGCATATGCCGATGTAGATATACCTGTACTTCCGATTAATGTCACGAAAAATATGATTTTCCACAATCTCATAATTTCAAATTCACACTTGATCAATAAGAATCTGAAATTTTTACTCAAAAATCGTTTTTAATCACTTTGTTTCATTTACATTATCACGTTTTCTGCGGAAGCATATCTTTGAGTTGATGATCATGACGCCACTCAGAGGGATTTCGTTAATTGGAATTGTTGATTATTTTTTGTATGTATTCTGAAGTCTACTGCTGAATTGTGAATAAATACTCTGAAATGAGTTATTAAAGGGGATTTTTTTATTCTTGATATGCCTAGCTATCAAGATCAAACATGGATCAGACTCTGGAAAGAAAATGCACCGGAGCTACGTGAACGTGTAATTAGATGGCGTAAACAAAATGCAATTCTTCGAATTGATAGACCGAGTCGAATCGACAGGGCTAGAAGATTAGGCTACAAAGCAAAACAAGGCATTGTTGTAGTTAGAATGAGAGTTGGAACTGGTGGTATGAGAAAACAAAGACCAACAGGCGGTAGAAGACCAAAACATCTTGGTGTTCTTAGAATCAAAGCCGATGATGATATGAAAACTGTTGCAGAAAGAAGAGTTCTTGAGCGTTATCCTAACATGAAACTTTTAGGTTCTTACTATATCTATAAAGATGGAAAACACTATTGGTTTGAAGTTATTTTGGCAGATCCTGAACATCCTAGAATTGCTCAGGATAAAGAACTAAACAAACGAATACCACAATCTGCATAGATTGAAGTCTATTGTTTTTATTTTAGTTGTATTGTTTTTTGTAGTTGCACCTGTATCTGGACAATCGTTATCTGATGCAACTGGTATCATCAATAGACTTGATGTTCAAACCTCTGGCCATTTGTTTGAAATAAAATTAACTTCTAATTTTGATCTTACTGGTTATGAATTTGACAAGGACGAAAAAGAAATTACTCTCTATTTTGATAGTGCATTGGAAAATAATTTAGCCGAACTAATTGTGCCTAAAGATCTTTTGAGTGGAAATTTTATCTTTTATGTAAATAATCAAGAATTCTCACCTCGAGTTGAATCTAATGAAAAGATTAGTTTTATCACTCTAAATTTTACTGGTAGTGGAAGTAACGTTGTGAAAATTATTGGTTCAGAATATCTTGTTGGTTTGGATCCGATTATTTCTAATGACACTTTATCTTTGGATTACGAACCTGTTTTTGACGATTATTTTGTTTGGATAGTATTAGGATCTGCTTTTACTGTTATAGTTACGTGTGTTGTAATTATCGTTAGAAAAATTAGAAAATAATTTAGTCTTCACTAAGTAATTTCTGTATCATTCCGTCAATGTGACCTGTTTGACCAAAAGATACGTCTCTTAGTATTCCTTTTCTATCTACTAGAATTGCTGATGGTGTACCTTGAAGTGAAAAATTCTCAAATGTTTCAGCAGAGTATTCTTTTGATCTCATATGATCTTTCACTCTTTGGATGATGTCTTTTCTATAATTCTCTGGTTTTGAATCAAAATCTGGAATTTGTGGATAAATAAATTCTAATATTTTTTCTTGAGTTATTTCATCTGCGCTTTTTGTTAAATTATCCATTCCTAATGGAAATGGAATTTTAAAAGATAATCTGTTTCCTTCTTGCAATTGACCGTATTGTGCCAATGCGCTTTTTGTTTCGCCTACCACTTCACCTGTCTCTACGAGCATTTTCAAATTATCTAAATTATTTTTATCAAAATCTTCAAACGCTGTTGCAAGACCTAACACTCTTACTCCTTCATCCTTATATTTTTCATAAATTTTAATTGCGTCTGGAATTGCACCCATAAAGCATCCTGGACAATTTACTTGAAATACTTCTAATAGCACGATGTGATCTTTTTCCTGATCAAAATTTGTTGGAGCCCCTTGAACCCATTCTGAAACTCCAAAGTTTGGTGCTTTTTCACCTATTTTTACAGTCATATCATTGTGTTATTTTTTTTTACGATAAATACATACCGCTATATTTTTTTCATATTTTTTCAAGTAGGCTAATATAGACCGCAGAATTTTTTAAAATAAATTGCAGACTGTAACTTCAGAACGATTAGCACTTTTTGCAGAGATGGAATTAAAATATGAACAAAAGGATACCGAATATTTTGTTTCTCTTTTAGATCATTCTGATTATGTTGTTAGAACAAGGGTTGCATGTATTTTAGTTGATTTTGGCGGAGAAGATAAAGTTGCTCATATTGCTAAAGTTTTAAAAAATGATGACAATGAATTGGTACGCCATGAGGCTGCATTTGCATTAGGTCAAATGTCCTATTCTAGCGCTATTCCGCCTTTAATTGATTCCACTTTGAATGATTCTAGCATGTTTGTTCGACATGAGGCCGCAATCGCTTTGGGTGTGGTTGGAAATAAAGAGGCTAAAGAGGCTCTACAAAAGGCATTAAACGATCCAGACAAACCTGTCGTTGAATCTGCCGTTGTCGCATTATCTAATATTGAATTTATGGAAACATTAAGTAAGAATGACAAATTTGCTAAATTAACAGGTGGATGAGAGATGAACTTTACATATGGCTTAATAGCAATTGTTGGATTACTGGTTGCAGCATCTCTTGCTCTGATAGTTCTTGATCCTCAAGAAGCACCTGAATCTCGTGCAATGGTAGTTCCTGAAACTAAAATTGCTCAAATTGAAGAAGACCTAAGCCAACTTTCAGTTAATCCTAGTATTTTACCAAGTATTACAAACGTGGGTGATTCTCTAGTTCTTGAAGTTGAATTTAAGGACGACGATGGAAATGTTGTTGACCATGTAAATTATGATATCTTTGCTACTCAAAATTCTGATTCAATTCTTTCAGATCCTGCATCACATCGTCACCCTGGAAAATATCCTATTCATGAAAGTAGTGTGTTGGATGATTCTTTAATTCAAATCCAAGTTGTTGTTCAGGGGTTAGGTCATGGCGATGATATTTTTGGTCCTAAAGGTATTGAAACTACGTTTACAATCACTCCCGTGATTGCAGCACAAACTGCAACAAGCACTGAAATTAAAACTTCTGATAATTCTGGTATGAGTATGGATTGTCAAGCATCCTTGGATTGCTACACTCCTAGTATTATCACTGTAAGTGTTGGTGATGTAATAACGATGATTAATTCTGATTCAACCGCAGCAATGCATTCCTTTACCGCCGGAAGTGTTGATGGATTTACTCCTTCTCCTAGTGGAACCTTTGATACTGGTATTATGAGCGCAGATGACTCTTTTGAATGGATTCCAGAAAGTACTGGTGAAGTGCCATACTATTGTTTACTCCATACCTGGATGCAAGGAACAATTATTGTAGAATAATTTTTTACACATTTAATACTTAAAATTTATTTCACAATACATGACATCCGTTATCGATAATTCACCTAAATTTCCATGTGTTTCATGTCATACTGATTGCTGTAAAGAATACACCATATTTGTTAACGCTCATGATATTTATCGACTTTCAACTGGATTAAATTTGAAACCTGAAAGTTTTTTACAATTAATTGGTGCAAAGGACTATTCTCTTGGAATTAAAGTGGAAGAAGGCTTGGTAGATCTTGCTTTGAAACAAAAAAATGGCGCGTGTGAATTCCTTGAAGAAACTGACGAAGTCTTTAGGTGCACAGTTAATGACTTCAAGCCTGGCGTGTGTAAATCATATCCTTTTGAAATGAAGGATGGAAAATTATCCCAGATGAGTGATATAATGTGCCCAACTGATTGGAATCTTGATGCATTTGAGAAAATGATGATACCGCATCTCAAAGAAGATAAATCTGAATGGGAATTCTATGATGAACTTGTTAAAGAATGGAATTTGAAATATGATGGGAAAAAGATGTTACCTGAATTTTTAAAATTCATGATGGATAAAGTAGAATTATTCCCTAAAGTGCTGTAACTCTACTTCCTTCCTCTCTTGATTCGAATTTGTATATTTGTTCGACATTTGAATTCTCGAATATTTCTGCATCGTGAGTAATGATTAAAAATTGCATTGGCAATTGCGATTTTTCAATTCTTGATAATTGTGATAATACGTCTACCAATGATTTCTTTCTTTCAGTATCCAGATGCGTTGTTGGTTCATCCAGTATCATTAAATTTAGATTTGATGCACCAAGTAAACTTGCCATTCCTAATCGTAAAGCCAACGCCACACTTACTTTTTCTCCACCGCTTAGAGATTCTAATTCCAAGACTTCTGTTTTTGAATGACATGCGATAGATACGTTTTTGGCTTTTTCTGATAATGCTATTCTTTGAATTTTTGTATTCAAAATTGATAGATATTCTGATGCTTTAATTGAAATTGAATTTAATGCCCATGATCTTAAACTTATTGCAACTGATCCATCTCTGCTGAAGACATTGCTCTGAATTTTATCTAGTCTTAACATGTATTTTTTCACTTTTTCAAGTTCTACAATTGATTTTTCAATAACTTGCGATTGTTTTTTAGCTTTCTCTATTTTCTCTAAGACTCCCCCCATCCTTTGATCAATTTGAGATTGATTACTTCGTTTTTCCACTATT
>Ga0209666_1000911_pt1 | contig 22684 bp, 16 predicted proteins | sample SaaInlV_125m_DNA_FD_184679 | JGI IMG/M metagenome (GOLD analysis project Ga0209666, IMG submission 184679) | Marine microbial communities from expanding oxygen minimum zones in the Saanich Inlet - Saanich Inlet SI037_S3LV_10m_DNA (SPAdes)... | ecosystem: Environmental > Aquatic > Marine >...
GGCGGCGAACGCCTCATCGAGCGTCGGCGCGGACGAGCCGCCGGCGCGGGCGACGATGCGAGCCGCGTGGCGCCGCGCGAGGCGCGCGAGCGGCGCGGAAACGCCGCGCGCTGGTGCCGGCGCCAAGTCCGCGCGCGACAGCGCGTGAGGCGTCATCTCGGCCGCGCTTTTCGAGGCGGGCGAATCGGCCGAGACTCCAGGGGCGGACGGGGCGACCGCGGGGGGCGCGAGGCGACGCGCGAGGGAGAGCCCGGCGCAAAACCGGCCCGGGGGACCCGGATCTCACGCGCGGAGGCGGATCGGGGTGAGCCGCGCGCGGCCGCGCGCTCGAGAGTCGCGCGAGAAGCGCGAGGTAACATCGCCAAATTGCCAAGAATATCTATCCCGCGCTTTCCGAGAAGGCTTTCCATTTGCCGGCGTGCGTGCATCACCTCTCGCAGAAATTTCGGACTCTTTGCTCGCCAAAACCCACAACCGTGATTCCGACGAGCCATTTTTGGGCGAACTCAAGGGGAACGCTGCGGCACGAGGCTTGATTGACCGCGCGGTACCCACCATTTGGGAGGCACGCGCGCGTGCGTGACCTCGCGGCGCGGGCGGGCGGAGGCGCCGACGACGCCGCGCGCTCGCCTCGCGCGCCTACGTCGGGTCGATGACCGCGATGACGGCGTCGCGCGACGGCGCGGGTGACGACGCCGTTCCCGCGGTGGATGTGGACTACGCGCGGCTGATGGCGCTGTTGCGCTCTCCGCACAGCGCGTCGCTGCGCGACAGGCACGCCGCGGCCGTCAACCGCGTGTGCCGCGCGCACGAGGCCCGCGGCGGGATCCCCCTGCGCGAGCTGGACGACATGGAAGACGTCGTGCGGTTCGTGTACGACGCCGTCGCGGACGGCCACGCCGAGGCGTTCGAGCAGACGCTGTGCGCGCTCATGCGCCTTTACGCCAAGCCGTTCGTGGAGCGGTCGGCGTCCGACGCGGGACGCCACGTCGACGCGGTCGTGCGCGCGCTCGCGCTCGTCGCCGAGTGTTTGGCGCTCCAGGGCGCGCCCGTGAGCGCCGCCGTCGCGGCCTCCGACGCCATTCGCGCCTTCGCGAGCCCCCGCGGCGATGTGGATCGCGCCGCGAGGGCGTCGACGGAGGCGGCGCGCGAAACGCGCGAGCGCCGCTCGCTCGCCTTCGCCGCCGGGTGCGCGCCCGCGTGCCTGCGGAGCCTCTCCGCGGCGGACGCGCGCGCGAAGGGTCCCGGTCCCAATTCGAAGGGTCCCGAAGGCAAGGACGACGCCGTGGTGTTGGCGGTTTCGCTGCTGCGCGCTTTAACGGAGCTCTCGCGGGACCCGGCGTGCGCGGCGCAGATGGCGTCGCACGGCGCGTTCGACCGGCTGACGCCGACGCTCGGGCGCGATTTCCGCGACCGGCGCGTCTTCGTGGGCGCGGAGCTGCTGTGGAACGTGCTCGAGGCCATCTCGGACGTCGGTGAACGCGAAGGAGAAACCGAAACCGAAACCGAAACCGAAACCGTCGTTGCCCTTCCCTCCGAGAAGTTCTTCGCCGCCTTGGCCGACGCGCTTGCGCGCGCGACGCGCGACGCGCACGGCGACGCCGACAAAGATTTGCGGAACGAGCTGTTCGTCGCCGCGCGTCTGCTCGCCGAACGAGGCGGCGCGTGGCGCGCGCGGTTCCGGGAGACGCGCGTCGTCGTGGACGTCGCCGTCGCGGCGGCGACCATCCCGGAGTGGCACGAAACGCACGCCTCAAAGCGCGTGCACCCGTCGGCGTGCGCGTCTCCGGCGCGGCCGCGCGACTTCGAGATGAAGCGCCTGGCGTGGATGCTGGTCGCCGAGCTCGCCGCCGACGAGGAGGGCGCGAAGGAGACGCTGGGGGAGGACGGCGGCGTGTTTGTCGCCGCGCTGCTGGCGCACCTCGCGCCGCTCGCGGGCTTTCCCGACCACGCCGGCGCGCGCGGCGCGGCGGAGGCGATTGCGCGCCGGTGGTCGGACGCGCAGCGCGCCGATTTGCAGACGCTCGCGCTTCGGAGCCTGGCGCGTCTCGCGCCGGTCACCATGGACGCGCTCGCGGCCGCGGGCGCGGTGGAAACGGCAATCGCTGCCGCCGCGGGTGACACGCGCGCGCCGATGGCGAAGGCGCGAAAAAACGACGGGCGCCGCGCCGCCGCGCTCGCGTTTCTGGAGCGCGCCGCGCGGTCCTCCGCGGCGCTCGCCGAGCGCATCGGCGGCTCCGCCGTCGCCGTCGAGGCGGCGCTGTGCGTGCTGGATCCGGGTCGCCTCTTCGAGGAAGACGCGGAGGACGCGGAGGACGAAGACACCTTCCGCGGCGGGCGCGTCACGCTGGCTCCCGGCGCGGCGGCGTCGGAGAAGTCGAACAAAAAAAGCTCCGCCGTCGCCGACGATCCCGCGAGCCTCGCGGCTTGCTCTCTTCTCGCGGCTCTGTGCGACGGCGACGCTCGGAACTTCCGCGTTTTGCGGCGCGCGGGGGGTGTGCTGGTGTTGCTTCGCGCGACGCAGTCTTTAGTCGCGACGGACGCGGCGACGCCCATCGCGTTCGGCGCGGCGACGGTGCGCGCCGTCTGGCGGTGTTGCGTGCCCGACGCCAAGAACCGCGCTCTGTTTGTCGCCGAGGGGGGCGTGGGCGCGCTGCTGGACGCGGCGTGCCGGTGCCACGCCGCGCTCAGGCCCGTGATCCTCTCCGCGCTCGCGGACATCTTAGAAAACCCGAAGACGCACCTGTTCTTCCACGAGTGGCGCTCCACAGCGCCGCGCGCCGCGCTCGCGCCCGCCGGAGCGCAGGCGGTGACGCTCGTGCTCAACCTCTGGCGCGTCGAGGAAAAAAACGCCGACGATTCGACCTCTCGATTCGACGCGAAAACGCTCGAGACGGGCGAGCCGGGCGCGCCCGGACATTTCGCGTCTCTCGATGCCTCGGGAAGCATGAACGCTTTGCCTTACGTGCGCGTACAACAAAATCGCGCGGACGCCGAGGCGCGCGCGCTCGCGGCGGCGGCGCGCAAGGGCGTTTCGAGACACGCCGGCGACGGCGACGACGCGACCGGCGCATCCTCCGACTCGACGCGCGCGCGCGTGTTCGCGGTTTGTTCCCTGCTCGGGTTCGAACACCTGCGCCGCACGTGCTGCCGCGCGGACGCGGCGACTCTCGCGGCGGTGGAGCGGTACGTTGATTTGCGCGAGGGCGATACGTGGGAGCGCACACGGCGCATCTTCGCGGAAGAAGGCACGTTTCCGATTGGGCCGGATCGCGCGGCGATGGACGCCGCGCTGGAGGCTGCGGCGGCGTCGCGCGCGGCGTTGGCGTCGACGGTTTCGGCGTACGAGCGCGAAGCGCGTTTAGAGGCTTTGTCTTCGGAGGCGGCGGCGCACGACGAGGCGCGCGAGCGGTGGGAGACCGAGGAGTACGCGCGTTTTTACCGCGGGGACAAGGCGAAGCTGACCATGCGCGAGCGTCTGACCAACGGCGTGAAGCACGAGGCGATGCTCCGCGGATCGTTCAGGGGGCTCAGCGCGAGCGGGCGATTCGGAGACGAAATACAAAGTTGGGAGGCGAATCAAAAAAGCGCGTCCGGCGGAGCGTTGGACGCGTGACGGGATACTACCAGGCTCGCTAGCTGGCTAGAGCTAGAGGTTCTCCTTCCGTCTACCGTGGTACAGATATCAACGCTACGTCTACGATATATATATTACCTAATTCGTCGTCCTCGATCCGATTACTCATCCGAAGGCGTTGGCGAAGGCTTTCTCGAGCGTTTCCGCGCGCGCGGCTTCTTCGTCGGTTTTGCGCCTGTGCACCAGGCACTCCACGGCGCCCCACGAGAATTGCATCTCCGTTTCCTCGATCACGTCGAACTTGTGCGACACCAGCGGGCACAGCACGGTGACGAAGATGGCGCCGGGGCGCATGCGCTCCGCGAACCTCGACAGCTTAGTCATGGTGGCATCGTCCCACGTCACGCAGTTGCAGAAGACAAAGTCGGCGAGCGTCCACGCGCTCGCGAAGGTTTCGGCGAAAAAGTCACCCACGTTTGCGCGGATGTCGCGCAACGGCGCCGACGCCGGCCGCGCGTTCGGGAGCACGTCCCGCTTGAAGTCCTCGACGAGAACCTGCGCGATGGCGCCCGTGCACGGCAGGATCTCCACGCCGTACGCGCGCGCGAAGTGACGGCACAGACCGGCGACCAGGACGCCCTTGCCGGTGCCGCTGCCCAGGTCGAAGAAGACGCGACCGTCGGTGGCGCCGGCGTCGGCGGCGTGGACGTCGCCGTGCTTCTCCAGGAGCGCCGCGAAGTCGCGCGCGGCGATCTCGCCGTACACCAGGACATCGGCGTCTTCCTCCGCGGTGCCCTCGAGCTCCTCCAGGACGATCAGCTTCGCCACGTCCGGCCGCACCTGCTCGAGGAGCACCTCCAGCCGCTCCATCGCGTTCGGCTGCGAGCACCCTTTCTCGCACCACGCGCGCAGGTCGAAACGCTTCGCCACGCCGTTCTCCACCAGGCTGCGCAGAATCTGCGCCTCCGAGCGCGTCGGCGGCGCGGACGCTTCCATCGCGACCGCGTCGACCCGAGGCGCCGGCGTGGAGACGCGCCGCCAGGAGTGAAGCGCGCGGCGTGTCGACGTCGTCGGCGGGCACGACGAAAAAAATATTCGCGCAACTGGGTTTCTTCCGAGATCTCGTCGTCATTGGCTCCACAACGCGCAGCGCACGATGTACGGGCAAGGTCAAGGCTACGCGGCGCCCGGCGGGTACGCGGCTCCTGCGGGCGGGTACGCCGCGCCCGGCGGGTACGCGGCTCCCGGCGGGTACGCCGCGCCCGCGGGTTACGCGCCCCCTCAGGGAGGGTACGGCGGTGGCGGGTCTCGCGCGACCCCGAGCGCGGACGATCTCGAGCGCACGATGCGGACCGTGCACGTCGCGGGCATCCGCGGCCTGCGCGGCTCGCCGGGCATCAACCCCGGCGAGGAGATCACCGAGGACGACCTAGCGGCGTTCTTCAGCAACGACGGCGAGGTGGTGGGCGTGCGCATTAACGGCTCGAACTGCTGGATCGAGTTCGCGGACCCCGCGGGCGCCAACGCGGCGCTCATGAAGGATGGCACCGAGAGCGGGGGCCACAACCTGCGGGTCTCGGCGTCCAAGACGCCCATCCGCTCGAACGGGTACGCCGCGGGCAGGGCGAAGCAGGCGGCGGCCGCGGCGGCGGGCGCCGCGGCGCCCATGGCGGGCCCGCCCATGGGCGCGACGGCGGCGACTCCGGCGACCGCGCCGCCGGCGCCTTCGAAACAGATGAGCCCCGAGGAGATTGTCGACGCCATCAACGCCGGCCTGTGTCGCGCCGTGGACGAGGCTAGGGCCAACGGGACGCTGGTGACGTGAAGAAAGACACGAGAGAGTCGTCACGCGTGCGGAAAGGAGCACGAAAGCGCGTGTAGCGCGCGGGTGCTTCGTGAATAACACACTTTAGGGCATTTAGTCGGTCGCGCGGCGTTCCGCGTCGGATGGAAATCTTTTCGTCATTCATCACCATCCTACGCGACGGGCGCGACGCGTCGTCGTCCCAAAGGGGACCTCGCTCGCACCTCTCGCGTTGTTTCGGAACTTCACCCTCGCGTCCACGCAGAAGATGCGGCCTGTTTCGTTCTGCGTCGCGTCGAACACGACGCGGTACCAGCCCGCGGGCGCGTCCGGCGGGACGTCGAAACCGCCGTGAAGCGTCGCGAGTCCCGAAGAAGCGTCGCGAACGACGGGACACGCGAATCGCGCACACAGCGGACCGCGTATTTTCGAGACGGCGAACCAGCGACTGAACGCGCGGTAGTAGACGCGCACCGAGACCGTCGGGCGTGTCTCCGCGTCTATCACGCGCGTGTCCTCGCTGAGCGTCCCGGTCAGGGTCACGCGCACGTGGTCCCCGAGCCGGGGACTCGGCGGGTCGAGACGAAACGCGGCGACGCGCAGAGCGCACCTTTCGTCGTTTTCTTTCAGGGGAGGACGCTTTTAGTTTTCGGGAGACGGTTTCGCTGCGGTCAAGAGCGGGAAGGAGGGGTCCGCGAGAAAGCCTTCCTTCGTCGCGTCGGCGGACTCGCGCGCAGCGTGATGACCTACCGCATGAGGACCAGCTCGAGGCGGCCACGTCGACGAGGCACGCCGAGACGAGCGCGAGCGCGAGCGCGAGCCGCCGCGTCATGTCGGAGAAGAGCGCGCGTCGAGAAGTAAAGAACGAAGGAAAACAACGCGAAGGTTTTCTCGTTGTTCCCAGAACCCGGGGCAGAACTCGGAGTCGTGGCTTTTTCCTTTCCACAAGAGCACCGCGCGGGCATGCGCTTCGACCGCTCACGGGTCGCCGCTCTCGCCTGCGCCGCGGTCGGATCCGCCGCCGTCGGCGCCTACTTGCTCGACCCCGCGTACTACGACGCCCTCGCCTCGCGCCTGCTGGGAAGGATGTCCTCCCCCGAAGGCCCGTCCGAGAAAAAAACCGCCGCCGCGACGAACAGCGGCGAGGACTCTCCAGCGAGAGTCAGCGACATCGGCGCGATCCGCTCACTGCTCGCGACCACCTCGCTCCGCGAGTTCCTCGCCGAGCGCCACGTCGGCCGGCCGGAGATGGCGCCCCTGGAGGACGTGCTCGTGCTGACGCCCTCGTGTACGATCGGCGAGGCGCTCGCGAAACTCGCCGAGAAGAGCGTCTTGAGCGCGCCGCTGCTTCGAGACGACCGCCGGGAGATTCTCGGCTTTGTCTCCGTCGGCGACGTTTTGGGAGCGCTCATCACGCACATGTTCCCTCCCGGCCCGTGCGGCTACGCGGCCACCACGGAAGCCCCCGAGTGGTTCCTCATCGACGACAACCCCGATTTTGCCGAGCGCATAACGAAGATGGTCGTGGAGAAGGCGGAGACGTTCTGCGCGCGTTCGGTCGGTTCGGTCCGCCGCGGCGGCGACGGCGCGTGGCTGCTTCTGGACGAGACAACCTCCGACCCGACGCTCCTGGACGTCATCCAGACCTACTTCGTGGACAACGCGTCGCTGTGGAGCGCGTCGTCCAAGAGCAAGGAGCTCGAACGCTTCGACCACCGCTCCAACCACCGCGTTGCCGTGTACGAACGCGGCGACGACGGCGTCGTCCGCGTGAACGACGTGTTTTCGCTCTCGGACGTGACCCGTTTCTTGTCGCGCTGGGAACACGTTAAACACTGCCTGACCCCGTGCTCGGTCGTGGACCTCGGCATAGGCACGACCGTCGTGAACGTCATCGACACAGAAGCCACCGTGCTCCGCGCCTTCGCGATCATGCACAAGATCGGCGTCAGCGCGCTCGGCGTCGTCGAGCCCCGCGAGGTCGGATGCCCGGCATCGCGCCTCGGCGCGGCGCGCGCCTGGCCGCCAAACACCGAGCCCGTGCAGGTGCGTACCCGACTCGTCGGCAGCGTCTCCGAGTCCGACCTGCGCCGCATCACCGAGGGGCACTTCGACGTGCTCGCGATGCGCGTGGGCGACTTCGTGCGCAAGCTTCACGATGTCTCCGCTCGCGCGCAAGAGCTCGGGGACGGAGGGAAACTCGCGCCCGACCCGACCGCGGCGGCGCGCGCGCACCCGCTCTTCGGCGGCGCGCTCGCCGACGGCGAACTGCGATCTGGGCGGCTTCGCGTGACGTGTTCCACGGACGCGACGCTGTACGACGTGCTCAAGGCCCTGGCGACGCACAAAGTGCACAGGGTGTACGCCGTGGACGACGACGGGTTCGCGCAAAGAGTCATCACGCACACGGATCTGGTGCGATTCTTCGCGTGCTTCGCGCCCACCGAGCCGAGCGAGCGGCGCGAGGCAACCGCCGGCGCGTGAGAAGAAACGTGCTCTACGGAAACGTCGCCGCCAACGGGCCGAGTCACATAGAATACGACAGAACAACACGTACCCTTCCGATTCAGAACTTTAAAACGTACGTAGCGCTCCCTCTCACCGCTCACGCACGCACGGCCAAAAAGTCACTTCTTCGCCACCTCGTCGTTGGACAGCGCCGCGGTCGCCGCCGCGTCCATCGCGTCCAGCAGCGCCCGCTCTTCGTCCGTCGCCTCGACGACGCCGCCCGCGACGTCCTCGCCCGAACCCCACCACGCGCCCTTCGTCGCCCCCTTCGTTGGTTTCGAAACCGAACCGTCGCCCTCGTCCATCTCGTCCACCTCATCAAACGTCGCGGACGCGACGAACGCCTCCGCGGCCCACTTGGCGGCGTCGTCCGACGGAGACGCGTCTCCCATCATTGTTTTTTTTTCCAACCCCGTCGCGCTCGGCGCGTCGGGCGTCTCGTCGCCCTCGCCCGCGCCCCCGAACGCGTCCTCCACGAGCTTGTCGGCGTCGATGCCCTCCTCCTCCAGGATCTGCGTGAACAGGTCCGTGGCGTACGTCGTGACGCCGATGGAGATGGCGACGAGCGCGACCGTCTCGAACACCAAGACGCTCTTCGCCTGCTCGCGCACGGCGTCGTTCTCGAACGCCGCTTGTAACAAAAGCGACCCCAGGTAGGCGTCCACGAAGGCGGTTTTCGACGAGCCCAGAAAGTGCGCGGCGAAAAACTCGGAAAAGCGCAGCGGGGTCATCCCGCACACGTACCAGTTGCCGCTCAGCGGGATCGGCAGGATGGGACACAGCCGGAGTAACAGCGCGCTCTTGAACCCCTCCGTGAACGGCGCTTTGCTTTCCGGGAACTGCGCGCTGTCGAACCTGCGGCTCAAAGCTTGGAACCACTTGGTGTCGCCCACCGCGGGCGAGTCTTTCCACTTCAGCGCCAAAGCCTTTTCTCGCAACACCGTACGTCCGAGCCAGAAGTTCAAGGACGCCGCGAGCGTCGACGCGAGGCTGGTCACGACCGTCCCGCCGATGACGCCCCCGAACACCGCGGGGGACACTACTGGTAAGATGAACCCGATGGGCAAGAACTCGTCCGTCATCGTCAGCTTCTCGGCGGCGAACAGACCGACGTACACGGCAAACACCACCAAGACGTTCAAATCGCGGAGCTGGTCCAGGTACCCGCTGAGCTCCGCGCGCGGCGGCAGCCCGAAGAAGTCCGCGAGCTCGTCGAAGCCGCCCACCGCCTGCAGCGCCGCAATGCGCGGCAGCGCCAGGCGCAGCAACACGCCCGCGATGGCGACGTTCACCGCGGAGGACATCAGCGGCGCGGCGTCGCGAACGGCTTCGCTGTTCACCAGGTTGTCCCACTTGGCGCTCCAGTACTTTCCGATCTTCCCGGCGACGGCGCCCGCCGCGTCCTCCTGCTCGCGCCACCGCGCGTCGTCCCACCGCTCGCCAGGCGCGGGGCGTGCCTTCGAGGCCTCGATCGTGGCGAGCAGGTCCACCGCCTCGGGGATGGGGTCGTCGCGCAGAGACACGTACTTGAGCTCGTTCCACAGCCCGGAAAGCATCTCGCCCGTGCCCTTTCGCGGCTTCTTCTCCTTCTCCTCCGAGGCCGAGGCTGAGGACGAGGACGACGCGCCGGCGTCGGAACCGGACGTCGCCGGGGTCCCGTCCGAGCCGTCCGAGGCGCGCAGGGGCGAGACCACGAGTCGCCGCGACCCCGCGCGCGTAGACACCCGCGCGTTCGCCCCCCGCGCGATCGACGTCATCGAGTGGGCACGCGACGCGCGATATCCACTTCCGCGCGGGGCGGACGAGGTCGAGACACGCGCCGTCGCGGGGGGCGCCATCGCGCCTCGCGCCGCAAGCATCGTGCCGAGCGACGTCGCCGCTCCAGAGGTGCCGCTTCGAGTGTACCCCGCGCGCGGGTGGCTATGCTAGCTAGCTGCGGCACGCCCAGGCGCTCCGGCCTAAAGCCGATAGAGTTTTGGGTGGCGAGGCTTTCGAGATTCACTCGAGAGGCGTCCACACCCGCTGAACCGCATCCGGCGAGTCGTGAAGAATCGGGTGACGCGGATGGCCGATCGATCCACTCTGTCGTCCCTCCCACGCGGGTTAAAAAATTGTTTGAGCTTCGGGACCGCCGGGCGTCACAGACCCGGCGCGCCGAACCCACGCGCGCGCGACCGAAACCTCCGTCTCGGGAGGTTCGTCTCGCGTCCGGCGCACACGTCTCGCGCGGTCGCGGCGCGAGCGGCAATCGATCGGGGAAGCCCGCGAGGCTCGCGTGCTGCGTAGTGTTATTTTCGCGGGTCACCCACCGGACGAGCGGGCGCGATGGCAGCCCCGGGCGCGGGCGAGAAGCGCGCCGAGATCTACACGTACGAGGCTCCATGGCTGATTTACGCCATGGGATGGAGTGTGCGTCCCCCGAAACCCCGCCGCGCGCGCGCCGCGCGCTGACGCCGAACCAGCACGCGAACGCGGACGCGCATCGCGCCATCGGAGCAATTTCCCGCGCTCCGCCAACGTGGCGCCAAAGACACACGCGAAAACCTCCATCCGCGACCGACTGTCGTTCGTCCCGCCGAACTCACTCGACGGCGGTCCAACCGCGTCGCGCTTTACGCGCCGCTGACCTAGGTTCGGCTCCCTCTCGATTCCATCGCATTTTGGCGTTTCCTGCCCCCTCATCGATCGCGATTCCCCTCGCGCAGGTTCGTTCGGACCAGCGTTTCCGCCTCGGGATCGGGAGTTTCGTGGAGGAGTACTCCAACAAAGTGGACATCATCTCGCTGGACGAGGAAACCGGGACGTTCCCCGCGGAGCCGACGCATTCGTTCAAGCACCCGTACCCGTGCACGAAGATCATGTTCATCCCGGACAAGGAGGGCACGCACGAGGACCTCGTCGCGACGACCGGGGACTACCTGCGCGTGTGGCACATCAAAGAAGACGGCGTGCAGCTCAAGAGTTTGCTCAACAACAACAAGAACAGCGAGTTTTGCGCGCCGTTGACGTCGTTTGATTGGAACGACGCTAACCCCGCGCGCGTGGGGACGTCCTCGCTGGACACCACGTGCACGATCTGGGACATCGAGAAGGAAACCGTGGACACGCAACTCATCGCGCACGACAAGGAGGTGTACGACATCGCCTGGGGAGGACCGGAGGTTTTCGCCTCCGTCTCCGCCGACGGCTCCACGCGCGTGTTTGACTTGCGAGACAAGGATCACTCCACCATCATCTACGAGAGCCCCAACGCGGATGCGCCGCTGTTGCGCTTGGGGTGGAACAAACAGAACCCGAGGTACATGGCCACGATGGAGATGGACTCCAGCAAAGTGGTCGTGCTCGATATCCGGTTCCCGACGTTGCCCGTGGAGGAGTTAAGGCGCCACCGCGCGCCGGTCAACGCCCTGGCGTGGGCGCCGCACTCCTCGTGCCACCTGTGCTCGGCGGGGGACGACGCGCAGGCGCTCATCTGGGACCTCAGCGCGACGTCGGCGCCCGGCGCGACGGACGGCCTGGGCCTCGACCCCATCCTGGCCTACGGCGCAGGAGCGGAGATCTCGCAGCTGCAGTGGAGCGCCACGCAGCCGGACTGGATCGCCATCGCGTTCAGCAAGAGTCTGCAGATCCTGCGCGTGTAGAGACGCGTCGTGCAATGATATCGTCCGACATCGTTCGTCGAAAGACTTTCGTCTCGCCTCTCGCGTTGACGCGCCGCGCGCGTTCGACTTTTGTGATTTCAGCCGGTGGATCTTTTCGCCAAGTGGCACATCATCCGGCCGGCCGCCCATGATGACGGCCGCCAGCGCCGAGGCGACGGCGGCGCGGGAGGCGCGCGACGAGGCCGAGAACGAGGTGAACGCCGACCCCGAGGAGCAGGTGGCGTTCCTCGCCAAGTGGAACGAGGGGAAGACGCGCGCCGCGACGTGCCGCTGCTCGCACATATGCTTGTCAAGCACGCAAAACATCTCGCGCGCGTTGCTCTGCGCCATCGCCAAGGCTGCCGTGTACCAGTCCGCGGGCAAGATCTTCGGCGACCCCAAGGCTGCGGTCGCGCCGCTCGCCGCGGACCTCGTGGCGTACCTCGAGGGCGACAAGGGCGGTGGCGCCGCGGGCGCGGGCGAGGCTGGCGTTCTGACCGATCTGCAGCGCAACGTCCAGGCGTGGACGACGAGCAAGAAGACAACCTTTGCGAGCCTCGGCGAGACGTTCGGCGGCGCCAAGGCGTCGGACGACGCCGCGGAGGCTCTGGAGAAGAGCCTCGTGCGAGGCGATGGGTGGTCCGTGGCGGACCGCGAGCGCGTCACACGCGAGCTCCTAATGCGCTACGACCGCGAGTGCCTGGCGCACTGCGAGGATGTGTTTGAGACCCCGGAGGAGCTGCTCCGACACAAGGCGCGTTGCTCGTTTCGCCCGACGCAGTGCCCGAACGACGAATGCGTCGAGGTGTTCAGCGCCAATTTCGCGGGCGCGCACGACTCTTCGTGTCCTTTCAAGCCTCTGCCGTGTCCTCAGAAGTGCGGCGAAGACGTGCAGCGCAAAGCCATGCGAGCGCACCTCGACGCGAAATGCGACAAAAGGCCGGCGACGTGTCCCTTTGCGGCCATCGGCTGCGCCGCGCGCGTGGACGCGGGCACCCTCGACGCGCACTGCCGCGACGCCGCGCCCGCGCACGTCGCGCTCCTCGCGCGGCGCGTGGAGGCGCTCGGGGAGCGAAACGACGCGTCGGACCAGAAGACGGCGGCGCTGGCGGTGGCCGTCGCGGACGTCGCGGGGCGCATGACCTCCGCGGCGAGAGAGGTTGGCGGGCTGGAGCGCGCCGCGCAGGCGGCGGAGACTGCGGCGGCGAGCGCGCACGCCGCGGCGAAGAAAACGGAGAAGGAGCACGACGCGCTCCTGGCGGGCGTCGCCAAAGCCATCGCGGCGCTCGAGTCCGAGGCCAAGAAGCAAAGGATGGAGATCGCCGCGGTCATGCAGGCGGTGGACAAGCTCGCCCAGGAGGTGCGGGGGAAAAAATGATGTGATTACGTATTGACAGACTTTGCTCTTTCACTCTTTTCGTTTTTTCACGAAACCTGAGACGTCTCGAGAGACAACCCTCGACGCCGCGCGGCGTTGTCGTCATGCGCGCCGTCGTCGCGCGGTCCGCGCGCGCGATCGGCCCGCGTCGCGCGCGGCCTCGGAGCCCGCCGAAACAGGTCGCGCGCTGCGCTTCCGCGCTCGCCGCGGCGCGCGCGTCGTCGGACAGAGAGAGCCCCGAGGCGGTGGCTGCCGAGATGCGCGCCTGCTACGACGTGGTGGCGCGCATGGGACGTGGCGCGGTGTACCTCGGCTCCGCGCGCGTTCCCGAGGACCACCCCCACTTCGCCTCCGCGCGCGCGCTCGCGCGCGACGTCGCCGCGACGTACGAGTGCACGACGTGGTCCGGTCTGGGCGCGGGAATGATGGAGGCTGTGACGCGCGGCGGCATGGACGCGGGCAAACCCGTGGCGGGCTTCATGATCTTGCTCGAAGCCGGCGGCGCGAGGCAAGCGTCGCGGAAACACCCGTACCTCCCTCCGGAGACGTACCACACGACCAGCTTCTTCTCCGCGCGGAAACACGGGCTGGTGGACGCGGGCATGCGCGAGGAGGTGACCGACCGAACCGCGTTCTTCGCGCTTCCCGGCGGCGTCGGCACCCTGGACGAGATCTTCGAAGTGCTGGCGTTGTTCCAGCTCCGGCGCGTCGGTTCTAAACACCCGGTGCCGTTCGCGCTGATGAACTACGACGGGTGCTTCGATTCGCTCATAGCGTTTTTGGAGAAGGATATGGTGGCGTACGGGAGTCTGAGGGAGGACGAGCTCGTGCCGCACTGGCGCGCGTGCGCGACCAACGAGGAGGCGATGGCGTACCTGAGAGAGTTTTACGGCGCCGAGTAGAGGCGCGATGGGTCGACAAATTAAAAAAGTCGTTTCGCGGAACTTTGCCTCGCGCTGCCAGAGCGCGAAGCGGCGAGTCTCCCGCGCTTCTTGAGATCCGCCTCCAATATTTTCGTTGATTTTCAAAGATTTCTGTATGCGTTTTCAGTCGTCAAAGCTTTCAAAATCCACGTCCTCGAGCGCAATCATGACGTCAGCGCGAAAGAGCCGTCATCGTGCCCCGCGCCCGAGGCGCGACGGCGAGACGTCGGCGCGCGCTTCCGCCTCTCGCGCGCGCGCACGCACCGCAGGGACCGACCGACTGCACGCGTGGAGCGCGCGGGTCCCCGAGACCCCTCCAGGCGCGCGAGGAAGCGCCGCGTTGGAAGCCACGACGAAAAAGCGGCTTTGTTAACGACCCGCGAAATGACGGACCGGGTCCTGCTCTTGGAGCGGGCGTATCAAGGCCGCGCGATGTTCGTGAAGGTGTCGTGCAAGGCCGGGGAGTCCCCCGTCGAGCTGTCGCACCACCCCGAGCTGCGGTTCCGGTTCATTCCCCGGCCGCACGACGGCGCGCCGCTCATCGCCAACGCGGTTCAGTTCGAGGTGCGTCTCGCGCGAACACGCGCCTTTTCGAAGCGAAAAGGAATTCTTTTTTTTCACTCTCCAAAAACGCGAAAGAAGGTCCTTTTAACGCGTCGACGAACCGCCGCGGACCGCCCCCACGACTGACCCACGATAAAACGCGCGCGCTCCTCTTTCACACGCGCGCTCCGCTCGTGTCGTTCACACGACTCGTGCGTCGTCACCACAGGCGCGCGATGAGGTTGAGCTGCTGATGCGCCGCGACCGCGCCGGGTGCTGGATCACCATGGACGAGGTTTTGTTCTTCGAGACGTGCGCGTTTGAGATCTGGTGCGAGAAGGAGCGCTGGGCCTCCGGGCGCGTGGTACGGACGGTCGACGAGGACAAAAAAAAGACAAAGAGCGTTTCGGACGAGAGGGACGCCGTTTACAAAAAAGCGTTCGAGGGACGCGAGAGCGAGAGCGAGAGCGAAAACCAAATCGAACGCGAAGGCGAAGAACGCGCGCGACGTTTGTCTCGCGACGCCGCCGGGTGGACCCTGGAGCTGGACGCCTCCGTCCCGCCTCTCGTCGCGCCGCGCGCGTTCGGCCCGTTGTTCGGCGACGAAAAAAACGCGTTTTCGCCGCAGACGGCGAGTCTCTCTACGCCGTCGCCGCTCGCCGTTCCGCACGTCCTGAGCATGGAGCTGTGCCTGGTCGGGACGTGCGCGGGCGACCACCTCGCGATGACGCGCGAGTGCGAGCTCGCGGCGTGGAAGGTGACGAGCCCGCGGAGCTTCGTTTCGCGGCTCGCGATGTGCGTCATCTCCGAGGAGATGAGCTCGTCCGAGAGCTGGTCCGAGGACGACAGCGCCGAGGAAGAGCCGCGCTTCGAGACTTCGCGCGGGGAAGACTTGTGCGCGACGATTTCGGCGCGTTTGGGAAACGACGCGTTTTTGGCGTTTGCGGAGCGTAACGGGGCAAACGACGAAACCTCCGCCGCGCGCGCCGCCGGCGGAGACGCGGAGACGGCGGCGCCGGCGCCGGCGCCGTGGTCCATCGTCCCGTGGAAGAGCCACGCGGTGGCGTTCGACCGGGCGGAGGTGCTTCGGAACGTGCGCAAGCGGTACGAGGACCTGATGCGCGAGTACCACGACTCGGGAAGCGAGCTCCGCGGCGCCTCGGACGAGCTGTTCGCGGGTGAGCTCACGTGGTTCAGCGCGGGCATTCGCATCGGCGTCGGGATGGGTTTAGGCGTGTGCCTCGGCCTCGGTTTAGGCGTCGGCATACTCGTCAACGGGTACCGGTCCAGCCGCGACCGGCTCAGCGACATGCGGCAAGCGCTGAGGTTGCGGTGAGGAGGAGCGCGGACGCACTCTTTGTTTGACGGACGTTTTTCTTAGGTGCGATAGACGAGAGACGAGCGCGAGATACGCGCGTTTGTCGTGGCGAGACGCGAGACGCAAAGACTGTTGTTTTCTTTCTTCGCTTTTTCGCGCGTCGCGTCTCGAAAAGTCACGCGTTACATAGCTCGGTTACAAACGCCCCACACGCGCTTTTTCCTATTGCGTGTACCCCAGCTGCATGAGCAGCTGCACGAGCCACTTCTGCGTGGCGATGTCGTCCTTGAGGCACGCGGTGAAGTTGGGGTCCCTGAGCTGGTCGGGGAAGCACTGCCGCAAGCACTCGCGCGCGCGCGGGTTATCCGACAACCGCAGGTAACACCGGATGATGTGTTTCAGCAGCCGCACCGACGGCTGCTCGGCGAGCGCGGTGACCATCCCACCCAGCACGGTTCCCACGGCGTAGCACCTCTCCGCGGTGGCGCATATGTACTGCAGCCCCACCTCGTCGCTCAGGATCTTCTGCACGATGAACGTCGCCACCGTCTTGCTCAGCTCGCTTCCGAGCTCCATCGTGCGCAGACACAGCGGGATGATCTCCGTGCTGAGCAGGAAGTTGATCACGTCCGTGTCGTCCACCTTCACCAGCGCGCCGATCACGCCCAGCGACGTTAACCGCAGGTACTCGAACGGCCGCGTTTTCGACACGGTGTTCAGGAACGGGTACAGAAACAGCGGGATGTGCGCGTTCAGGAACAGCGCTCTCGTGTCGGGATGCGACGCGACGCACTGCAAGAGCGCCAGCGCGTTACACACGCGGTTGGACGCGTGGTTGGTGAGCGACGGCGGCGAGAGCAGCGGGTAGATGGAGACGATCTCCTGCAGCAGCGCGGGGATGATCCCGAAGGAGTGCCACAGGATGGGCGCCAAATCCGCGAACATGTCGCGTTTCTTGGACAGGTCCAACAGCGCGTTCTCGCGCGTCTCCGGATCTTGAAGCGCCGCGACGAGCGCCTCCATGGTGTCCATCCCGCCCTCTCGTCTCCGTGGGCGTGAGATCGATAATGTTCTATCGACGGCACCGCCGAGTGAGTCTACAGACGCCTCACGCGTGCGTCCGCGTCACGTCGATCCCAGTCGCGCCTCCGCGCGCCGCGTCGATCGAGCCGCCCGAACTGCGCCGCGCCGCAATTCGCGCCCACTCGCCCCGCGGATCGGCGCGCCGAACGCCAGCGCCGCTCACGCCGTGTCTTCGCGCCGAGCGCGCCGTTCGATCGCCCGTGGACGTTCGCGCGGAAACCCGCGAAGCGCGGCTCGAAGTGCGTCGCCGCGACAGGGCGGCAGCCCACGCGTCGCACGCGAAACGCGAGGAATACGCCGTGGTATCGGCCGGAGGTGGTTTGGGCGTTTGAGTTGGTATCGGCTGGTTCGTCACGGTCTTGGAACGAACACCGATCGAAGCTTTGTTGAACGTGCACGCAAAAGCATGACACATTCTTTTTTTTCAAGCCGCGTTCCAGATCAAAAGGAGAAGTTGAAAGGCGACGAACGCCGCTTCACGAGTGAGCATTTAGTCTTTGATATTTTAAAACTGCAGGTTGACGTTCTCCCCGACTTTTTTGTCGCCCCGACACGCGAGACGCGACCGCCAGATCCGCGCGCGCGTCGGCGGTGCTTGCTTCTCCCGCTCGCGAAGCGCGCTTGTCTACCTCACCGGTCTCGCGCGACGGTGCGTCGCGATACCTTGAGATTCCGGCGGACGAGCGGACGTGAACGGGGGCTTCCTTCTCTGTGTTGAACACGCGTGCGTCTCCCCCCGCGACGGGGAGTGTTCTACACCATGGGGACCTGCCACAAGTGCGCCGCGGCGCTGGGCCGCGGCACGCAGAAACACGCGCAGTGTCCGAAGTGCAGCTTGCTTTACCACATCACCGACTGCGGAGGAAGATACGCGGCTTGTCCGGACCTCGACGTGCCGCTTGACGCCTGCCCGAAGGTGAGCGGCCGAACATCTTCGACGCGGCGCCCGAACGGGGCCGAACCCTTCCTTATCGGACTCGCGAAACTTGGAGTCCACGGCTCGGAACACTCTCGTTTTTTTTCTGTTCTCACCTCCGCTCTTCCCCTTCCGCAAAATGTCGTCTCTCCGCGCTTCGCGACTCGCAGTGCGCCAAGGCGTGCCTGTGCGCGGGCGGGCAATTGTCCTGCCACGTGGGCAGGCTGCGCATTCGCCGCAAAGGCGCGAAAACCGCGAGGTACCGAGCGCCGGGTCTCGGCTCCGCCGGCGATTTCGCCGGCGCGCACTTCCCGGGACACGCTACGCACGGTCTGGGCGCGTTCGGCGGCTTGGGCACCGCCGCCGCCGGCGGCCAAGGGATTTCCGGAGGCGCGGGAGTCGCCGGTCTGTTCGCGCGAGGCGCGGGTCAGTCCGACTTAGCCGCTCTCGGCGCGCTCGGCGGCCTCGGCGGCCTCGGCGGCCTTGGCGGCCTCGGCGGCCTCGGCGGCCTCGCGGGGCTCGCGGGGCTCGGCGGCTTCGGCGGCTTCAACCCGGACTCGGCGCATGCGCTGGGGAACCTCGCGGAGCTGAACGCGTCGCACACCACGGCGACGATGAACAAGCTCGTCGCGCTCAACGCGCAGCTGCGGCAGCAGAACGCCGAGCTGCAGGCTTGCACGATGCAACTCGTTCGGCAGCTGGAGCGGGAGGCGCGGTGCGGGGCGTGTCAGAAGTCGAGGTTGACGACGAACGGCGCCGGCGCCGGCGCCGGGCCCCCGGAGCCGCGTTCCCGTCCCGACGCGAAACCGGCCGACGCCGAGGCGCTCGATCGCGTCGCGGCGGGATTGCGCGTCGAGGCTTTGCTCAGCTCGCTTAAAGGCTCAGAGTCGCAACCGACGCTCGACGCGAAATCGTCGCAAAACGGCGGCGTCGCGGACGGCGCGAACGGCGAGCCGCCGGCGCTCGCCGAAACGGACGCGCCTTCTCCGCGCCCGGAGGCGGAGGAGAAGGAGGAGGAGAAGGAGGAGGAGGAGACGCACGTCGCGAAGCGCCTTAAGATCGAGGCGCCGGCGGAGGAAAACGGAGCGCCGACGAGCGTGGTCGCGCCCGAGACGGACGCGGAGGACGCGACGGGCGCGGGGGACGCGAAGGGGAACGGAATCCCCGCATAATCGAGTTGATCAAAGCGCATGTATGATGTCGCGGTGGTAAGCGTGTCATAATTTTAGGTCGTATCTAGATATTGCGTATTGGATAGCATTTTTTTGAAAGCCGATTGATGGGACGCGGACGCGTCGAACACCACCGTCGTCGTTCACGAGACCCCTGTAGAGGCGCTGTAACACCTCTGGACCCGCCTTCACCGCCGCACCGCGAAGGCGGTTTCGTCGGCGCGCTGGAACGACGCGGCGGACGTCAACACCCACCCCGGCGTCACGACGTGCTTCCCCAGCCGCGTCGCCCAGATCATCTTGTCCGTCCCCCCGGGACCGAGGTTCGCGGGCTCCACCACCACGTGCGTCGTCGCGGCGTCGTCCGGCGCGCGCACGCACCGCGCGCCGAACGCCTCCGCCAGACGCCACAGAGGGTGCGCGCTCGGGTCGGCGCCCGACGGGACGACGCCCGAAAAAACGAGCTCGGCGCCGTTTAACACGCGCCGCTTCTCGTTTGTCAGGAGATGCGGGACGGTGACGGGGACGACGACGCTTTTTCGGTCTTTTGGTTTTGTTTTCTGTGCGTCTGAGAGAGAGGAAAGGGCGAGACGAGGCGGAGTACGCGTCGTGTCGTCGTCGTCGTCGTCCGCGGCGCGGGCGCCGTCGCGCGCGAGCGACGCCTCGACGCGCAGGCGCAGCTCCCTGGCGGCGGCGCGGCGCGCGAAAAATTCAGCGTGCACGCGCTGCAGGACGTCAAACACCGTCGCCAGCATGCCCCGCTCGGCGCTCTCGTCCACGCGCCGCTCCAGGAGCGACGGCGTGACGTTTCCGAACTTGCGCGCGCACGAGGGGAAGTACACATACCGCTCGCACACGATCAAATTTTCGGCGTGGCCCGGCCACACCGCGGCGGTGTCGTCGAGCACAACCGCCACCGGCTCGCTGCCGCGCAGCTCGCGCTCCATGGTCTTCACCACCTCGCCCGGCTCGGGAACCCCGAACTTGTCGAACGTCGCCAAACCAACCACCGAGCCGCGCACGAGCTCGCGCGTCGGGTCCAGAAGCGCGCGCATGCGCTCGGCGTACGCCTGAGACCCCGCCGTGCAGATGTGGATCTCGAACAGAGCCGCCGCTTTGCGCAAAAACGTGCGCACCCCAGGCCGCGTTTTGGTCCACAACCCCGAATCCGCCAGCCGGTGCAGGGACCGGTTGGTCTCGTTGGATGACGACGACGACGGATTTTCCGTGTTTAACTCTCGTTTCCTCGCGCTCTCCGCCTGGATCTCCGCGGCGACGCGCGACTCGAGCAACGAGCCCGCGCCGTCCACCGCGCAATCCTCGAACGTCGCGCTGTTCAGCAGCGTGTGGTCGAGATCCAGCACCAGCCGGAGCTTGCGTCGGTCCAGCAACGCGTAAATCTCGCGCGTGATCTCTTCGTCGTCTTTGACTCTCGGCGTGTCTTTGGGTCTACCGGCATCTCGCGCGAAACGCACCTCTTCGGCGGTGCTGTGGGTCCTGTGCGAGGAGACAAAGGGAGGCGGCGGGCGCGAGAGCTTCGCGCGCCGCGCGACGTTTTCGATGATCGTTTTGTTTTCTTTCCTCCGCGGCGCCGGCGCCGACGGCGCCGCCGACGCCGCCGGCGTCTTCGCCACGGGCTCGGGTGCCGAGTCGGTCAAGTCCACGGTCACCACCGCGCTGGTGTTGGTGTAGCTTTTCCTCGGACTCCTGCGTCTCGGGTCGCTCGGCTCGCTCGTGGAGGTCCCGCCGTTCGACCGACCGCGGTCGTCCTCGTCGTCGTCGTCGAAGATGACAACCACCTCGTCTTGATCGCGCCTCGACAACTTCGCCGCGCGTCGTCGGTCGGTGCCGCGCCGCGTGCGCTTGCCGCTCGCGGCCGGGCCCGCGGGCGCGGCGGGCGCGTCGGCCGCGGGCCGCGGCGGTGCCGGCAGCGGCGCGACCGCCGGTCGGCCCGGGCGAACGCCGGGCGGCGCGGGCAACGTGCGCACCACGGCTCGGGACCACGCCTCCATGAAATCCGCGGAAGGCCCGTGACTGTACTTTTTGCGAGGCGATGCCCCGGGCGGCCGAGCCAGGGCCAACCCCTGCCCCGGACGCGACGACGGCGGCGGTGGCAGTGGCATCACCGTCCCATCCCGTCTCTGCGACCCCGCACCCCGCCTGCCGTCTGCGCTCCCCATGAATGGCTCGGTCACACAAATTTCGGTAGGATATAGGTCACGAACGGGGAAAGGCGGGAAGGACGTCTGACACAATGAAGCGGCGCTCTCCGTTGAACGCATCACAATCTGACTCTTTTGCCTCGCGCGCGGCGGGCCGCGTCTTCCCCCTCGCCGCCCTCTCCGCCCTCCTCCCCTCCCGCGCGCTTCTCGCCCCGCGAAGATTTGTCTTCGAAGGCCACGTCCATCTTATCTCCGTACTTCTCGCGCATGACCCTCTGCAGACTCCCGAGCTCGACGTCCAGCTTCCGTTCTCGCGACTTTTCCTCCTCGCGCCGCCGCTCCTCCGCGCCGCGAACTTCTCTCCCGCCGCGCGCCTTCGCCTTCGCCTCCTCCTTCGCCGCGAGCTTTTCCTTCCTCCGCGCGCCCTCGTCGTCATCGTCGTCCGAGGCGTAGAACGCCGCCTGGCCGATCGCGCCGCCGGCGTAGCACTCGCCGTACCCGTCGTCCGCCGCCAGCGACGCCTCCGCGCGGCGCTCGAGCGCCGCCGCCGCGGCGGCGGCGTCCGCCGGCGCGCGCCGCGCCGCGTTTTTCTCCGCCGCGCCGTCGCGAGGTTTCTTTCCGTCGTCCATCGCCTTCGCCTCCGCCATCGCCTTCGCCTCGCGCGCCGCCTGCACGGTCACGGAGTGCGCGGTGAGCGCGAGCGCGAAGTCAGGGCACGTAAGCAGGAACTCGCTCGCCGCGCCGGCGTCCCACGAAGCCGAATCGCAATCGCCGCCGCGCCCCGCGCGCAGGTACGCCGCGTACGACGCCTCGAAGGACGCCACGGACGCGAAGTCCGGCGCGGGAGGCGCGGGCATGGGACCCGCGACCCCGTCGTCGCGCATCGCGGGATCACCCTCGTTGTCACCCGTCTCGGCGTCACCCGAGGAGACGACGACGCGCGCGGCGCCCCGGCGCGCCGTCGCCTCCGCCTCGCGCGCCGAGCTCTCGCCGCCGAAGTACGAGGCGGGCGCCGCGGCGGAACCGGGACGCGGCCCGCGTTCCGGTTCCGGCGCCGCCCTCGGTGCCGGGGGCACGTACTCCCTCCCCGCGTCGCCGAAGATGTCCTCGTCGCTGTCATCCGCGGCTTTCGGGGGACGCGGCGCGAGCGCCTCGGCCGCAGCCGCCGCCGCCGCCGCCGCCGCCGCCGCCGCCGCCGCGCGGGCGGCTCGCTTCCTCGCCTTCTTCGCGTCCCCGTCGGCGCCGGCGACGCCGCCGCCCCGGTTTACCGCGCCGGCGATGGCGTCGGCCACCTTCCGCAGCGCGCGACCGTCGCGCGAGCACATGACTTTCGAGGAGAAGCACTTCCCTCCGCGGAACGCGTCCGCCTCGGACGCCGAGCGCACGGTGGTCACGGGCGCGTCCGGCGCGTTCTTATCGAGCGCGAACGCGAACGCGACGCGGCCGGACGCGAACCGCTCGTCGATCCGGTTCCTTGTTTCTCCTTGTTTCTTCGCGAGCGCCTCGGAAGACTCACTCTTTGCCGCGTCAATCACAGCTCGCCCGACGGCGGTCCGCGAACGAACGTCTCGAACGTCTCGAACGTCTCTCGTCTCTTTTCGGTTCGCGAGACTTGTCTTTCCTTCCCGAGGCTGAGGCTCGTCTTCTCTCGCCGCGACG
>Ga0209666_1000913_pt1 | contig 22674 bp, 18 predicted proteins | sample SaaInlV_125m_DNA_FD_184679 | JGI IMG/M metagenome (GOLD analysis project Ga0209666, IMG submission 184679) | Marine microbial communities from expanding oxygen minimum zones in the Saanich Inlet - Saanich Inlet SI037_S3LV_10m_DNA (SPAdes)... | ecosystem: Environmental > Aquatic > Marine >...
TCCCGTACGCGCCCTCGCCCACGACGCCAACCACCTCGTACTTGTTCATCGGGTACTTGGACGCGAACTGACCGGCCCAAACGACGGAGTCCGATGCCGATACGTCGAGCCGTATGAAAGGACGCGCGACGTTCCCGAGCTCCGCCCGCCCGTCCGCGACGCCCGCGTCTCTGACCCCTCCGAGACGGGGATGTGAGTGAGTGTGTTAGAGGGGTCCCAGTGCAGTAACGCCCGACTTGGCTAAACGGTGCGAATTTTGGCAACCGACCAAAAACTGTCCGGCCGCGGAACTTTCTTATACGGAAGCATTTAGACCGTCGTTTACGAGTCATTCCCGTTCCCGCGGATATTTATGACACATATTTTTCCGAGCACGGTTGCTTGCAGGAGAGTCACATATTTTTTCAGATTACTCACGAATGGCTCCGAGCCTGTTTGCCCCGGCACCCCGCGCCAAAATTAGTGGAAAAAAGCGAACGAAAAAATACAAAAGGCTCACAAGGAACCACCCACGACTTCACACTCAAACATGGCGGACGAGGTCGCCACCGCGGAGGAGACCCAAAAGGCGGAGGAGGAGGTTCAAAATTCGTCCAAGGATGAGTCCAAGGAACCCGCGACGGTGACCGGCGTCGTGGTCAAAGGGGTGGTGAACTGGTTCAACGTCGCCAAAGGATTCGGTGAGCTGGCGTTCGTCGCGCCCGTCCCCGCCCGAGCTTTCTTTTTTTTTCTCGTTCGCCACGGCTGCGGTCCCCGCGTCCCCGCCGGACCTCCACGTCTCCCCTCGAACGATTAGGCGGCCCCGAACGGGCACATAACTCGACGTTCTCGGACATCGCGCACGCGCCGGGACGCGCAACGCCGTGACCGTCGCGTCTCCATCGCCCGCGTCTCGCCACCTCCGAGAAAAAAAGCGCTTCGAGGCTCGTTGCCACGCGAACCAAACCATCCTCGGAAACAAACTGAACGTCCGTGTCGCCCCGCTCCCGCGCAGGATTCGTGACGCGCGACGACGGCGTCGGCGACGTGTTCGTACACCAGAGCGACATCTACGCGGAGGGTTTCCGCAGCTTGCGTGAACAGGAGCCCGTGGAGTTCGAGCTCGAGCCCCTGGGCGACGGGCGGTACAAGGCCGTCAAGGTGAGATGCCAGCTCCCCAAAAGTTCAGATAAGACGCTGGGATATTTGTCATTTTCTGCGCGCGTTTCCAGCCTCTTTTCATCCGGACTCAAGAAACTACGGTCTAAACACGCCCGACTGTGACCTGGAAAATATCCCAGACGTTATACGGATTTGCCGAAACCTGACCTTTTGTCCATACGTTTTTCCCACAGGTGACTGGCCCGGATGGCGCGTTCGTCCGCGGGGCGCTCCCCCGCACTTCGTTCAGGCAGAGGTCGCCTTACACGATGGGCCGGGGCAACATGCAGGGACCCGGGATGGGAATGATGGGCAACGGCATGGGCGGAGGGCTGGGCTTTGACGCGTACGGTCAGCTCGGGATGATGGCGCCGGGGATGCCGTTCCCAGGGATGATGTCGCCGCTCATGGGAGGGATCCCGGGGTACCCGGGCGGGGTCCCCACCGGACCGCCCATGCCCGGCGGAATGAACGGCATGGGAATGAACGGCATGGGACCCATGAACGGCATGGGAATGATGGGGTCGCCGCCGAACGGGATGATGGCCAACGGCGACGGCGGGTTGCCAGCGCCGCTGCCCCAGACGGCGCCGCCGGGATCATCCATGGCGGGATCCATGGGAAGCCCGGTCGGCGGTTCGGGAGTGAGCCTCGGTAAGCGCGTCGTCGTGCTGAACCTCCCGTGGCAGACCACGTGGCAAGCGCTCAAGGAGTTCTTCACCGCCGCCGGCACCATCACCCGCGCGGATGTCGCCGTGGATGAAACGGGCAGATCCCGGTGAGTTTCTTTTTATCTTCGTATGGGCAATTAGACTGACGTCGTGTTTTGTTTACAGCGGGTACGGCACGGTTCGCTTCGCGACCGAGGAGGAAGCGACGCGGGCGATCGTGACGCTCAACGGCGCCGAGTTCGACGGTCGTATCATCACGGTTCGCATGGACAAGTACCAGCAGTGATCGTGACGACGCCGTGGAGTCGATCGACACCATTTATTACCCGGGGCGGAAATCTCCATCTCTGCCCCGCGAGGATTGTATTAATGAAACTCTTCGTACCAAAAAGCAAACACGGCGCTGAGCGTATTATAACAATCAATAGTAGCCCCGTCATGTTCGGGGCTCGGCTACGTGTCGTTCATCGTCGCGGGGAGTTCCCGGCCCGTCCTCGTAAATCATACACGGGCGTCTTATCGTACAGCGAGGTCGGGTCTCCGCCTTCGACTCGTCTCGTCACTCATCAAGCGTTGGACTCATCAAGCCAGGGGTCCGAGGCACGCCTCGGCTGGGAGGTACTTCTTGAGCACGTTGGGAGGGTGGAGCATGTCGAACTCCTCCGTGGCATCCTTACCCGCGAAGAGCATGATGGCCTTCTTGCCACCCGGGTGGTCCGGCAAAAACTTTGAGACGTCGTAAACCTTGCCGCTGAGAATCACCCAGCAGTCGCCCTCGGTGTTGTGCTTGGCAACCTCCGCCTCGGTGAGCGCGCCGGCGGACACGCCACCGCCGCCGCCGCCGGCGTTGAAGGACTGCGGGGGAGGCGCGGAGACTCCGCCGCCGCCCACGCCGACGCTCGCGTGCTGCTCGAGAGACTGGCCCGGGTTGATGTGCGCGTTGAGGTTAGCCACGCGGCCGAGCGCGACGTCCTGGCCGGGTCGCTGGCCCGTGCGCAACGCCTTGATGGCGGTCTGGAGCAGGTCCCTGCTCGCGGTGTCCCCCGCGACGCGGCCGAAGACCACGCAGTCGAGGAGGGAGTTACCGCCGAGGCGGTTCCTGCCGTGGATGCCGCCGGCGACCTCGCCCGCGGCGTAGAGCCCTTTGATGGGGTGGCCGCTCTCGTTGGTCACCTGCGACTCGGTGTTGATCTGCAAGCCGCCCATGGTGTAGTGCACCACGGGCATGACGATGGCGACGTGCCACACGCCGTCGTTCATGTCCATGGGGAGGTTGTGGAAGAACTTCTTGCCGTACGGGCATTGCTTGGACTGCGCCACGCGGTTGTAGTCGGCGAACGTCTTGGCGAGCTTTGAGGGGTTGACGCCAATCTCCTTGGCAACCTCCGCGCCGCTCGCGAACCGCTTCATGATCCCGCGGCCGCAGTAGTGCTTGCAGTGCCACTCGATCTCCTTGCTCGCCTTCGCGTTGAGCACCAGCCGGAACGGACCCTTGTTCTTGTTCATCTCGCCAGAGACGTAGTCGCGGCGGCCGAGCTCGTCGCAGAAACGCTCGCCGTCGGCGTTGAGAAGCAAGCCGCCCACGCCACGCAACGCCTCGGCGGCGAGAAACTTCACCTTGGCGTCGGGCTCGCCCGGATGGACGATGCCCGTGGGGTGAACCTGCACGGAGGTCATGTCGATCGTGCCGGCGCCGATGGCCATAGCCATCTTGATGCCGTCGCCGGTGCAATGCTCGCCGTTGGTCGTGGGAAGCGCCTGGAGCTCAGGCCTGAACTTGGTGAGCAGCGAGTCGTTCTTGTAGTCCGCGCCGAAGCCACCGGTGGCGATGATGACCGGGCCGAGAGCCTTGTGAAGGGCGCCGTCCTTCTGGTACTCGACGCCGACCACGCCGCCGGCTTCGTCGGTTAACAATCGCTTAACCTCCGCCTTGGTGACGATCTTGGCCATGTCGCCGTTGGTGTCCTCCATGACCTTCTCCAGGCCCTCCATGAGAGCGTAGGTGATGGTGAACCCGGGGAAGCGCTCCTTGCCGCGGTGCGTGCGCTTGTAGGAGTGGCCGCCTGCGCAATTAGGGTAATTAAGAAATGTTAACTTTTGGTCCAGTGGAGGACATTGACTCGCGAGAATGGGTTTGGGGCGATGTCGGGTTTGGGACGGAAGGGCGCGCACCGAGCTGCGAGAGGAGCGAGAGGTCCAGGCCGAACTTCTCGACGAGCCAATCGACGGACGAGCCGCTTCCCTGGGCGAGAACCTGCGCGATTCGAGCGGGGACACGGTCAGCGAAGGCCGCGGGCGGCGCGGGGGTGGTTGAAATATCTCGCGACCCGGGCTCTGGGTTTGGGAAAAGAGGCGGCGTTTCGAGGCCCGCCCCGCCGGGGGGGGGGGATCTCGCACCTTTGCGAGGGGGATGGTGTGCGCGGGGGCGGAGGTGTGGCCGACTCCGGCGGCACCCCTGATGATGTCAGCCTCGAACTTGTCCGCGCTGTCCTCGATGCCGGCCTTGGCCTGCGTGCGGGTCAGCGCGCCGTTGATTCCGGACGTCGCCTTGGTGCTGTTGCCGCCCAGAAAGGGGCATTTGTCGAGGAGCATGACGCGGCCGCCGTGCTCGAGGACGGTGTGCGCGGCGGAGAGCCCCGCGAGGCCTCCGCCGATGACGATGACTTGTTCGGCCATGGCGCGAGTTTTCCTTCTTTGAAGACACGAAAAAGGGTGCGCGCGGGCGGGGTTGTTGTGTTCTCGCCGCGCCTCGGATCCTCCAAAAAGCGAACATTTACGAGGAGGTGACTCAGCAGACGAGATCCAAAATCCATCGGTCTGGGCGCCCGAGCAGTGAGTCGAAGCTCGTACGAAAACTAGTCACAGAATGGACTAAAAATATATTCGCATCGTATGGGGAAAGCCGCTCATTAACCATAATTATGAGAATAAATCCGGAGGCAGCAGAGAACCGTCCAACAAGTCGAGTTCTTCAACGTCTCCTCCGAGTCTCCTCCACTCCGAGGAGCGCCGGTGTATCCGCGGCCGCTCGAAGCGTCCTCAGCCGCCTCACGTAGGAACGGGACACGTTTGTGAAGGGACACCCGGCGGAGCGCGCGCGAGGTGGTCCCGGGGCGAGAGGGCGACGGAGAGTAAGTCCCCGGGCGACTCGGACTCGTGTTGGTAATTAAGGCGTGAGGGGAGACCATGTCGGCCCACCTCTCGGCGCTGCCGTGGTGCGAGAACTGCAAGCAGGAGGTCGAGGCGGAGACCAACGAATCGAACGGCTTCACGTGAGTCCGAACATCCCCGAATATTCCCACGCGCGCCCCACCCGCGCGGCGATTCCCAAATGGCCCCTCGCATAATTGTGCACCCCGCCGACTTTCCGCTCACCGCGCTCCCCCGCCTTTCCCAACAGATGCTGCACCCAGTGCGGTAAGATTCTCGACGATAACGTCTTCAGCACCGACCCGACGTTCAGCAAGACCGCGGGCGGCGCCACCCAGGTCGACGGCAACTTCGTCCCGGAGAGCGGCGTCACCGCCAACGTCGGTCGAGGCACCAGGGGCGGTCGCATCTTCGGCCTCCAGGTTGACTCGCACGAGAAGACCATCAACAAAGGAAAGTACGAGATCTCGCAAGTTGCCGATAGGCTCGGCATCAGGCCCAGGGAGGACATCGCCAACGCCGCGCACCGCCTTTACAAGCTCGCGGTGCAACGCAACTTCACGCGGGGCCGGCGGACGCAGCAGGTGGCGGCGGCGTGTCTCTACATCATCTGCCGGCAGGAGTCCAGGCCGTACATGCTCATCGACTTCTCCGACGTGGTGCAGACCAACGTGTACGTCCTGGGCGCGGTGTTCTTACAGCTGTGCAGGCTGCTGCGGCTGGAGCAGCACCCGCTCATCAGCAAGCCCATCGATCCGAGCCTCTTCATCCACAGGTTCGCCGATCGACTCACCTTGGGGCGCAAGATGCACGCGGTGGCCAACACCGCCCTGCGCCTCGTCGCGTCCATGAAGCGGGACTGGATGCAGACCGGGCGACGGCCCTCGGGCGTGTGCGGCGCCGCCCTATGGGTCGCCGCACTGCTCCACGGCTACGAACGGAGCAAACGGGACGTCGTGGCCGTCGTGCACGTGGGCGAGGCGACGCTGCGAAAGCGAGTGACGGAGTTTGAGAACACGCCGTCCGCGATGTTATCCGTGGAGGAATTCGACGTCCGCGCGAAGGACTACGAGAAGGAGCAGGCGGCGCTCGCGGAGAGCGGCGTGCCCCTCCTGCTGGGCTCCCAGGGTGCCATGACGTGCCTCACATGCGTCCACAAGGATCACGACGGCGCCACGCACTTCGCGCACGGGATGTGCCGACAGTGCTACCTCGAGTACGCGAGGGTGAGCGGCGGCGCGCGGGGCGGCGAGGACCCGCCCGCGTTCCAGGCGGCGGAGGCGAAGCGCGATAGGGACGCACAGCTGGCGTTACCCGCGCCGGAGCGCGCGGGGGCGCTGCCCGCGCCGACGCCGACCCTCGCGCTTCCGGCTCCCGCCGCGAAGGGGACCAACAAAAAAGGGAAGAAGATGTCCGCGAAGGAGGCGAGGGAGGCGATGGAGGCGATCGAGCGCGAGGTCAGGGCGAAGGCCAAGGCTGACGCCGCCACCAGGGCCAAGACCTCGGCTCCGAAGGTGTCGGACAAGTTCCTGGAGGATGAGATGGAGCGGGCGCTCGACGAACAAAACACGCACTTGGGCGAGTTCGCGGTGATGACCGGCCTCCGGAACAAGAAGGATTCAAAAGTCAAGCGCGAGCGGCTCATGTCCCCGGAGGCGGAGGTGCCCGGTAAGAGCGTCGCGCCGGAGGTTGCGGACGCCGCCGTGCAGCTGTTAAAGACGCTGATTGGCGACGCGAGGGCGACGAAGGTTTGCCTGCCGCTCGCGAGGGACGGCCGGGCTAAGGGCGCCTCGAACGGCAAGCACCTCTCGTCCGCTCACCCGGACGCCAAGACGGACAAGAAAGGCATCGGGTCCGGCGGGCGCATCGCCGCCGCGGACGAGACCCAGCTCCACTTCCTCGTCGCGAACGGGTGCTTCGACTCGAGCGCCGTCGCGAGGATTAAAAAGTTTACAAAGCACGACGTGGATTACATGCTCGCGACGCCCTTGCCCATCAAGCGGCACGTGACGATGGGCGCGCCGCCCGTGTCCGTGCCCGGGCGCGTCGCCGCGACGATCGCGCCGCCCAAGGTTGACAAGAAGAAGGTCAAGTCCATCCTGAAGGTGAAGGATGAGGAGGATCCGGAAACGGATACCGACGCCGAGCCGGATACATTTTCCGACGTCGACGACGAGGAGATCGATAACTACATCCACACCGCCGAGGAGGTGAAGCTTCGACGCGTGATCTGGTCCGAGCTGAACAGGGACTACCTGGAGACGCAGGCTGCGAAGGAGGCGGCGGTCGCCGCGGCGCCCCCCGCGCTGCCGGGAACCGGGGGCGAGCCCGGGAAAGGGGGCAAGAAGCGGAAAAAGTACACGCACCAGGTGCCCGCGGACACCGCCGCGGAGGCGGCGCAGCAGATGCTCTCCAGCAAGAAGATCTCGTCCAAGATCAACTACGACGCCCTGAACGACCTGTTCAAGCAGGACGAGCAACAGAACGAGCGCGCGAAGAAGGGCAAGACGAAGGGGAGCGGGCGGGCGGACGCGGGTATCGATACATCCGCCGGACCCTCGGCTCCCTCTTCAACGGCTCCTGGGAAAGGACGGCTCTCGAGGCTGGCGGGCGGCGGCGGCGGCCTGGGCGGCCTGGGCGGGTCCAAGGGCTTGGGCGGCGGCGGGCTCGGGTCACGGCTCGCGGCGGGCGCGACCCTCGCGTCCGGCGGGGAGACCAACGCTCAGGCGGAGACGGCGGCGGCGGCGGTTGGCAGCAAGTTTGACTCGATCGCCGCGGCGGTTGACATTCGGCCCAAGCAGACGGCACGGAAGAGCAGGGGTCTCAGCGCCGCGACGCTGGCGATGGCGGGTAAGAGGAAAGGCGGGAAGAAGGGTTCCGAGGCGACCAACTGAGGTTCCTACTAGGATCCCTTGTAACGATACGACGACGAAACTGCGCAGCTTTTTGTGCGAATTAAATAAAATGATCGATCGATCCGGGTGGAGCCCGAGGGTGTCCGTTCATCACTGACCGACTTTGTCTCAGACGAAGTGGTCGTGACCCTTGCTGTATATTTTCTTCACCAGCGCGGCAATCTCCGCGTCGCTCCCACCCTCGCAAACCTTCCTGTGCAGCTCCTGCTTGATGTGGTTGTTCACCAGCTCCGTGAGTCCGCGCCTGAGCACGGGGTGGAGCTTGATCTCGGCGCCCTCCGCGAGGAGCTCCTCGGGCTGGAACCAGCCCCAGGTCTCGTACTCCTCGTTGCACATCACCATCGACGCCTTCTCCTCGTCGGTGATCTCCGCGGTCATGATGACGTTGATGTCCGCGGTGCCGTTCCCGCACGGCTCCTGCTTGCGGAACTGCCACAACATCGTCTGCGCGCACACGAACGACCACCGCGAGGGGTCGATCTCGAGCTTGGTCTCGCGCTTGCAGTTGCGCGCGGCCGCCTCCTCGATGGTATCGCCCGCCTTCATGCGGCCGCCGAGGAACCACCAATCCGGCTGCGGCTCCACCTTGCGCTTGCCGAGCATCGCGTTGCCCTGCGAGTCCGTCAGGAATATGTCCGCGCATCCCTTGACGAAGACGTCCAGGGCGCGGCTGTACTCCACGTCGTCCAGGAAAGTGCTGTTGCGCGTGTACGTGCCCGTCACGTAGTGGGGCAGGCCCAGGAACGGGTTGTTCGTGTCATCCGCGGTCGGCATGGTGTCCGTCGTCCGTGTGTGGCGCGCCGTCGATCTGCGATGGGTGTTGAGCACTTTTTCCGGGACGTGTGGTGCCGATCTGCCGATTTGAGGCCCACAGCACCGGAGTCGACGGTTCGATTTACTTTCAAATTCACGATCAATGTTGAAAGCAACCATGGGTCAAATCGTATTTTGCCTATCGAACCACCGATCAGGCAAAAAGACGGCGAATGATCGACGACCCGCACGTTTCACTCGCGCCGATCTGAGACGAGCCCTCTAGTAGAGACCCGATACCGAGATCCCGCTCACTTCACGGCGCGCCATCGCGTAGGCCTCTCTGGTGTGATCGGTTGGTAGGCATGGGCGAAACCCCGGAAAGTCTCAAGGCTGCGGCGAACGCTCTGTTCAAAGGTGCGCGTCTCTCGGTATTCCCACGTCACGCTCCGATCCGAAGGTTTTCGATCCGCGGTTTCGCCCGCTAACCTGACCGCCGCCGTCCCGCGCGTTCCACAGAGCACAAATACGCCAAGGCGGTCGAGGCGTACAGCCGCGCGCTGGAGGTGTCACCCAACAACGCCGTCCTCCTATCCAACCGCGCGTTCGCACACGTCAGACTGGAGAACTACGGCAGCGCCATCGCAGATGCGTCCAGCGCCGTCGAGTCCGACCCGAACTACATCAAGGCGTACTATCGCCGCGGGACGTCGCAGTACGCGCTCGGACACCTCGCCGATGCGCTCAAGGACTTCAAGACGGTGTGCCGGATGCAGCCGCAGGACCGGGACGGGCGCTTGAAGCTCAAGGAGTGCGAGAACGCGCTGAGAAAGAAGAGATTCGAGGAAGCCATCGCCGCGCCCGAGGACGAACTCGTGAAGATCTCCGACACGGTGGACGTCGACGCCATGGTCATCGACTCGACGTACGACGGCGCACATCTGGGCGACGACAAGGTCATCACGCAAGCCTTCGTCGAGGACATGATCGCGCGGTTCAAGGACCAGAAGACGCTCGCGTTCAAGTACGCCTTTGAGATTTTGATGCAGTCCAAAGCCATCCTGGAGGCGCTGCCCACGCTGGTGGACGTGCCGGTGCCGGAAGGGACGCACTTCACCGTGTGCGGCGACGTGCACGGACAGTTCTTCGACATGTGCAACATCTTCGACCTCAACGGCCACCCGAGCGCGAGTAACCCGTATTTGTTCAACGGAGACTTCGTCGACCGCGGGTCGTACTCCACCGAGGTGATCATGACGCTGCTCGCGTACAAGTGCATGGACCCGTCCTGCGTCCACCTCGTTCGCGGCAACCACGAGACGGCGGCGATGAACAAGATGTACGGCTTCGACGGTGAGGTCAAGGCGAAGTACTCCGTGAAACTCGCAGATCTCTTCCAGGAGGTGTTTCAGTACCTGCCCCTCGCCATCGTGCTCGGGACGAAGGTCTTCGTGGTGCACGGCGGTTTGTTCAGCAGGGACGGCGTCACCTTGGACGACCTGCGTAAGATCGACAGGTTCCACGAGCCGCCCGACAGCGGCGAGTTCTGCGAGATGCTGTGGAGCGATCCGGGCCCTATGCCGGGGCGGCAGCCGAGCAAACGCGGCGTGGGCGTCGCGTTCGGCGCCGACGTGACAAAGAAATTTTTGGAATTGAACAACCTGGAGCTGGTGGTGCGTTCGCACGAGGTGAAGGATGAGGGATTCGAGGTGGACCACGACGGCAAGCTGATCACGGTGTTCAGCGCGCCAAACTACTGCGACCAGATGGGGAACAAAGGCGCGTTCATTCGGTTCGAGAGCGACATGACGCCGCACTTTACGCAGTTTGAAGCGGTGCCGCACCCGCCGTCCAGGCCCATGCAGTACGCCAGCAACAGCCACATGTTCCAGTGAGCGCGTCGCGTGTGTATTAGACTCTAGTCTATGATGATACGAATAGACCGAAGGTACCCGAGAGTGCGCGGTCCTTGACGGACGAGTCGAGCAGCGCTTCACGAAAGCGCGCCGCCCGCAATCGGGAAAGGTTTACTCCCTCCTTCGTAAATGTTAGCGCCAGTTTGGTGCCAGTTTGGCCACGTAGCATCTTGTTTTCCTGCCGAGCAGTCGAAGGGGCGCTTCAACATAGGGGCGCGCACGCGGGTCGAACGCGAAGGGTTCCGGCATGGGGGCGTGCGGAAGCAAGAAGGATGAGGAGACTGTCATCGTCTACGACGAGCGCGACCGCCCTCGGCGCGTCAGCGTGACTGAGTACGGGCAAATCAACGACGCGCACCAGCGCAAGTTGAACAACATGGGATACGACAACGCGGGCCCGTCGGCTAATCCGTACGTGCAGCGGAGCGGGGTTCGCGACGAGGTCCGGGTGGAACCCATCCCGGAGTACGTGGTGGACTATCGCAAGGACGGGGCGCAGCTGAAGGAGGAGCTGCAGCGGGATAAGCTGCAGCAACGCGAGATGGAGGAGAGGGACAGCGGCACCGAGGGTCGCCTGGTGACGAGGGGCGCGTCAGAACCGAGCCTGATGGACCAGCACGGGTCGCCGACGTCGCCGAAGGGCGATTCCCTCAAGGACGGCGAGTGCATCGTGTGCCTCGACGCGCCCAGGACACACCTGATGCACCCGTGCGGGCACCTGTCCATGTGCGAGCGGTGCGCGGGGACCCTCATGGCGTCGGTGCTGCCTAAATGCGCGGTGTGCAGAAAAGACGTGGACTCCATCGTCAAGGTTTATAAATGACGCTAAAGTACCCCGGTGCACTTTGTAACATAAAAAGAAACGAGATTCGTGTACGCGTAAGAGTTACTCGAGCATGGCGACGACACACCATCGGCTCACCAAGTCACCAAGCGTCGTCGTCGTCGCCCATCGCCGCCGCCTGCAACTCCCGCGTCACAGACTGCAAAATCTCTGCGCACCGCTCAGGCGCCGTCGTCGGCGCGCACATCACGTATAGCACGTTACCCAGCGGCCTGGCCTGGATGGAGTGCGCCCGGAGCTTCAACACGATCTCCTTCGCGGCGCCGCTGCTGTACCCGCCCCCGGACCCGTCGTCCACCTCCACCGCGAGCACGCAACCGATGGACGTGACGCCCTTGACGTTGGGAAGCATCGATAACTCATTCACCGCACCGACGTCCCAGAGCTCCCGCAGCCTCAGCGTCGCGTTGGGACCGCGTCCGTGTTTGGGCTGCTCGCGGTCGATGAGCAGCCCGCCGTCGGATCCACCGCGAAACCCGCCCCCGGCGTCGACGCCCTCCACGATCAAGTTCGGGTTCGCCTCGGGGTCCCTGTGAATGAACAAAACAAGTCGTCAGTCTAATCGCCGATGCAGCAAAAATGAAAAGAAACGCACCGGTACATTCTCAGCGCCTCAGCCGCGACGGCGCACCCCACCGGGTACGCCGTGTACGAGTGCCCGTGGAGCAGCGCGTGCATCTTCGTCGGTCCCCTGAAGGCGTCGAAGACCTCCTCGGTCGCCGCGGTGACCGCGAGCGGCACGAGCCCGCCGGTGAGGAGCTTGGCGTAGCACGACACGTCGGGGGCACACCCGTCGCCCAAGAGCTCCCACGCCCCCTCGGCTCCGAGCCGCCAGATCCCGGCGAATACCTCGTCGAGAACAACGGGAAGGCCCCGCTCCTTGCACGTCAAGATGAGGACGCGCTGGAAGAGGGGATCGATGAGGTCCATGCCACCCGCGCCGTGTAGCACGCACTCCATGACGAGCGCCGCAACCGGGGCCGCGTTCGGATCCGCTTCAACATCGTCGAGGATCTTTTCGACGGCGCCGCGGTATACCCCGAATAGCTCGCTTTTGTCCCTCGTCGCCCAGTCGAAAGCCCCACCGCGTGTCTCCCACCCGGTACTCGCCTCGTCCACGCCCCAGCTCCCACCCACCGCCGCGAACTCGGGCCTGATCCCGTCCGTCGGCTGCGTCACCACCCACCGACCTTTCCGCAACTGCAGCGTGGGCGGGTTCATGAACAAACCCCGAGGCTTGTACCACGGCGTCTGGAGCGGGCCGGTGAACACGCTCGGCGCCTGCATGTCCATCGTACCGAGCGTATCCCCGTGGTAGCTACCGTCCAGCGCGAGCACCTGCACCTGCGGGAGGGTATCCGCGGTGTCAATCGCGGACGCGGCGCCCGCCTCGACGTGACCTTTCCGGACGTAATACGCTCGGATGGCCATCTTCACGGCAACCTCCATGGCGGTGGACCCGTTGTCGGAGTAGAACACCCGTGTGGCCCACGACCGGCCGGCGCCGAGGAGTAAACCCCTGGCGGCGTCCAGCGCGGCGTCGTGGGCGTTCTCGGGGAACATGACGTGCCCCCAGCGACCCGCCGCGTGCGCCGCCGCTCGCACGAGTCTGTGCTGGAGCTCTTTACTGACGCCCTGGGTCCACCAGCTCGCGGCGCCGTCGAACCGCAGCTGCACCGACCCGGGCCCCGCGCCCTCGGCGTCCTCGACGTATATCCCGAAGTCCTCCCCGCTCCTGCTGTCGATCACGGCGACGTTCTCCCTCGGGACCATGTCGTGTTGCGTGAACGGCCACCACAGAATCTTACGAGCCTCGTCGGGAGTACCCTGCAACTTCGCGATCCTCGCGTCGTGCCATCGCACCAACCTCCCGAGCAGCGCGTCGAACGTGGCGGAACCCTCGTCCATCCACTCGAATATCTCCTCGCCGCTTCCCGCGGTCGCGCCCCCGCCAACCACCCTGCGCTCGGGGACCCGCGGCAGCCGGAAAGTCGGGCACCCGTGAACCGACTCCGCGTACTTTTCGACGGCGTCCGAGTTACCCAGGCCAGACCCGCCGTCAGCCACCACCACGGCCACGACATCGTACCCCCGCATGGACAACACGTCGAGTGACGTCAGCGTGGTGGATATCCCGCCCAGGTTACCGTCGCCCACCAAGATCGCGGGCATTCTCATCGGTCGAAGCAAGTCGCACTGGAGAGTTCCGCTCGGACCTGGGGAGCACACGCCGCCCGCGGTTTCAACCAACGCGATTCCCGCGCCGCCCGAACGTTCGTTGGGCCCCACGACGGTGTCCGCGAACTGCGCGAGCTGCTGGGTCATGGACGCGAGAACGGCTCTGTCGGATACGAACCGTCCTTCCTCGGCGACGGCGACGTGCGGGCCGACGGCTCGGCGCCACGCGTACTCGGTGTGCGCCCTGTAAAAAAACAAAACACGACGTCAATCTAATTGCCCGTATGATGATTAAAATAACTCACTCACCAGAAGTTACCGGTCGGTCCCCCGCCGTCGGTGAGGGGTAGGTCCGTCCCGCCCGAGGCGCGCCCGGCGGCGGTGGCGGCGTGGTGTCCCATCGTGCTCATGCTGGGCCCCTGGCCGATCGCGCCGGTGGCTTTCTCCGCGACGAACGATGCGTCCGAGTCGTCTGGGAATCCGGTCTGCACGGGCTTGAGGTAGAAGGTTGGGAGTCCGTGCCTGCGGGCGCTGCGCGCGAGTCCGGCGGACACCAGCGTCTTGCCCACCGCGGTGTTGGCGCCCCACACGCAGAACGCGGGGACCTCGAGGCTCAGGTTGCCCGCCGCGAGCACCGGGGTGTGGAAGCCCCTGAGGGCACCCCGGAGATTTACCAAACTCCCGATCGTCGACCTGATTCCTCCCACGTCGCGGGCGCCCTCGGCGGCGAGCCAGTGCCCGGTGTGGGTCAGGGAAGCCAGCCCGATGAGTCTGCGGGCTCCTCGAGATGCCATGTTCGGATCGCGCGCGCGCTGACACCCTCTCGACTCTCTCGCGATGCGTCTGCCGCCTCCCCGAAGCGCAGTTCGTTGTGAGAGATGACGTGAGATGACTCGGCAACCCTCCGCTTTTCGATCGCTTTTTGAACTCCGACCGTCACAACCGGAGCCGCCGATACGATGATGGCCGTCCTGTCCCTCCCCGTGGCGGGCATGCTCCGCCGCGCCGCGCCCGTGACCCGTCGCGCGCTCAGGCGCATGACGACCGTCTCCGCGTCCACCGACAAGCTCACAATCACCGCCCCCGACGACTGGCACCTGCACGTGAGGGACGACGCTAAGATCACGAGCGTGGTGCCCTTCACCGCGCGCGTCTTCAAGCGCGCGCTCATCATGCCCAACCTCGTCCCGCCCGTCCGCACCACCGCAGACGCGGGCGTGTACAGGGACAAGATCCTCGCCGCGGTCCCACCCGGCGTCGTCTTCGAGCCCCAGATGACCCTGTACCTCACCGACAACACATCCCCCGAAGAGATCGAGACGGCCGCCGCGTCGGGCTTCGTCCGGGGGTGCAAGCTCTACCCCGCGGGCGCCACGACGAACTCCGACGCGGGCGTCACGGACGTGAACAAGTGCATGCCCGCGCTGGAGAAGATGGCGGAGCTCGGTTTGGTACTGGAGGTTCACGGCGAGGTGACGCACGGGAGCGTGGACATGTTCGATCGCGAGCGCGTCTTTCTCGACCAAGTCTTGGCCAAGCTCGTGGACAAAGTGCCGGGGCTGAAGATCGTGATGGAACACATCACCACGGAGGAAGCGGTGGAGTTTTGCAAGGCACAAGGGGATAACGTCGCGGCGACCATCACGCCGCAGCACGTCCTACTCAACAGGAACGCCATGCTGCTTGGCGGCATCAGGCCGCATCTCTACTGCCTTCCGATATTAAAACGAGAATCGCATCGCGTCGCCGTCGCCGCCGCCGCGACGAGCGGGAATAAAAAGTTCTTCCTCGGGACGGACAGCGCGCCGCACCCCAAGGGTGCCAAAGAGAGCGCGTGCGGGTGCGCGGGCGTGTTCTCCGCGCACGCCGCGCTCCCGTTTTACGCCATGGCGTTCGAGAAGGAGGGCAAGTTGGAAAACCTGGAGGCCTTCGCTAGCCACAACGGGGCGGATTTCTACGGCGTGCCACGGAACGAAGGGAGCGTGACCTTGGTCCGCGAGGCGTGGGAGTGCCCGGCTGAGTACGAGTTCGGCGGTGACGTGGTGGTGCCCTTCTACGCGGGCCAGGACATCCCTTGGAAGGTGGTCGAGGCGTGACGAGGCTTTTGGTTATCGGATTCGATTTTAGTTTTTTGGCGATTGATTCGCGCGACGTCCTTCGTTCCCTTACATCCCATGATCGATACTCGTCCTTCCCACCGCCACCTAGACCTCGAGGAGGACGCTGTCACCGACGCCGTTATCCTTGCAGAACTCCACGCTCAGTTTCCACAGCGTCGCCGTCGCCTCCTTACTTTTAGCCTTCGGCGCCGGCCTGTCGCTCGCGAAGCCGTGGAAGAGCCTCGTGAGGAACGGCATCCCCAGGTCGTACGCCAGCCTCTTGTTCAGGCCGAACAGCGACGACATCTTCACACCCTTGAAGGGCATGTACAGCGCACCGGGCTTGATCGCCCCGACCGCCGCGCATTTCACCGAGCACAGCGCGCCCTCCGCCGTGTTAAGCGCAAGCGCGCCCGCCACTGTGCGAAAAACAACGTTGTAGTTGCGCCACACGTCGCTCGCCACGAACCCCGGGTCCGCGGCGACGAACTTGACCGTGTTGTCCGGGAACTTGGCGTCCATCCTGCGCTGTGACTCGATCGTGGAGGCGAGGCACGCGAGCTTGGACGCCGCGTAGTTACCTTTCGTCTTGGACTCGCCTTTGACGTAGAACTGGTATTTGTTCGACGCGAACCAGGTGGTGACGGAGGAGAGCGCGACGACGCGGGCGTCCGGGGAGGCGCGGAGAGCGGGCATGAGCAGCGCGGTGAGGGCGAAGTGCCCGAAGTAGTTGGTGCCCATGCAGATCTCGTAGCCCTGCTTGGTGGTGGTGGGTCCTTTGTAAGACCCGGTGGTGTTGAGGCCCGCGTTGTTCACGAGGATGTCCAGCACGCCGTGCTTCTTGAGGAAGGCGGCGGCGAAGGACTTGACGGAGTCGACGTCGCTGAGGTCCAAGGGGATGACCTCGGCGCTGGCCTTGGGGCTTTGCGTGACCAGCTTCATCGCGGGGCGGGCGCGCTCGGCGGATCGGCACGCGAGGACGACGTGCGCGCCTGCGTCGGCGAGCATCTTGGCCGTCTGCAGGCCGATGCCGGTGTTGGCGCCGGTGACGATCGCCACCTTGCCGGTGAGGTCCTCCTTGCAGCCGAGTTTGATGCCCATGGCGGATTGGATATGACGCGTCGAGTGTGCGTCCCTAAGTGGCAGCGGGAGGCCGGCGGGTCCATCGTTCGGATAAAATTCCGATCGTGCGTTGGCAGGTTGGCCGAACTCCGCGGTGACTTTTCGATAGGCGAAGGGGCGCTCGTGAGACCACAGTGACGCGCGCTTCAGACGCCACATCTCTCGACCTTCGGTTCGCGGAGTGTCTTGTTGGTGTCACGATACGACGCGCCTCGCTCGTCGGCATCGATCGCGTCTCCGAGACTGCCCATCGGGTCCGAGGGGTACTGTCGGTGCGGCGGATCTGAAAAGATCGGGGCATCGGCGTTGGCATTTGACCTTCGCACGCACCGGGGTCCCCTACGTAAGTCATCGCCATGGGGAGGCTCCACCTGACGTACCCGGCGAACATCGCCAAGGTGACATCGCAGAAGCGTCGGATCAACCTCTTCGGCCTGGGCCTCCACCACCTGCCGTTCCTGGTCCTGTACGTCTTCGCGCTCAAGGCGTGCGTCGAGACGTCGGGCAATCCCTACGAGGTGGCGCTCGCGCATCACAAGGAGAAGGGGTACGATCCGGCAGCCTTCGCCGCCAAGACCGATGCCGGCACCAAGCGCGGTAAGACTGTGGTGGACGACTGGGGCGGCGGCGACGCCGAGGACGATCCCTGGGGCGACCTCGAGGCCGACGACGACGCCGCGCCCGAAGCCCCGGACGCAGCCGCCGCGGTGGAGGCCTCTTCCGCGACCCCCGACGCCGATACCGACGCCCCTACCGCGAACCTGACGGCGCTCGAGGAACAGATCACATTCTCCACCCCGCCCACGCTCCCGGCGTCGTGGCTCCCGGAGTTCTGGGCGGTGGCCTACTTCTCCTTCGTCGCAGTCGCGCACGTCCTCCTCATGTTCGGTCAGCACTGGAGCGTTCGCTTCAAGGCGTTTGTAAACTACGTCGAGGCGGACGAGGTCAAGCCCGGTAACGTGCTCATGTTCTGCCCGATGCCCCACCAGGGCAAGGCTGAGATCGTGCACGTGAACGAGCTCGAGATCGTCGATCCCAAGGCGCCGGGCGGCAAACGAAAGATGCTATGGACGGTTTTCCAGCGCCAGCGATTCGAGTACGTCACGACCGAGGTCGGGGGCGGCGGTAAGGTCCGCGGCGAGGTGAGGGAGGTGGCGACGCCGGTGGCGGAACCTTTGGCGAGCTACCTACAGCCCACGCGCGGGATGAGCGCGGGTGGCGTGGCGGCGTCGACGTCCCGCTTCGGCGACAACTCCCTCCGAGTTCCCCTCCCCACGTTTCTGCGGTGCTACAAGGAGCAGCTCATGTCGCCGGTTTGCGTGTTCCAGGTGTTCACCACCCTGCTCTGGCTCCTCGACGAGTACTGGAAGTACGCGCTGTTCTCCGCGGCGTCCTTGCTCATGTTCGAGGCCACCACCGCGTTCTCGCGCATCAAGAACATTCGCACGCTGCGGGGCATGGGCGCCACCCCAACGCGAATTCTCGTCTTTCGCGACGGCCGGTGGGAGAACAGGTCTTCCGAGGAACTCGTGCCGGGTGATATCATCTCCGTCGCGAGGCCCCCGGGCGCTGGGGACACGCCCATCCCGTGCGACTGCCTCGTGCTCCGCGGGTCCGCGGTGGTCAACGAGGCGAGCCTGACTGGTGAGTCCGTGCCGCAGATGAAGGACTCGCTCTCGGGGGAAACCGTGGCTAGCGACCCGTCCGCGCCGCTCGACATCAACGGGGAGCATAAGGTCAACGTTCTCTACTCTGGCACGACGCTGATGCAGCAGAGCCAGGGCGATGTCGAGCAGGCTCACGGTCTTCCCGTGACCCCCGACGGCGGGTGCCTGTGTTACGTGCTCCAGACTGGATTCTCGTCCACGCAAGGGAGCCTGATGAGGATGATGGAGTTTAGCAGCGAGCAGGTCACGGGCGATACCTGGGAGACCCTGGTTCTGCTCTTCATCCTGCTCATCTTCGCGCTTCTCGCGTCCGGTCACGTCTTCGTCATGGGCATGAAGGAGGGCAAGCGCTCGCAGTACGAACTGGTGCTTCGATGCATCCTCATCCTAACAAGCGTGGTCCCGCCCGAGCTGCCCATGCAGACGGCGATGGCGGTCAACACCGCCCTCCTCGCGCTCATGCGCGCGTCCGTCTTTTGCACCGAGCCCTTCAGGGTACCAATCTCCGGCAAGGTGGACACCACCCTGTTCGACAAGACTGGCACCCTCACCTCGGACAAGCTCGTGGCCATGGGCATCGTGACCCCTTCAGAAAAAGGCAAGTTCACGGAACTCACTTCGTGCCCCGAGGCGACGAAGTCCGCGTCACTCGTCCTCGCCGGCTGCCACTCGCTGGTGCAGGTGGACGGCAAAACGTTCGGGGACCCGCTGGAACAGGCGGCGCTCATGGGGGTCAAGTGGAGGTTCGACCCGCGGTCGCAGACGGCGCTTCCCACCGAGAACTTCCCGGACCCGCTGAGGGACAAAGCTCTGGCGGAGGCGAGGGCCAAACGCGCGGAGACAATCGCCAAGCTCCCGACGAACCGACACCACACCGTCCCGCCGGTGCCCGAGCCCAAGCCCCCCAAGCGCACGTGGCGCGGCACACCTTCCGTCAAGATACTCGTTCGCAACCACTTCAGCAGCGCGCTGCAGCGCATGTCCACCGTCGCCGCCGTGTCTCAAACCGGCGGGGAGAAGGCGGCGAACTGGGTGCTGATGAAGGGCTCCCCCGAGATGGTCGCGACTCTGTTGGCGGAGAAACCTACGGGTTACGACGCCGCCTACCGCAGGCTCGCGGAGGAAGGCATGCGCATCATCGCGCTCGCGCACCGGTCCCTCACCGACGCCGAGAGCGCGAGGCTTCGCGACGCGCGTAACCCTCTGACCAGGGACGAGATGGAGCGGGGCTTGACCTTTGACGGCTTTCTCGCGTTTGCGTGCCCGGTGCGTAACGATACCCCCGACGTGATCAAGGCGCTTCGTGCTTCGAGCCACACGGTGATGATGGCCACGGGGGATAGCGCGCTCACCGCGCTGCACGTCGCCAACGAGGTTCACATCGCCGAGGGCGGTTTGGAGCGCGCGATGATGCTGGTGAAGGACGAGGACGACGGCCTCGAGTGGGTGAGCGCCAAGACGGATGAGAACACCGGCGAGCCCACGCACCGGCAGCCGTACAAAAGCGACGGGTCCATCCCTGACCTCGCGAAGAAGTACTCGCTCTGCGTCACGGGCGGTAGCCTCAACGCGGCGGCGGCGATCGACGGCGTGAGCCTCGGCAAAGAGAGCCTGATGAAGGACAACAAGCGCACGGGGCGAGGCGGCGGCGGCGGGGGCTTGTGGGACTACCTGGACTCCGTCGTCATCTTCGCGCGCATGTCCCCGGACGACAAGGAACGCGTCTTGAAGCGGCTGAAGCAGCAGGGCAGGCACACGTTCATGTGCGGCGACGGCGCCAACGACGTCGGCGCGCTCAAGCAGGCGCACGTCGGCGTCGCGCTCCTCAGCGGCTTTGGCGGCGCCAACACCAAAAAGGTGACCCCGGCTGGCGAGGAGGATAAAAAAGACGGTAAGGACAACAACGCCGTGACGGTGCCCACGGACGCCAAGGCTGAGACCTTCGCGCAGAAGATGGAGCGAGTCAAGGAGCAGGCTGCCAAGGTGAAGGAGGCGCGGGCCCGGGAAGCTGCCGCCCGGAAAGCTGACCAGAAGGAACTGGTCCAGCTCCAGAAGGCTTGGTTCGAGGAGGAGCTCACCCTACGCACCGCCGCCGGCGAACAGTGGGCCCAGTTCAGCGCCATGAAGGCTGCCACCGGCCGCATGATCACCGAGACCAAGCGCAGGCAGGCGGAGCGCGCGAGGGCGAACGGCGGCGGCGGCGTGCCCGGGTTTTCGCAGATGATGCAGGAGATGGAAGGCGCCGAGGACATGGAGACGCCGCAGGTGAAACTCGGCGACGCCTCGATGGCGGCGCCGTTTACCTCCCGCGTCCCTTCCGTTCGAAGCGCGGTGGACATCATCCGACAAGGGCGGTGCACGCTGGTGTCCGCTATCCAGATGCAGCAGGTGCTCGTGCTCTCCTGCCTGATCAGCGCGTACTCCCTCTCGGTTCTTTACCTCGACGGGATTCGCAGCAGCGATAACCAGATGATCGCCAGCGGATCGGCGCTCACCGCGGCGTCGCTCGCGTTCTCCTACGCGACCCCGGTGCACACGCTGTCGCACGTCAGGCCGCTGCGATCCATCTTCCACCCCGCCAACTTCCTCTCCCTCACCGGCCAGCTCGTGATTCACCTCGGGTGCATGGTCTACGCCGTGCACCTCGTGAAGACGGCAACCGGCGAGGAGGCGGAATTTCCGGAAAACATCCCGGTGGCCATCATCCCCGAGGAGCTCAAGGCTAACGCCACAGAGGAGCAGCGCTCGTTCTGGGAGCAAGGTCCGCCGTTCAAGCCGTCGCTGCTGAACACCGTGGTGTTCTTGGTGGAGACTGTGCAGAGGGTGTGCGTGATGCTCGTCAACTACAAGGGCCGACCCTTCATGATGGGCGCGATTGAGAACAAGACTCTTCTGATGTCCATCGGAGCTTTGGTCATCGGCGCGTTCGTCTGCGCGTTCGAGGTTTCCCCGTGGCTCAACAACTGGCTGCAGCTGGTGACGTTACCGGATACCGCGTTCAGGGTTAAGATCCTGTCCATCCTGTTTGGCTCCGTCGTGGGAACCGTGGCGTGGGATCAGCTCATGCTGCTCGTCTTCGCGCCAGAGATCCTCTTCACCGCGTACAAGGACACCATGCGTGCGCTGCCCACCCCCGCGGACATCGTGAAGCAGGCGAAGAAGCCGCTGTTCGGGTTGTTCATGGTGTACCTCTACTGGTTCAACCCGGCGACCTCGGGTAACGGGATCCTACTCATCGGCGGCTGGTACGCTCTCAAGTCACCGTTCTTTCGCACTTGAAACTTTTCAATCAAAAATACCTTATCGCATTGCACGAGTACTCCTTTGGTAACCCTAAGTGACTAGCTAGTACCTATTGCTCGACGATGGTTCCGCGGCCGTGCGAGGAGGACACCTTGCTCCTGCGACGCCTCTTCCGCCGTTTCTTCCCCTTGAGCATCCGTTTGACGTCCTTCCACAGGTCCTTCACGCCCAGCCTCGCCTCCTCGTTGATGGCGCACGCCACCCCGAGCATGATTCCCGCCGTGGCGGTCATGTAGAAGAGGCTCCTGAACAGATCACCGATGGGCCCGAGGCTGAACCCGCCCCGGCCACCGCCGTCGCCGTCCGCCAAACCCTTCCAGTCCTTCTTCCACTCGTCCGGCATCTCGCGATTGCCGAACGGCCGCTTCATCTTTTTCTCGATGAGCTCGGCGGCCACCTCGGGTCGCATCACGTCCACCTCCTCCGGTTTGAATTCGAGCTCGTCGATCAGCGTCGCGCGCATGGCGTTGGTGATCATGAACTGGACGCTGGACCCCGCCATCTTGCCCCTCTTCGCTGTCGTCCCACCCTTCGGGCGCGTGCGGTAGAAGTGGTGCCGATAGAAACCTGAACCCTGATGATCAGCTTGAGCCAACAGAAAGGAAGTTTGGCGGTCCAGCCTGGCACGCCCCACACTCCGAAGGGCACCACGATGCCGAAGAGTGCCGCGGGTCGGAGCGACGGCTACTCGTCGTACGTCGACGATGACGTGTACAGCGTGGTGAGCGTGGAGAGCGCGCTGGACCGCGCGCACATGGTGGCGCACAGGCTGGAGGTGCGTCCGCCCCCCTTTGAATGAAAACCACTGGTGTTACCCTCCCGCGCGAAATCTTCCCCGTCCGCCGGGCCCGCCCCTGACCCTCCATTCCACCCCGCTCTCCCAGGCCGTCCGCGAGCAGACGCTGCACTCCATCGA
>Ga0209666_1000915_pt1 | contig 22657 bp, 12 predicted proteins | sample SaaInlV_125m_DNA_FD_184679 | JGI IMG/M metagenome (GOLD analysis project Ga0209666, IMG submission 184679) | Marine microbial communities from expanding oxygen minimum zones in the Saanich Inlet - Saanich Inlet SI037_S3LV_10m_DNA (SPAdes)... | ecosystem: Environmental > Aquatic > Marine >...
GTTGCACCAATCCATGAGAGGTAAAACCAGTCGCAGCCCGACCGCACCGAGTACTACACCACCCTGCATATTGGCTGGCGACTCACCAGTGGCCAAGCGGCTGATTACGATCGCCATCATATAAGCGAATGCGAGTAGGTAATCTCCGACGACGATGTAAGGATGCTCCATCTCCCAAAGCGGCACGCTGCCGTATCTCCAACGAAGCACGAAGAAAGGAATGGCGGAAGCATTCATACCAGCAATCGATGGCCATGCGTACACCTTATGAGGAGCTAGAGCGCCGAGAGAACTTTGCGCCGGTCGCTTACTCGAGCTCTGAGTGCTCATCGTACCCTTCGTCAGGCAGCCGTAGGCGCAGCTCATGCAGTAAATAATCATCATTAACTGCGCGTAACTGCTGTCCACAGTCCACACGATAACGGGAAGTACTAAATAGTAAAAGTTTCGGCTGCCTAACCACATTGAAATGACGTGGAAAGTGCGACCGACGGTTCCGACTTGCTCTGGATGCAAGCCAACTTTAGTGAGAATGTTAGGAACCAAGTGTTTGGTGATGTTGATTTGACCGATGATGTAACGGCGGAATAAATTGTGACACCAGAGTAAACCCACGAGCAGAGGCACGGAAAGACTGTTCGGCTCTTCATCGATGTCGTTATCGAGAAGCGAAAGTTTCCAAGCCTTGGTTTCTTCCATCTCTTCTTCAACCATCATCTTTTTCCTGATGGCTTCGAGTTCTTTGCTATTGAACGTTTTCGGCACACTTGGCGCATCAGTAGAGTACGACTGCGATGTGAATAGTGACCTGGGCGAAACGTGAACTTGATGATCGAGCGACGGTCGCTTTTGCGGCAATGGCGACGCTAAAGCGTGCTGCGGGAGGATATCCAACGCAGCATCTCGAAGCACTGTGAGCATCTTGTCAATCTTGTCCGCCGTGTGACTGGCGTGCGCATATAGACGAAGGGACGGCGGGGGGCGGTGAGACGGTAAAATGACAGGACTGACTCGAGCCACGCACACACCAAATCCTTTACTTCGCATACGAGCAGCGATGCGATGCAGAAGCATGTTCTCGTCCCCGCTCCCAACGCCGGCTGAGAGCTTGACGGGGATGACTGGCGAGTCGGCATCTGCATCAGTAGTCATACCGGGAATGTCTCCACTGACGAGTGCGCTGCGAGTACGTCGCGCCGCGTCATGAAGCTTTTCAACCATGGCCGGTTCAGCTTCGATGCGGCTGATGGCGTGTAAAGAAGCCGTCGCGAGGTAGGGCGGTAAGGACGCTGAGAAGACGTAACCACTTCCCATCAAGCGTTGGTAAGCCACGACTCCCGTATCTCCGGCCACAAAACCACCCACAGATGCGCACGCGTTCTCCAACGAAGCACAAATGACATCAACAGAGCTGCTGGGTAGTCCAACGTGTTCAATCAGACCACGACCACTTTCACCCATGGCGCCAAAGGAGAACGACTCATCGAGAATCATTCGTGCATGGTGATGATCCTTCAAAGCTACAAGTTCACGGAGAGGCGCACATCGACCGGTGGAGCCAAAACATGCTTCAGTAATCAACCATCGACGTCTGACAGGTCGGGTGAGCCTCGCAGACGTGGAACCATCTTCGGTTTCAATTTGCGCAAAAACACGCGCCGCATCAGCAGGATCGGCGTGATTGTACCATCTAATTTCGAGCTTCGCCAAACGTAAACCAGCGATGATACTCGGTCCAACGCCTCGATCGACCACAGCCACATCACTTTTTGACGCTAAAGCTTGAATGACACTGGACGCAGTGCAAACGCCGAAAGAGTAAAGCACAGCTTCACCCACGCCGAGAAATTTCGCAATCTTGGCTTCCAAATCCATGTGCGGACGGAATGTGCCATAAAAACCACGAGGTGAGCACGATCCGAGACCATAGCGATGAATAGTTTCAGCGCACTGAGATCGCATGGTTTCGTCGAGGGTCAAATCTAAGAAATCTTGCGAGCTAAGTACCATGTCGTACGAATCCTTCATCTCGGACTTGGCGAACTGCTCAACCTTGGCATCTTCGAGTTTCATCTCTTCGTTAACCTTGCTGCCCACGGAAACGGGGGCCCAGTGGAGTCGAGACGCAGACTCCAAAGCCTTTTCTCTGTTTTTTAACGCGTGCTCTACTCGTTTCTTACTCTCTTTGTGCTCTCGCTTTTCGAGCTCCTCGATGGAACCCGGAAAAAATCGGTTCGCGGGATACTTCTTAAACTTGAGGCAAAGCTCGTCGGCAATGTCAGAAATCACGTGCAATGCATTCTCCAGATCGGCCCTCTTGTGCGCAGCAGAAATGCAGAAGCGCACACGCGGCAGCGTTATCGGCGTGGCGGGAGAACCGACGACGACCACGGCTAAACCACGATTGAAAGCAAGACGAGAGAAATCGCCAATCTTGTATGGTTGATAGAGCATGACGGGCATGATTGGTGACGGATGATGGCCGAGAACTTCCAAGCCAAGCGCTACTAAGCCATCACGAAAAAATTCCGAGTTTGCTCGGAGCGCATCAAGCTTTTTCTTTCCGATATCTGTGCCGTCTTCGCCGGAAATCAAACGCAAAGATGAGAGGACTTGTGCGCACACCGCCGGCGCCATGGAAACCGCCTCGGTGTACCCGAGCGAAAAGCGCTTCACGGCTTCCACAACCTCTTTATCACCCGCCACGTATCCACCGGCGGCACCGAATGACTTGGTAAAAGTACCCATCATGACGGTGATGTCCTTGGTATCAACGCCAAGCTCTTCACACACGCCTCGCCCCGTCGGACCGACGGCGCCGATGGAGTGTGCCTCGTCCAAGTACACGTGCGCGCCGTACATTTTCGCCACCTCCACGATCGGCTTCAAGTTGCAAACTTCACCTTCCATGGAATAAATACCTTCCACGATGACGACAATCTTGTTGTAATTGTATCCACCCAAAACCGCGTCTTGTAAGATGAGTTCCAAGTCACCCACGCACTGGTGCTTAAACGGGCGAATCTTTGCCCCGCTCAAGCGCGCGCCTTCAACGATCGATGCGTGATTCAAGGCATCAGAAATGATCAAGTCGCCCTTCGAGCAAAGCGCCGGAATCACCGTACTATTCGTCGCAAAGCCCATACCGACCACGCACGCGCTCTCTTTGCCTACGAATCTGGCCACGAGATCTTCCACCTCGCGCAAGTTTTTGTCTCGTCCGAGCTCCGCCGCGGGCGATCCGCTCGTCACTGGATACTCGCTCAAAGATTTCTCCACAACCGGTGTGCAGTGCTCGTTGACGCCACCGAACCCGAGATAATTATAACTCCCCAAATTCAAGCACCTTCTCGACTCTGGCGTCGCTTGCAAGCGCGCAAAGTACCCGCGGTTGTGTTCCGGCGCCCGAATCGCGACGTCGATAAAATCCTCCGGCGACGAATAAATCGGTCGATTAAACGTATCCTCGATGTTTCCGTACATGTTCCCGATGTAGAAAAAGTCCTTAGCCTTACCCGCGCTCAGCGGCGTCAAGTCATTCTTTTCCCCATTCTCATCATCCGTCCGCCAGTCTTTTATCCCTCGCAGCGCGTTGAACGTATTCTTCGCCACGCCCTCGGCGACGTACACCACGTACTGCGCGTACGTCGCGCACGTGTGTCCGACCAATCGATACGCGCTGCGATTCTTCAGCACGACGTTTTTACTATCGGGTCTGTACTCCGCGTACTCCATCCCGCGCGCCTCCGCGCGCCGTCGCGTTCAAACTTTCTCGCGCCCGAACGTTGGCGAGCGCCGATGGATAGGCGCGTTCGCGCGCGTTCGCGCGCCGACGCCGCGGTCACCGACGCCGCGCCGGGTCGCGCGCCGGGTCACCGACACCGCGCGCGACTCGGCTCGGGTCCTCGCGCGGTCCCGTCGCGCGGTCGAGTAGCGTCGGTCGTCGGTCGTCGGTCGTCGGTCATCCGTCATCCATCCGTCGTCGTCGTCGTCGCCTGGCGGGCGGCGCGTCGGATGGAAAAAACACGCCACGTGGCGCAAAACCGACGGACGGACGCGGCGCGCGTTCGATTTCGAACGTCGAACGCGCGCCCGCACTCGTCGGTGCGCGCGTTCGTTCGCGGACGTCGCGCGCGCCGCGTCGGCGACGACGACGACGACGACGACGACGACGACGACGACGACGACGACGATGATGACGACGACGATGACGCCGATGACGACGGCGAGACGCGCGGGCGCGCGCGCGACGCGATTCGCGCGGCGCGGTGGTTTGAATGCGCGTCGACGGGGCGCGCGCGCGACGCGCGCGTCGACGGAGGTCGTGGACGGCGCGCACGGGAAGACGACGCTGGTGATGATTGAGTGCGACGGCGCGCTCGTGGACGTGCACGGGGACGGGCACCGAGTCGCGTTTAATCGCGCGTTCGCGGCGAAAGGGGTGCGGAGCGCGAACTGGGACCACAGGGAGTACGCGTCGCTGTTGCGAAGCGGCGGCGGGAGCGCGTACGGGATGCTGGAGCGGTACTTTCACTTTTACGGGTACCCGAGCGAGTTGAACGCGACGGCGAAAAGGGCGATCGATAACGACGAGTACTTGAAGGCGATAAAGAGACTCGGGGATATGGTGCCGCTCGCGGACGCGGCGGGCGTCGTCGACGCGGGCGCGCCGACGGGGATGTCGAGGGAGGACGAAGCGCGGATGAGGGACGTATTCCTTCGCGACTTGATCGACGAGAAAGAGAAACAGTTCCAGTTGATGATTGACGAGCACGCGCTCAAGCTTCGAAGCGGGGTTGAGCGATTCGTGGATGATTGTATTCGCGAAAACGACAAGCTACAAGTGCTCATCATCTCCGAGACGGCGTCCACGAGCGAGGATCGAGTGTTGGAAGCCGCGCTTCACGGGTTGGGTCCACTTCGCTCGGCGGCGATTTCCATCACAGGTGCACCGGAAAGTTTCAACGCCACCAAAGGTATCGCTTCCCAGGCGCGCTCGGAGGCGGCGCGAATGATGAAGAAGACCAAGGGCGATTTGCTCGCCCCGGAAATCGGCGGCAATTTGCAGCGCCAAAACTTCAACTCGGACGTCATCATCGATGCTGGGATGTTCTCCACGAGTCGTCGCTCGATGCTCACCGCCGAAGTGATATCTGAAATCGCCATCCAGCGCGGGTTTTCTTCCGAGAACGTCATCTTTATCGGTGGATCCCAGGCGACGTGTTCCGAAGCCACGTCAGCCGGTGGTTTTTCCGTCATGGTGCGCAACCAGCTCCAGCGCGGCGGCGAGTTCCCAGGCGTGGACTCCGTCGTCGACGGCTACGGAGCGGGCGAGGGTATCACATTGCGCCGCATTCTCGCCGTTTTGGACACTCGCCGAAAGCAGCGCGAAGCGCAATAGTCAACATAAAGCTGTAATTTTATGCAACGCACCCGCGACGAGCAGACGAGGTCTTGTGGATGACTGTGGATTGTTGCGCATCTTGCGTCACTGATCCGCGCCGAACGCCCGGCGACCGACCCGACGTCGCGGACGAGCGCGATGCTCGACGACTCGCGCGATGGTCGCGGCCACCGCGTCGTGGACGCGCACACACGCGCGCTCGTCGAACCGTCGAGCGACGTCATCGCGGCGAGCACGAGCGACCCGAAGGAAGATTTGCGACTCGAGCGCGCGCGGGCGTCGTTCAACTCGCGCGAACTCGAGGTCTTGCTCGCGGGAGGGAAGGATAATTATAAATTGCGTCAGCGAATCGCGTCGGTGATGACGACGAACGAGGCGTTCAGTAAGCGAGGCAAGTACTTTGACGAGCGGGACGAACTGTACGAGCGCACGCTGCGAATGTACTTGGCGCTGCCGAGCGCGGTGGCGAGCATGAATGAGAAAGAACCCATCGCCGTGGCGCGAATCATGCGGGAGTTGATCGACGAACCCGGGGGGCTGGACTTACACCTAGGAATGTTCATTCCCACGATTCAAGGGCAAGGGGACGAGGAACAGCGAAAGTATTGGATTCCAAAGTGCGTAAAGCTGGAGTGCGTGGGGACGTACGCGCAGACGGAGCTCGGACATGGAACCTACTTGAGAGGGCTAGAAACGACGGCGACTTATGATGAAGAGCGCGAGGAGTTCGTCGTGCACTCGCCGACGTTGACGAGCACAAAATGGTGGCCGGGCGGATTGGGAAAGACGTCCACACACGCCGTCGTGATGGCTCGATTGTTCACCAAAGGCGTCGATCATGGCGTGCATCCGTTCGTGGTGCAAATTCGCGATAATAAGACGCATGAGCCGTTACCAGGATGCACGATAGGTGATATCGGTAACAAGATGGGCTACAACGCCGTCGACAACGGGTTTCTGAGATTTGATCACGTTCGCGTCCCACGCCGAGCAATGTTGATGGGTCACTCCAAGGTTGAACGCGACGGTACGTACGTGCCAGCGCCGGTGGCGAAAGTTTCGTACGGTACGATGGTCTTCATTCGCTCCGACATCGTTATGAACGCCGCGCTTTACATGAAGAAAGCCGTCACTATTGCGATTCGATACAATTTAGTTCGCCGGCAATCGAACGCCGACGAGGTGACGGGGATGGAGTGCCAAGTTATCGATTATCAGCACAGCCAGCGAACGCTGTTTCCCATTCTCGCTAAGGCATTTGCCTTTCACTGCACGTCTGATTACATGCGCCGTATGTATTTTGAGTTCCAGAGGGACTCCCGCGAGAAAAAGGACTTCTCCGCCCTTCCAGAGCTTCACGCCACATCGAGCGGGCTCAAGGCGTACTGTTCGTGGGCGACGAAGGATGCCATCGAAGCATGTCGTCTAACGTGCGGTGGTCACGGCTACATGAACCTAGCGGGATTCGGCACTACACTAGCCACCTACGCCCCCAACGTGACGTATGAAGGTGACAACAACGTGCTTTGCTTACAAACCGCTCGGTATTTGTTAAAGGCGCAACGAAAAATGCTCAATGGCCAACCACCTGTGGACGCGCTCCGTTATCTCGACGGTGCAAGTTCTCGGAGCGCGCTCGCTCTCGGCGCGAGTTTACGCGATGAAAAGGCCATCCTCGATGCGTACGCCCATCGGGCGTGGCGGTTAGTCACGGAAGCCTCCAAGGTGACGGGCGATTTGTCGCCTGACGAAGCGATGCGAGTACACATGGTACAGTGGATCGGCGCGGCGAAGGCGCATTGCGCGTTCGTCGTCATGTATAATTTCGTCCTCGCGTACGACGAGACTCGATCTCGAGTGAGTGCGGAAACGTTAAACGTGTTGCATCGCCTCGTCTGCCTTCACGGTTTGTGTGGTATGGATGACACGATGGGTGAGTTTTTGGAAGACGGGCACATCGACGGCGAACAAGCGGCCGAGATTCGACAAGAAATCTTTAAACTTTTGTCTGAAATTCGACCAGATGCGGCAGCGCTCGTTGACTCTTTTGGACTGCACGACTATTTCTTAAACTCCGCGCTCGGTGCGAAGGATGGAGACGTCTACCGCCGACTGTACGAAGAAGTACAAGCGGCGCCGTTCAACAGAAAGCACACGCCACCCGGATACACCGAGCTCTTGCAACCAAAGCTGAGCCGCGGTAACTTCGGCGTCTCCAAGCTTTAATTCGTGGTAGATTATTTTTTGTCATTTAGATGATTGTTTGTTTGTTTCTCAGCGCCGCTGCTCGGTATTACAAAAGAATCAATCCGCTGAAGGCGTTTCGAGAGACGCCTTCAACTTTGAAAAATCGTTCAGTCCGGTGCCATCGCCGCCACCGTATTGAATGTCGTCGAACGTATTATACGTATCGGCCAAATCTTGATCGCTCTTTGTCATCACGTATCGATGCGGTGAGATGTGTTTGTTGCCGCTGATGAAGCTCCCCGCGGGCACCTTTGTGAGCTCAAATACATCTAGCGCGGCGCACTGTCGCGGGTTAAAACTCGACCCTCGCGGGGCGTACATGATGATCACCCCGCCCTCACACCCTCGTCCACGGTAAATCGTGTGCGTACCGTCGCGATCGACCGCCGCGAACACCGCGTCTCGCTGCGGATGCACCATGGCGAACGCCCAACTCCCCTTGAGTTCATCCAGAAAGTGCGTTCCGTACGTAGACCGCAATTGCGTCACCACGTGCGCCGGGTTCGCGTCGCTCGGCAAATCACAATCTCGCGCCATTTCCTCCAAATTCTCCAACTCCCCCACGAACACGGCCAGCATCCCGCTATCCTCGCACTCGTGCACGTTCGCCTCCCGCGCCGCCGCCAAGAACCCAGCCGCGCCGAAATCTCGCTTCATCTCGCACCCGAGTTCCTCCAGCGCCACGAGCTCCGACCGTCGTCGACACCGTCCTCCCGTCGCCGCCCCGCCGCGCGACGACGACGACGCGCTCCCTCGTTGTTTCGCCCCCACGAAGCACACGAACGCTCCCCCCCAGCGCGTCTCGCGCGTCGCCCTCGCGCCGCGCCGTCCCGACGCCGCCTCGTCGGCGTGCCTCGTCGTCTCGTCTTCCTCTTCCCGCGTCGTCGCGTCGTCCTCGTCCATCGTTCGCATCCGCGCGCGTCGCCGTCTCGCGTCCTCGTCGACGTTCGTCGTCCGGCATCAGAGCGGCGCGCGCGCGCGACGATCGCGATGTCGGCGTCGAGCGATCGCGCGGCGCTCGTCGTCGTCGTCGTCGTCGTCGTCGCGCGCGCGGCGAGGGAGGCGCGTCGCGCGCGCGCGCACGCGCCGAGAGACGACGCCGAGCGCGCGAGATTCGCAAAGGGAGGCGCGACGCCGCGCGGGAAACGGTTGGCGATGCTCGCGCACGCGCTGACGACGCTCGGCGTCGCGCTCGCGATGGCGGCGCGCGCGGTGACGGTGCCGACGCGAGCGAGGACGGCGAGGGTGGATCACGAGGACGCGGCGACGCGCGCGGCGCGAGCGACGTCGACGCGACGGGCGCGAGCGCGAGTGTGGATCGACGCGGAGGGAGGAGAAAACATCGTGCGAGAGGTGGCGCGAAGGCGAGGATTAGAGGACGTCGCGCGTTGGGTGACGATCGAGGCGGCGACGCCGAGGCGAGGCGAGGGATGGATGGACGCGCTCGCGGCGGCGTCGGACGAAGACGTCGACGCGCGGACGCGCGCGCTCGCGGACGAGAACGCGACGGTGTACGACTTCGTCGTCGTGCGCGATCGTCGCGGTGAAAACGATGAAGAGCGTGGGAAATTCGTCGTCGGGACGCACCGAGCGGCATGGATGCGATTCGACGACGAGCGTCTCCTCGCGGATGAACTGGAGGAACGACTTCGCGCGCTGTTCGCGCCCGCCGATGAAACGACACCCAGCGCGTCACCGTTTCTCACGACATCGGACGGTATCTTGCTCGCATCGTTTAGTCTGGTGAACGCGGAGCCGACGCCCGGGTACGCGTTTTCATGGGATTTTCAACGCGACGTCGAGCAACCGTTTCTCGGCGCGCTCCCGGAAGCGTTGAGTCGCGTATTAGAGGTGCGGATCGAGGCACAAGTGTTGCGACACGCACGCAGTCGGGTGCGACCGATGTGGTCGGACAAACACAGGGGATACGTGGTTGACTCGAAGCAGACACCATTCTTCATAGATTCAGACTGGCCGATCGACACGTCCGTGACGTACACGCCCATCGACGGGAAACCGTTGCACTTTGTGGTGTACGTACCGCCTCAAACCGAGTGTCCACTGTATGTGTTGGATGATAATCATGAATTAACGGCGACAAATGCGTTTATCGTCGAAGGTTGGGGTGGGCTCGTGGTCGTCAATCCTCCAGGATGTGCGGTGGCTCGCGGCGAAAACGAAATCAGACTGCGAAACGACGAAGTTGTAAACGTCGTGAACGCTTTCGTGCGCCAGCTTAGGATTCATTTAGGCGCGGGCGAATTTCTGCAAAAATTCGGAGCAAAGGTTTTACCGCCTAAGCACACCGGTTTCGCGACGTGGGAGGTCGATGCGCTTGTGCATTCGCGATTGGTTGCCGATGCGCAATCGACGATTTCTACTTTGAAATCGCTTGACGAGGTCATCTCGAGCATAGCGGACATCGCTGTTCCGGACGCTATCGCTGAAAGAATACTGGAGTCGGTTGAAGCACTCGAACGAGCGATTGATTTGGCGCAGAACGCACGGTACGACGAAGCCGGCGCGAGCGCGCGCTCGGCGCACGCGGCGGCGGAGAGAGCGTTCTTCGATCCATTCTCTCTCGGCGGTCTCGAGTCTTTTCCGTTCGAGTACAAAGTCGCATCAGTGATGCCAATCATATTGCCGACGATTTTCCCGCTAATGTTAGGCTTCATGCGTGAGATGCGTCACTTCCAGCTTCGTCGCAGAGAAGCTTTTCGTGCGAGCGAGAGCTCGAAGAAGACGTCGTAACGCATCAGATGGCGCTATAGATTTAGTCTTTGGTAACAACACTCTAGTAAATTAAGCTTCTTTTTTTTGCACTACGGTTTGTGCTCCTTCATCAACTTCGCCCCGATTGAACTCAATTCTTTCACGTAGAACTTGCCGCAGTCGTTCGCGCAACTCTCCATCTGCGCCTGCGCCTTCTCGACCCCTTTCGCCTCCACGATAGATTGCGCCTTATCTTGACACTGCACCACGCACCGCTGCACGCGTTGCTGAAACTGTCCGAGCGTCTGCATCACCGCGTGCTCCGCCTGCGATGTCGCCTGTCCCGCGCGTTCGAGACACGCCTGAAAGCTTTCCCTCGATTTGTCCCCGTCGCAGCACTTGGACGAAGCGTCGAACGCGCGCTTCTGCAACGGGCGAAACACCTTGAGGTCGAGGTCGTCCTGAATTTTTACGATGTTCTTCTGGAGATCTTCCATCGCGACGGACGACGCGGCGTCGCGTCGCGCGCGCGCGAATGCGACTGTGTCGTAGAGTCCTGGCGAGAAGAACACGTTGGTGTGGCTGTTTCTTTACAAGCGTCGCTAACGCTCGGGCTTTGTACGCAACATCGCGCTGCCGAGTTATGAGTACTTGTGTCTATCGAGTGGATACTTCATGGATGCATCGCACACGTCCACCGGGGCGTTCCAGGGGGGAAGGCACGAATCCGTGGAGTCGTCTCCAGCCCAGGACGTGGGAATCCAGGCAGATTTTGACTTGAACTCGTCGCCGCCGCGCTGACAACCAAGCAAGTTGAACTTGGCGTAATCCCGATCCATGGCGTCAACCTGCTCTTGAGGAAGTGCTCGATCGCCCACGGTTTCGTCAGTGTACCAATCGGGCACGATTCCACCCAGGAGCTCTTTCTTGGTTGGCACGCTCGACGCGTGATAACAGTTCAAGGAAAGACGACTCGTCTTTCCCGATTTATGGATGCATCCGCCAAGGAGGAAAGCATCGATCATGTCGAGACTGTGTTCGGTACTGTACCGAAGAAGTTTGTCGACGCCTTGCTTGGTGAACATGAGAGCTGCCGTTCCTGCCCACGAGCACATTTTGTTCCACTTGTACAAATAAACGTGCGTTGAATTCATCGCCGTGTGCATCGATTCGGGCGACCAGTCTGTCTTTGCGCGACCCCAGGTACCTTTCCCCCACGTGCCAAACGCCCTTGAGCGGAACTTTTTCACGAATTGACCGGTGCTTCTTCCAATGGGGAGGAGCCAGACCATATCTGCGTCGCGAGGAAGCTGGCGTCCGAGCTCGGTGTAGTCAAGCGGGCTCACGGAAGCGAACCCCATACCATCTTGCTCCCACACGGCAAACCGATCCTCACCTCGCGAAATAGCTTTCTTCCACACAGACATGTGAGATAGAAGACATCCAAGGTGGTGGTTGTGCGGGGATTTGCATTTTTTGCCGACGCAACGGTGCTGTGGATTGAGCTGCGCTTCGTGAACCTGTCTGATGGGATACGGCAACTCATGTTTTGGAACGTTCGCTTCTGAAGCAGCAAGGGCTCCCGCTAGTACATCGTGCGTCGCACTTCGCGCTGTCTCGAAGGTATCCGGCCAACGAGATGGAAACGTCGCACTCGAGATTTCCACAGCATTGCGCGCTTCGGCGTCGCTCAAACCACCGTGCGTTTTGAACAGGTTGAACACGTAATCGCGTGCTTTCCTAGATCTCTCCATCTCGTCTCCGGGCGACGTATCTGCTATGATATACGTCCGCACTCCCGTCGCTCCACTGATCCCGAGCGTCGATTTCCAACCGCCGCGATCTCGTGCGCTGAGCGACGCGCTCGTCCTCGCGTCGTCGACCCCCCCGCGCGACGCGACCGCCATCACCGCGCCGACCGCACACGCCATCAGCGCAACACTCACGAGACATCCTCGAGACGTCGACTTTCTCGCTCGCGATCGCTCGCTCACGTCGGTCTCACCGCGCTCTTCGTCCAGGATGATCGCAACACCCTCAACGACGCCGTTCGCGGCGTTGCGCCCGTTCGCGGCGTTGCGCGCGAGCAAATTCGAGCGCTCGCCGCGAGAGATGCTTTGCGCGTCTTTGTCACTCATTCTCGCGTCGCGTGGGCGCGCGCAGTGTCGGCTGCGGACGCGCGTCGGTCTCTGTCGATCGGTCGGACAATTGTCGGCGACGGAGCTACAGCTACAGCTACAGCTAGGCCTATAGTGTTCTCAACTTTTGATTGATCAAATTTGATTGATCAATCAAACGAATCAAATTTGATTCAAAGTTTTGCGACGAGTCAAATTGAATCAAATCCTGAGTCATGATTGGTCGTTTACCCCCATTTTCACCCCCTCGAGCGGCGCCAGGAAGCAAATGCGAGTCAAACGCGCGCGCAGCGCGCGTCAGAACGCGACGAAAGGCGACGAAAAACGAAGAGAACGCGCAGGAAGGGAGGGAGGTGCACTAGGGTTGAAGTTATGATGAAGTCGCACGCGTTGGATGATCGCAGGTGGCGTCGACGGCGTTGCGTAAGTGCGTAATCGACAATGGAAAAAGGGAGGCGCGCGGCGCGGCGTCGACGCGCGTCTTTCGTCGGACGCGACCCGCGTAACGTGTGAGCGCGCGAGGACATGTTGGTTAGTGCAAATAGCCGAGTCCTGGGCGCTTGCGGCGGACGTTTAGCACGTTTATGTCAACATTGGTGGCGTATATGTAAACATTGGTGGCGACGGGAAACCTTTGATTCGTTTGATTCGTTTGATTGATCAATCAAACGAATCAAATTTGATTCATTTTTCGCCTCGCGAATCAAATATTGAGAACACTAGCTAGGCTACACGTACTCCTATCGGGGCGACTCGCTTGTACCGCACGGAAGCGCTTTCCAGACTCGCACGGTGCGATGTGGGGAGATGACGGACATGTCCTCATACTCTGGCACCGCTCGATTCGGGGCGTCTATTGCGGAATAGAAGTTGCAACAGGGCAACGCGATGCACGCGGCGGTGCCGTCTTCAGCCTGGATTGAACGCAATGTCGTCGCTAAAGACACGTGCGCGTGCACCATGACGATGATACACCGTTTAGTTTTGATGCGCATCTCTTCGATTTTTGCGCAGTGATGCTGCAAACGATCGATGTCGTACGACGCTTTGGAGTCCTTCGCGAAGCCCATCTCCGGATCCACCGCGACGCAATTCCAGCGCGTACGAAACGCAAACAAGGCTGCGGTTCGCGGCGTGTGACCATCTCCCACGGACACGAGCGTGATGTTGGGATCATCTGCACTAAAATCATCGCTCAGATGCGTACGCCACGCGTTGAACGCCGAGAAACTCTCCGTCAACTCCTTTGCGTCCGGGAACACTCGGCTCTCAACCAACTCCGTCGCGCAGTGCAGCTGCAAAAACTCCGTCATATATCTCGACGATATCGCGTCTTCCGCCTTTGAGGCGACAATTTTCCGACTTCTGTTGGGATCGAGCTGTCGCCCCTTCATCCGTTTCGCCTTGGCTAGCTTTTTATTCACCCTAAGATTCACCTTTTCGCTCGGGACTCGCGCGCTCGTTATGTTGAGGTTGTCCTTGCGGCGTCGCAGCGCCTTTGTCCCGAATTTCGACACCAAGTGTTCGCCGAGTTCGCTCATGAACGCGTCGCGCTCGACGTTGCCGTCGACGTGCGCGTCGCGAAAGGCTTCGAGTATGCGCTCGCGCGCCGTCCACTCGTCTTCCGGCGCGACTTCGAACGCGAGCGCGTCGAAAAACGCCGCGTAGTGGCTTCTCTCAAAGTTGGTTGTCGAAACATCGGCGCGCGCGGCTGCGCGCTCGCGCTCGACGCGCTCGTTGTGGTCGCGCTGTAAAGTGAGCCATTTAGGTTCGAGCTCGATGCGAGCGACCGAGCACGCGGGATCGGACGACATCGTTGCTCGGCCGCGGCGAAGTGAGGTGGCGACCGGGACGGGACTCCGGCGTCTGTCTACTAGTCTAAAGCTATGATTACAATCGAACGCGGACTACGCGCCTTTACTCGCGGTGAACTTCTTCAACCACTCTTCGAGCTCACTCTTATCTATCTCTAACGTCCCATCTTCGCCTTCGACGAGTTTCATCGATCCGCGCGCGACGCCGCCTTCGCCATCCTCCGCGTCCGCCTTTTGCGCGATGAAATCCTCCACGCTCCCCGGCTCGCCGAACCATCCCATTCGATCGGCGACGACGTGTTTCGCTTGACATCCCGGGCAAGTCACGATGACGACGCCGTTTTCGTACGCTTGGCGACTGAATCCTCTCGCAGCGCGCGCGTCGCACCGCCCGCACGTGAACATCATGTATAAATCTTTTCTCGCGTTCGGCGTCGATGGTGAGGCGTCTTCGACGTCTTTCGGTTCCTCTGCCGTCACAGATGATGCCGGTCGATCGACGTCGGACGCGAACGGGCGCGTCGAGCGCCACACGCGGTCGTGTCGCGGCGTCCACGTGGCACACGACGTGTGCAAGACGTCGCGCGTTGTCGCCGCGCGCGCGACGACGATAGAGGACGAGACGCGGAGCGCGAGACGCGAGATGGCGCGACGAAGGTGTGAAGACGTCATGCGTGCGTCGGTGCGTTCAACACGCGCGAGACGGGCGCACACGCGCGGGACAATGACGGTCGTGGGGAAGCGACGACGTTGACAACCTGCTAAACGACGCGATTCCGTTCGGCGACACGGCGATTGATTTCGACGGTTTCGATCCACGTCTGCTTCGTGACTTCTGAACCTCCGAGGGCGAGGGCGTGGAGACGCGCCATGGTGAGCAGCAAATGTAAAACTTCTTGCGTCAACGCCTTGTCGTTTTTGCGAGCGGCGACGATTTCGGTTTCGATGTCCGCAGATGTTTGTTCAGAGATCGTGTGCTTAGTCATGCGAGCTCCGGAGACGAAGGCACGCATGATTGCAAGTTCATCTTCGGTGGTTTCGATGACTTTCGGCTGACGCACGCGTCGCAAAGGTACGATAACGTCCGCCGGAATGATGCTCTTCGTGTCGGACAAGATGATGAGCGGAACGTCCACGGGCATTCGCATCTGATGATACTGAAAATCGTACTCGAGATCTTGCAACGTAGACAGCGACTTCAGCGCATCGACGTTTCGAATGCCAATCTCAGTCAAAGTACCGGCCTCCAGTTTGGTCTCGTCCAATAGCAAAACTGTGCTCGCGGCAAGTTGCAACGGACCAGAGCGAAGACGGTTGTACACGTAATCCTTCTTCGGCGACCACGAGCGTGCGTTAAGCGCGGGTACTGTCACGGGAAGGTGTGCAGTGCTCGGGCACACCTGACCGATCACAGTAGACAGCATTTCAGATATCGTTCCCGTTTCGCACGAATCCAATTTACATCCGGTGAGGTTGACAGAAAACTTACCCAATGTGAGCATGTCCGTTCGCGTGTGGACGCGCGAAATCAACGTCATCAACACCAACTCCGCTGCAAAAACATCACCACCGAGGACGTTAGTAAGCATATCCAGTAATTTAGAGCGCGCCGAATTAACCTGCTCTGGCGAGAGCTTGTGCGAAGTTTCCATTTCGGTTTCACTGAAGCGTTCCACCGGCGTCGAGTTGACAAATTTATTCTGGGACGTCACCTTGTACGCCAAGGTGTGGAATCTAGGAACCAAACTCGTCACCGGATTCTTGGACGCATCTTCCTCGGGAAACGCCGATGACGCGTACAAAGCGGCGTTCGGGCTGTCTTCCATCTGCTGATCCCGTTTCTCGACTCCGAGTTCTGGCGCATAGTACAGCATGCCGACAAATTCTACGACGTCGTTCAACTTCAGTGAGTCGTCCGTTTCGCCGTACAACTTCACAATGCACGGCGAACGCGACTCAGGAATAAGAGGAAAGTTTAGCAACTGATCGAGCGATTCCTCGTGGACCTCTTCTTCACCAATCTGTTCCGGAGTATCCGGCGCCGTGCGATCCCCCGCGCTCGCCTTTTTCACGCGTTCAATGTCCGGTCTAATCAACATCGCCGTCCCCGTCGTCGGCGTCATCACGTTCGCATCCGCACACACGTCCATATGTGCTTCCTCCTCTCGCGCTCGCTTCTCCCCGTGTGCATCTTCACTAGCCGCCCGCTCGTTCATCGTCGCCCGCTCGCGTTCGCCCACCCACCGCCGTTCGCCCGGCACCGGCACGCAATACAGCACGCGTCTCTCGAACAGTACGCTCTCTCCGATCCCTCCGTTCACGTCATCCATCGTTGATTCCGCATATTTCGTCGTCACCCACGTCTTCTCATCCCCATTCGCGCGTTCATACGCCCCGACGTAGTACTCCGGCTCGTACATGTCCTGCACCAAGCCGCGAAACCGAACCAGGGCGTTGTTTTGAATCGTCTCCACCCCGCCGTGCGCGTTAATCTCCGGCAGCGCGTTGAACTTTTCCTCGCATCGTGTGAGTTCAAGCGCGGTCTCGCGCACGCCCCAATCCTCATCGGTCGGCTTCGTCGTCGTCGTCGTCGTCGATCGAGCGAACGCGCGCTGGATGAATCCCAGTGGGTCCGTCACGAGCGCGTCGACGGCGTCGTTCTGCGTCATGCTGCGATGCGTCACGGTGCGTTGCGATGTTACGTCACTTCGCGTCACGCGCGACGGTCAGCGCGTTCGGCCGACGGCGCGGTGTGCGGTATTCGAAAAATTCCATCTGGACGACAGCCGGCTTTTCGGGTTTAAAAATGTGGAGCGCGCTCGCGGTTGCTTTTGTTTGGAATCGTACTAATGGTGCTATGAAACTAAGCGAGTCACGCGAGGTTGAGGTCAAAGTCGAAGGGGTCGTCGTCGTCGTCGTCGACGACGACGACGTGGGATCGCTTCTTCGACTTTTTGGACGATTTCTTTTTGGACTTCGGCGGCGGCGTCGGGACTGCGCCGAGCGCGGGCTCGAATTCCCGGCCCAGGATTTCATTTCCAACGTTCTCGGAGACGAAATAGTTTGGGAACTTTTCCACGGCCATCGATAAATGAGTTTTGGCGTTGGCGGTGTTGAAATGCCACGCGCATGGCGATTTCCCGGTCTCGGCGTTGTACACGCGGCCAGTTTTTTCATCTCGGCGCATCAGTCGCATATCCATCGCTCCGGGAGAGTGGAGGATCGACCCGTCGAGGTCGATTTTGAATTTTGGATCGCGGTCAGCGATGCGAGACATGGCGTACGAGGCCAAACAAAGCTGATCGTCGTAAAATCCATCGTTCATACGCTCCTCCTTTGCTTGTGCATCGGTGTGCTGAAACGGCTTGCACGTGCTTCGAAAGCGTCGCTCGCCTGAGAGATTCTCCGTCTCGACAAAACTATCTTCGAGATAGTCGAAATACTTGAGCAGTGCATCTTTGCGACCCATCATCAAGCCGGCGTTGGGCCAACGGAATGCGCGTGGGTCACCAGGAATGCCGCCGCGGAACGGCTCGCCTTCAGCGACTCGACCGATTTCACCCATATTGTTGTGCTTATCCATCCAGTCAATGTCGTCGCGAAACTCGTAATAACTCATGACTTCCGGGTACAGTTGCGTCTCTCCACTAACAAGCATATCCGCTCCACTGTCTTCGAATCGTTTGAGCAACTCGTCTTGCCCACACGAGAAGAAAACATCGCCCGTGTCGCTCACGACGACGACGGGATTGCCGCTCATGTGTTCTAAATCTGTCCTCAAACCCATTGTCTTATCCTCCCAGTTGTTCCAGGTCGTCCCGTGACCGGTAATTCTCGCCGGCAACCCCCAATGCGTGGCCGACGCCAACCACACGTTGGCGTATTTCCCCATATCCGTCGCGTGTCCACTGACGAAGAGCTTTCCCGTCTCTGAATTCGGACTCTCGTGCACGTTGAGGTACGCGTTGTCTTCCCAAAACGGCGCCGTCGCCCACTTTTCCAAAAACGTTGGCACTCGCACTCGGCGACCATCGTATGATCGCGTTACTTCGACGACCGATCTATCCTTCATCGGCACGTTCCGCGTCTCCTCTACCAACACCATCTGCCTCGTCAACGCCTTCGTCGGCGTCAACACCCTCGATTGACCGAGCGCCGCAACCTTTCCTTGCGCTGTGCTCGCGTTTCCATCGCCCCCAGCTTCGACATACGTCGACGGAGCGCCAGAGAGCATCGTTTTGAACCACGCCACCGAGTTCGTGCGCCCTAACGATTCCGATCGCACCGCGTCGTGCGCCATCAGGAAGACGAACGCACTCAAGAGCAGGGTCACGCACGCAAAGGCGACGCACTTCGTCCGTCGACGGATCGCGCGCGACGGCGCGACGTGCGCGTGATCGATCGATCCGTCATCGCTGTCGTCACGCACGGTGACGACGTCGAGCAGCGGCTTCGACTCCATCGCGCGCGGGCGTCTGGGGCGAAAAAGAATGGTGTTCGCGGTCGGTCGACGAAGCTTTGCTGCTTTCGCAAGACTTGGGATTTCTATTTCTATCTATTTCTTCCTCGGCGAGCGCGACGACGCGTCGTCGTCGTCTACGAATCGAGAATAGGCGTGGAAATGATGACGACTACATGAAACCGAACATGCCGGCAGATTCCGTTTTGCGTATGGAAAAGTGTGCCTTGATCCACTTGCTCGCCGAGTGTTCTGCGCGGTGGCAGAGCACTCGCAAGACGACGTCGGCGGTGTGGATATTTATGATATCGGTGTCGTCCGCGTTTGACACCGGCGTGTGCATCTCTTTTTGACTCAAATCGGTGTAATTTTGGCACAAGTCGTCCGTGGAGAGGCTCATCATGGACAGAATGGCGGACATCGGCGTGATGCGAGCGGTGACTTCGGCGACGTCCAAGCCGTTGCCTCCCGCGATGAAAAAGTCTCGAAGAATTTCTATTTCTTCTTCTAAAAGCTCAACATCGTTTGCAACGAACACACGACTCGGCCCACCGTTCAACAACACACGCATCCATCCCGAGACCGTGGCTTGTAGCAAAAAAGAGCCAACCGCGTTTCGAGTCTGACTGTCCAGTCGCACGGCTACGTAACCCAAGACGCCATCCAAGTACGGCAATATCTCAGTGCTGATGTTGTGCGAACTTCTATGAACGCCTTGCGCATAGATGTTATGTAGAATTGCGCCGCTCAAATCCCGATAGATAACGCTGTACGCCATGTGGTTCGCTATTTGACTCATGCTCTGGCGAAGCGCCTGTCTCGCCCCAGCCATCATGCCTTCAAACCAATCTGCACTCGGCACGACGTGTTCCGCGTTGGGATGAGTCAGCAGTGACGCAGAACGTTGCATACTTTTCCACTTCGGAATGATTTCTTGCTCAAGCAAGTACATCTTATCCATGAGGAATTTCAGTGAAGTCAAACGCAGCGTCGACGCACCGACGCATCCTTCTTCAAAAGAAAATCGTGGCGGTTCTTCGGGCTTGAAATTGTTGTGGAGATCGTCGACTATAGCCTTTTTGTACCGTGTCATAGTAGGTATTGGCGGCACGATCTCTTCAGCCGAACCGAGCGATTGAACGGCAGACCTTGAATACTTTCGCACAGCGGCGTCGATGCCCTCAGTCAGCGCTCTCAAAGCGCTCACGTGCGCAGGGATTTTCAACGAGAAAAAACCATCCAACGTCTCGTTCACGGCTCGTAAAAAGTCGACTGCACTCGGAACGGGAGCGCTATCCTTGTTTACTTTCCATCTCTCGGTCGAGATGCATCGATCGACGATGGTGTTTAAATCGTCAATTTTCACATTCAGCCAAGTGAACACGAGAACAGACGTGCGCTCATCTAACGCCATGGGCTCGACCGCATCACCACCAGTAGCGACGAGTGCGTTTTGTAGATCACCAACCGTCCATATAGTCTCTAAAGATTGAACATTGAGTTGCGGTCCTGACTCGAGCCAAGCGTATAAATCTTTCTTGAAGCGGTCGCCGAGTTGAGCAGCAAAGCATCCCGTCACGTTGGAACTCATTCCAGGGGAGGTCACTATGTACCGTTCTAGATGCGCAGAGAACTGATCGGCGCTGTGTGCTGTCGTTTGAGCGATCGTTCGGAGGGAGGTACACGTTGCATCACCGCCTTGTACATTCGCATCCTCCATCGCAGCGGTGCGAACGCGATCATACTCTGCGCACGCAGACTTTTGACAAGCATCCTTCAAAATAGCGACACCATCTAGACCCAACATTTGCGCTGTGTCGTAAGTGATGTCAACAATAACGTCGAACACCTCTGGATCGATCATCAGGATGTCACGATCATCGTGTGTCGCTGGTGGCGCGACGGTGTGCATGAAGTCGTGCAGCATGAATCTGCCCCAGCTCAGAATAGAACTCACCGCTGAAGCAACCGCCGGCGACATTTTCGTCTCCGTACGATGCAAACTATCTCTCGCTTTTGATAAAAGAGCCAGCGCTGGTGATCCTTCGTCGCAGTCTATTCCCACGTCTTTCATGGCTGCGATCGCTTGCCTGACTACGGCAAACGCCAGCATCACACCTCTAGAAGTTTCATCTGTCAAACCCAAAGCGCATGCCACGGGTTGAAAGCTGTCAATGATGGTCGTTGCATCGTATGCCAGAGTGTAATCTTCCACCTGGTCAAAGACTGCGCTTAAAAGTTCGACGTATAACTTCATACCAAAGATGCCAGGGTACCCAAAACCGTTCTTTTCGCTTTCGATTACGGATTCAATCATCTCAATCGCCGACTCGACCCATGTGGCGTCGACTTCAGGAAGCGTCAACATTCTGTTTATCTCGGACAATACGTTTTGTGTCGTAAGATTCGGAGTATCGTCGTCTGCATCATGCTTCGCTGCTGTCTTCTTGCTCGCACTCGCGTTTTGCTCAGAGCAATGACGCGCCCACAACAGCTCGCATGCTGCGCGACAACGCTTCTTGAAAAACTGCTCACCCTCGCCGAGAGGGCCATTAAAATGCTCTATCGCGGATATCATCGCGCGCAGATGGATACGCGCTGAGATCCCCTCCTCTTTGATGGCTGGCGCGAATTTCTCAGAATGCTTTTGAATCTTGTCAGCAAGTTCCTGGTCAATATCTAAGGCGATGCGAGCCGTTTCTAACTGCTCTTCGTCCATCTGTACCGAGCAAACAATTTCGAACACCAGTTCGCGTAAATCTGTAACGCTGAGAGCCGAATACAAATCTGGTAACTTCAGTTCGCCAGAGCTTGCGCACGACGGCGCTTTGTCGAGCGTAAAGACCGCGGTCGTCTCGTCTGCTTTTTTCGCCTCTACCGTTGCTACTGCCGTACCCATACCATCGCTCACACCAACATTCACCATGTTTTCGAACGGATTAGTCGAATTTTTCTCCGTCGACGATTCGTTGGAAATCTCTTTGCTCCGTTCCAGCCGCTTCGGCGCGCACGCGCTCGTTTCTTGCGTTGCGGCGTCCCCTCCTGCTCGTTTCGTCGCCGCGGACGCCGTGAGCACCCCGCTCAAGTCTACGCGCTCGTTACGTCGTAGTCGCTCGATTACGTCTTGGACGTTCACCGCGCCGTAGTTCACGTCATCCATCGACGTTCCTGGCGGTAGATTGAACTCGAGGCGTTTGTCGTCGAGAATGAAACTCAACATCAACGCGTTGTCACGCTCGAGCTTGACGAGACGCTCGAGGGAGACGGTTGTTGTTGCCGCATCCTCGGTGTGGTCCATTCAAACCGAGGGCTGGAGCGCTCCCGGGTCGCCGAGCGCGCGCGTCGCCGTGTGATGATTAGGTGACCCACGCGCGAGGCCCAGGCGACGGAAAAGTTCAGGAGTATGAGGAGTATGAGGAGTATGAGGAGTATGAAGAGTATGGAATCACTATGTACAAACGATGGCCTATTCGAAATCAAAGTTGGGGTTGATGGCGAGCACGCGCTCCTCAATGATGCGCTGGCGCTCGCGAGCAGCGACGGCGGCGGGATCCAATGCTGCGTCGTCTTCGGCGAGCAAAGGCGCAGGTTGCGCCTCTTGCACGACCAAGAGCGTTTGCTCTCGGTTGATGAGATGCTTGATGATGTTGCGCACCAGTTTGTATTCGGCTAAGAGGTCCTCGGGATCGGAAACGCCCGAGGGTACGACTTGCTCGTCGATGTACCAGCTGATTAAATCTTTCTGGAGCATACCAGCTTCGGCGCCATCTTCGCTGTCGAGCTCGCGTTGGCGCATGTGGCGCAGGAGAATGTGTTTGACCTGATTGTACCTTTCGGAACTCACCGTGGTCGTTCGCTTCTCAGCTACAGGCTCGGGTTCAGC
>Ga0209666_1000917_pt1 | contig 22651 bp, 12 predicted proteins | sample SaaInlV_125m_DNA_FD_184679 | JGI IMG/M metagenome (GOLD analysis project Ga0209666, IMG submission 184679) | Marine microbial communities from expanding oxygen minimum zones in the Saanich Inlet - Saanich Inlet SI037_S3LV_10m_DNA (SPAdes)... | ecosystem: Environmental > Aquatic > Marine >...
CTTCACAATTAAAGGAAATTTACACTCGTTAATTAAGTGTTATTGTTGAAGCAGAATTGGATGTCGTCCAAGGCGAATAGATCGCCTAAAGAAGAAGTTGTGCTGCAACTTTGAATAATAGGGGGAGGGGAAATCAAAATCATATTAGTTCAACTTTTCATAATAAGAGTCATTATGTGATGAGTGTCAATTAAGTCTTTTGGAGTTAGACTAATGTTCGATATTTCGATAGAGTTATCTACTAAAACAATAAAACGGTTATACTATTATAGTGTAACCGTTTTTTAATTTAAAGACTTGGTTTAAATAATTTTTATGATAACAAAAAAGCCCATCAATTGATAGGCTTTTTTTTGATAAGTGGGTAAAACTTAATTTATAATTAGTTTTTTGGTTTCTTTTTTTGCACCTAAAGTCATTTGAACAAAGTAAACTCCAGATTTTAATTCAGAAACATTAACTAAGTTTCTTACATTTTCTAATTGCAATACTGATTTACCAAGAATGTCAAATATTTGGACATCTATATTTTCGTTAGAATTAGTATCGAAATTCAAATAATCATTTGCTGGATTAGGATACATTTTAATGCTATTCAAAATATTTTCATTCAAATTTGCCGTAGCTTGGATCTGCATTTGATAACGCCACCATACACCTGACCCGGCTTCGATATCTATAGTCATTTCAGTTTCAGAACTTGATGATACTATGTAAGTAATTGTATCATCAGCTGGGGATCCATCTTCTCCTCCATTGTGTGCTTTAGCCAATCCAAGATATGCTCCTAGGCCACTAATTGTTAAAGAGCCAGTTGATGAATCATATATCCAAGTTGCAGCATTAGTCCCATCATGAGGCGCTACTGGCGTTCCACAACCTTCATCGACTCCTTGCCATCCTTCTAACCATGTTTCATCGCCAAGAACATTTGCAAATGAACCATCAGAATTAAAAACATAGGCGTCATCATAGTAACAAGCTCTTTCGTCACTACTAACATCATTAGACCACCATCCTGTATCACCTTGATTTGGACCTACACCTAAAGAACTAACAACCCATGTCCCTTGTAGATTTAGGTTATTACCTCCTCCTCCTAAACAAGGAACTTCTTCCTCATAAAGCTGCGCTGTCCATGCTTGATTAAAAAATGGAAAATCAAAATGGATTTCATCTTCAGCCTCAGAAGTAAATGTAATTGTTTGACATAAAAACCCAACACAAACCTCAAATTCTTGAGTTGTATTTGTTACAATTTCTGCCTCTCCATCTCCATTTCCAAAAGCGGTAAAGTCATCCTGCTCACACGTCCCATTATAATCTGTTCCAATTATTCGTAATCCCTCAGCTGAAAACATGTAATAATTAATTTCTTCTTCGCATGTTCCGCAATCAGCTGGAGTCTCAATCTGTCTATAAACGTTTCCTTGAAGTCTTTCAAAAACAGTTTGAGTTGGTTCAGCACCATCTTTGATCATTTGATAACGCCACCATACACCTGACCCGGCTTCGATATCTATAGTCATTTCAGTTTCAGAACTTGATGATACTATGTAAGTAATTGTATCATCAGCTGGGGATCCATCTTCTCCTCCATTGTGTGCTTTAGCCAATCCAAGATATGCTCCTAGGCCACTAATTGTTAAAGAGCCAGTTGATGAATCATATATCCAAGTTGCAGCATTAGTCCCATCATGAGGCGCTACTGGCGTTCCACAACCTTCATCGACTCCTTGCCATCCTTCTAACCATGTTTCATCGCCAAGAACATTTGCAAATGAACCATCAGAATTAAAAACATAGGCGTCATCATAGTAACAAGCTCTTTCGTCACTACTAACATCATTAGACCACCATCCTGTATCACCTTGATTTGGACCTACACCTAAAGAACTAACAACCCATGTCCCTTCAGGGCTGAAGTCATTACTGCCACCACCAATTGAAATATTATCAATAAACCAATTATCAGCATATTCCCCTGTAAATCTAAATGCTATTGCAGTTGTGGTATTTGGAAGTGTAAATGATCGAGTAGTTGGCGTTGTAGTAGCAGCGCCTACTCTTAAAAGTGTCCATGTTCCATTGGGCTGGGTTCCCGCATCTCCATTTGCAACATCGTAATCTTCAGAAGTATAAACCCCATGAAAGTCATAATATTGAGAGCCGAAAGTTTGGAATTCATCATAACTGAAGGGAACTTCACTAAGGGAAGTACAGTCAAGATGTAAAACAAACCAGTTGTCAACTCCTGTCCCTGTTGCAGTCTCATCATCATCGTGATATAATGTGTAGGCATCGCTACTTGGTGCAAGCCCAGGGTTTAAGGACCACCCATTCCAAATATCACCATCATTTGTTTGGGCTCCATATGAATATTGATTCCAGTTTTCAACTATGGAACTGTTGTCTCCTCCAGCAACAATTGCGTTAAAATCTTGGAAGTAAGGGGCGTCAGCTTGTGATAAAGCAACTTGAGTAATTAATAAAAACAATGGTAAAAATGTAATTTTTTTCATGATGTAAAATTTATTTAATTATTGTATTTCATAAATTTAAACTTTTTATTAATCATTTTAGATTTTAATTTGCAATTAAAACACAACATTTTATATGTTATGGTATTCATCATAAAAAAATAAAATATTCAAAAAAAAAAACTATTTGTAGTGGTGATGTATAGTAAAATTCGATCAATAATGGGTGTCAGATATTTCTATTTTTTTCTTATATTTAGTAAGTTAAATTGTTAAACGTAAAAACATTAAAAAATGAAAAACATTTATTTAGTACTACTAAGTATTTTATTATTTTCTTCATGTGGGCAAGAGCCAGCCGCTAAAATAGAAAATAAAATCAAAGTTGGATCTGTAGGGTTTCATATTGCCTTTAAGGTGCCAAATGATTCCATTCAAAGAATGGAAGTTTTTTTGAAAACTCATCAAAAATTCATGAGAGAGACTCATAATATTGAGGGCGAAGTAGAGCCTCTAGTTTTAACCTATGCTGTTTTAAAGGCTCCTGAGTTAAATAATCCACTCGATCCAAATAGTGGGGAAACAGGAAACACTCTATATGGAATTACTGAAATATATAATGGTCCTGAAGGTGCTGCGGCACACATGGAATTGGGTCAGCAAAGAGAACAGATGTTTTCAGAGTTGGTTGCATTAACTAATCAATACTGTATTTCTGGAATTCTTGGAGCTCCAGTTATTGGAGCAATGTTTGATTAAATTGTTTGTTAACTCAAAATCTTTTGGAGTAAAACTTAAGTTCGATATTCCGAATGAGCTATCTACTAAAACAGTAAAACGGTTATACTTTTATAAAGTGTAACCGTTTTTATTTTACAGTGCGACTTCAGAATTATAGAAGTTGTATTAAAAAAATTATTCCAATATACCTAGTTGCATTAAGAATGAGTAGTTATCGAAAAAATCTTGTTCCTTTAGTACTTTTCCATCTTTCATCAATACTATGGTAGTACCACTGATGTCTACTTTTTTGTTAGTAGCAGGGATTCCAAACATTTCCCCATCATGAGTCCCTTTAAAATTCCAATGTTTAACTATTTTGTCTCCTTGCCCAATTATATCAACAAAATTAAATTTCGCATCAGAAAAACCAGTTAAATAATTGTTGTAATAATCTCGAAAAGCTTCAATACCAGTAATGTTACCTTCTGCAGTCACTACGGTTACTTGCTCATCAAAACTGTCAGTATTTATAGCGTTACTATCTCGGGTTTCAAAAAAAGCATCCCAGGCCATTTTATAGGTATTGATGTTTTTATTTGTTTGTTCACTCACTTTTGCTAAGGACTCACACTCTTTATTTAATTCTTGTTTACAACCAATTAGTAGAAAAGTTGTAATTGATAATAGAATAATTTTTTTCATAATTGATTATTTAAATTAATAATAGAAATCTGTAACAAATTTTTGGGTTACACGTCCCATAGACAAATGTAATTAAAAATTAACTTATGAAAAAAATTAAAAATATGATATCGTTTGTAGACAATGTTCTTGTAAAATTTAGAAGGGTCTTTATAAATATACTTACAGTTCTTTTTTTAATGCTAATAACACTTAGTTTTTTTTACGTCATGGGTTCTTTGTTTGAATCTGACAAAGTAGAAACTGAGGACCAAGTTTTATACTTGGAGCCAAATGGAGTGATTTTAGATAAAGCAATTACAAGAAATGAACCTTTCGAAGAATTTGAGATTTTTGGGAATTCCACCAATCAGATTGAGTTAGAAAGTTTTTTAAAAGTTATTAAAAATGCTGGTACAGATGATGATCTTAAAGCCATTTATGTAAATGTTGACGACTTAAGTGCTTATTATACTTCAGCACTAAAAATAGCAGATGCTCTATATGAAGCGAGAGAAAACGGTAAGGAGATTATTGCTTTTACAAGTGGTCTGGGAACTACTGGATATCTCATGGCTTCACAAGCGACTGAGATAATTTTGGAAAAAGATTCCTATGAATCAGTACTTCCGTTTGGGTTCAGTAGAGTAAGGCAATATCAAAAAGATTTCTTTGAAAACATTAAAGTAGATATGAATGTTTATGCCGCCGGAGATTTTAAATCAGGCCCAGAAGGTTATACAAGAAATGATATGTCTGAAACTGACAAGCTGGCTTGGTTAGAGTTTGTTACCCCAGTTTGGGAAAAATATAAAAGCAAAATGGAGGCTGGAAGAGGCTTCGAGTCAGGAAAAATTCAGTATGTAGGAGATAATTACCATTTACTTAGTGCTGAAAATGGTGGTAATGACAATGAAACAGCTCTTGCAATTGGTCTTGTTGATAAGCTAATGTCAAAGCAAGAATTAAGAAACTATATGATTGAAAAATATGGTAGTAAAGAGGAATACGAACGACCTGAAGGAATTTCAGGAAGAGAATATCTGTCCACTCTCAAAGATCGGCATGTAAGCAATAAGAAAAAAAGGGTTCAAGAGAAAAATAAAATTGCTATTATTCATGTTGAAGGAGAAATTGTGACTGGCAATATAGGTTTCAATACTGCTGGGTCAGGAGATATTGTAAAAAACATTAATAAAGCAAGAGACGATGAAAATGTAAAGGGAATTGTCCTACGGGTTAATAGTCCTGGAGGAGATGTCTATGCTTCCTCAATGATTACAAATGCTTTGGAGGAATTTCAATCTACTGGAAGACCTGTAATAACATCTATGGGTGATATAGCTGCATCTGGAGGGGTTTGGGTAACCACTACATCTGAAGAAATTTGGGCTGAAGAGACTACCCTAACAGGGTCAATTGGTGTCTACAGTATTATTCCAGATTTTTCTCCATTAGAAAACTGGGTTGGAATGAGTTATGACGGCGTAAGTATGACAAAAGCTGGAGATGTTTATGATTTGAGAAGAGGAATGAGTGAAGAACTCAATAATCAGTTCAGAGAAAATACAGAAAACATATATAAGGATTTTGTTACTAAGGTTGCCAACAATAGAGACATGGACTTTTCTGAAGTTCTTAAATTCGCTGGTGGAAGAATATGGAGAGGTGATACAGCTTTTGAACTAGGTTTGGTCGATAAATTAGGCTCCTTAGAAGATGCTATTGATTCTATGGTCACAAAACTTGAGTTAGAAGAATATAAAGCTTTCTCTTACAATAACGAGATTGAATTTGAGGATTATTTAAATTCACTGACAAAGGATATACTTCCAGTTCAAATCCAAGGTTTATTAAATAAAATTAGCGGCTTGAATAGGATGTTCCTGTCTGAAAAAGACAGATTTGTGGTTGCTTATTGCTTTGATTGTGGTTTTAGAAATTTTGAATAACTTCTTTAGTAATATGAAGTAAAAACATAAATATTTAAAAGAGTAACACCACAGATGTTAGTTGTTGCGTTATTCTTTAATAATAAGAGTCATCAAATTATGTGTGTCGATTAAATCTATTGGAGAAAACTGATGTTCGATATTTCAATAGGGGCATTTACTAAAACAATAAAAAGGTTATACTTTTATAAAGTGTATCCTTCTTTTTATGTGGATTGTGCAAAAGTTATTTTAAATGCAATAATTTAATCATATAAACTTGCTAATTGCAAGTTTATATGATATATTTACTTGCTAATTAAAACTAATAACTTGTAGCTATGAAAAAAAATATTACAACTCTTCTATTATTCATGTCCCTTGGACTATTTTCTCAACAACAAACCGCCTACTCTGCAGCATGGCCAGCTGATTGGACTCTAGACGAAAATACGTCAGCTTTAGAATTGGTGCTAAAGCTCCAAAAGGCTGCGGAAAACTCAGATTATACAACTGCAAGGTCATTATTTCATTCTGACTTTACAGCCATATTGTCTGATGGCTCACCATTGAACGGCTTAGTTGAATTGGATGCGGCTTTCAAAGATTTTATAAACAATTACAAAATAAGAATCCGTCCACTAACATGGATTCCTCTTAAAGATAAAGCTGCTGATCAGCGATGGGTATTGCTTTGGACTTATGAAGAGTATGTAGCTTCCGACGGTAGCTCCCAACAGCTTGCAGCACATGAAATGTTTAGAATCGAAAATGGCAAAATCATTTATCTTAGTCAGTGGCAAAGACCGCTTAAATAAAGGGACTAATAAATCGTATTTATCACATAATTCAATTAGTTTGAAAGATTTGAACTAACTCAAGAGTGATGTTGGGTTAATAAATACTTCAATCTTATTATTCTCAAAAATCAGGACTAGACTACTAAATCAATTCTATAAACATTAGGTTTTTTTTATAGAAACTGAAATAACGGTTTTTCCCCACCCCATTTTTAGAGTCATATTTTCATCAAACATCATTGAAAAAGCCTCAATATTTTCTTCTGTTTTAGTTGTTTTTCCTGAAACTCGAATAACATCTTGGTCTTGATTGTAGTAATATGATCCCCAAACATTTCTAGCTCTGTTAATGATTACTGTCCAATCTCCGTCAATGGAGGGTATTGTAAATAATGAATAAGTACCTGCTTTTAATGCTTTTCCTCCAAAAACAACATCTATATAAAATGTGATTTCTACAGCTTCATTAGCTCCAGTTCTCCAAACCTTTTCAGGTGGTGCTAGTTTTACTAATTCTCTTCCTTTTAATTGAGGCCGACTGTATATTACTTTTACTATTTTATCTGATATTTTGTAACTAATAGGAAATGTTGCCATATCCATTGGGCTTTTATCTAGTCTCCTAAATTCTTGCGCAGGTAGTTGTAGTGAGCTAATTAATGTAGCTACAAAAATAGCGAAAGGTAAAATCGAATTTTTCATATGTTTTTTCATATTAAATTTTTATAAGATAAAGATATTAAATCCTAGACATATAATCTTCGTTCCAGTTTACAAACTTTTAAATACTCTATAAAATAACTTAACTTACAATTGCTATATTTGAATAATTAACATATTAATTTCATGAAAAAATTACATACACTTTTATTTTTTTTTATTTTACTAAACACAGCAACCTATGCACAGGAGACTACTGCTGAAGAAACCAAAAAAACAATTGTTGGAAAAGGGCTAAAAGAAATTGATAAAATTGCCACAAAGAGCTGGGAAGATATTAAGAAATTTTTTAAGTCTAACAAAGGGCTTATGTTCCCTTATAAAATTGGAAAGAATAAGCATGAACGAAAAATTAAAAAACACCCCACCCCAGCTAATTATATAGCTACTAATTCAATAATACAAACTACCCAAGAAGAATTTAATAACTTAAAAACCCCGATAGGGTTGGAGCCTGAGCTTGATATTAAGGTGATGTACCCAAGGATTAGTCCGAACAAAGGCTATGTGTCTTTTCAAGTTGGAGACTTTAGATACAAGAGGTATTTGTCTGGGATAACTAAGAGAAATATTGAATACATAAAATTAAAATTGCCGGACTCAACAGCTAGCGAGTGTAATGTTAAAAAGTTTAGATTATTACAAAATCAAGATGTCAAAAGACATTTTTCTTTTGTTCTTGACCATAGTGGTTCAATGGGTGACCAACGTGCAAACAAACTACAGCAAGGGGTTTATAACGCCATTCAAAGTAATTTTAAAAGAGATAAAAATCAAAACGACACTTATTCTATACATAAATTTGATGGAGAAGGTAATATTCAACATCTTATAACTTCAAGTAATCTCCAATCTATTAAAAGTGTGCTACTCCCTACAAAAGGTCTTAGTGGTTTTGGTAAGTCAACAGCTATAAAAGATGCCTTGCTACAAGCGGTCGAGAATCTTGCCAAAGATAATAGCTCAGATTCTAAGATTGTTGTCTTATTTACCGATGGAGTTACAAATACAGATATGAGTCCTTTACAATTGAGTGATATTATTAGGTTAGCAATTGATAACAAGATAAATATTGCACCTGTTGGTTTTGGGGCGTACGTTGACGCTAATTATTTACGCCAAATCACATATTATGCTGGTGGACGCTTTTACAGAATATTCCATGAAGACGAATTCAATCAGTTATTCGAAAATATAATTTTAGATACAGAAATGAATTATTTAATTGAATTTTCTCCTTGTATATTTGGAGATGACATTCAAATTGAATTGAAATTAAAGGGCCTAGAAAGACCTTTAATTGGTAGTACATTCTTTTCAACTCCAGCAAAAGAAGGATACTCAATTGATATAAACATTTTGTTTAAGAACGGAAGTGCCGAAGTAGATAAGAATTTATATTCATCAGAACTTAATCAAGTCTATACTCTATTAAATTATAGGAAAGATATTAACATATTAATTGAAGGTCACACTGACAAGGTTGGCACAGAAAAATCTAATATTAACTTGTCAAGAAAAAGAGCAGAAAGTGTTAAAAAATATTTAATAAGTCAGGGAATTAGCGACAAAAGAATAAAAACAATTGGTTACGGCTGGTCAAGCCCTGCATATCCCTATTTAGAGGGTCAAAAAGCAAACGAACTTAACCGAAGGATAGAAATTAAAATCGTAAATTAGTAGGAATTAGTATATTTATTTAAATTCAACTTTTTTAGAAGATTATTTCATAAATTAATAAAAATTATAACACAATGAAAAATAAGATTTTAATATTTAGTTTCTTGATTTGTGTGATTGGGAATACTCAATGTGAAAAAGAAATACTTGAAAAAGAAAATTATTATTATGTTGGATGTTTAGATTACGAGGGAAATCCGGATGGAGAGGGTGATTTGAAAACAGAAATTGAGGGACAAGTTCAAATATACTCTGGAAAATTTAAAAGTGGGCAATTTTATGCCGGAGAAGTTTCAATTAAACAAGAATCAGGAAACCTACAATTAACTAATTATTTGGAATACCCTAATTTAATTTCTTATCAATCTTATGATTTTTATAACGGAGACAAAAATGAAATAATTTTTGAGTTAGGAGAAAAAGTTAAAGAAACGTACGAGTTTGCTAATGGTAACAAAAAAGAAACGATTTTTAAATTAGGTGAAAAAGTTAAAGAAATTGACACGAAAGGTCCAGGAGACCAACAAGGTTTAATTATTGAAAAGCTATATATAAAAGATAAAATAATAGAAATCAGTAATATTACTAATAATAGGTTCGCTGAAGATATTATTGGAGACAAAGAATTTATAGATATTGATTTAATCCAAAACAATAATCAGTTTAGAATACCATTAGAATTCCCAACTAAGGAAGGTAATTCTCTCAAAGTTTCTATTCTTTTTGATACAGGAGCAACTGGTTTTATGATTGGTCACAAACTTTACCAAGACTTATTAAAAAAGTGTGAAGTCATTGACTTAAACGTCAAAACTATTGTTTCTGGAGTTGGATCTCAAGTCTCCTCAAAATATATTCAAATAAAGGAAATAAAAATTGGAGATTATTTGATTAAGAATATAGTTGCTGTAGTTCCGTTAGATAAAGATAATAATGGGAATTATATTAATGATATGCTTGTCGGAATTGGTTTGCTAAAAAAGTTTAAAGAAGTAACTTGGTCCTTAAATAATAGTAAAATGAGATTCTTCAAATAAAAATTAATTCACACCACATTGTTTAGATTTAAAATATATTAATGTATTTAAAAAGAATTTATTTCATTTTCGGACTTCTACTGTTTAATTTGAATTCATTTTCACAAACAGATGTTGCGTCAATAGATCTTATTCATTTCAATTCTACAGCTACTTATGGGCCAGGCTCCGGAGTCTCTGTTCATATTAATCCTACCGGTATATATAAAATGGGTAACCCCTCAGCCTTAGGAAATACGGATGTTTCTGATAACAATAAATTTGTTCTTTTACTTGACACTGCTACAGGAGATTTTAGTTCACCCATAGTACTTGCAGAAATCTATGATTTCTACACACCACTAATTAATGCTATTCTTCCTGACGATTTAGCTGTGGGTGATTATAAGTTAAGAATTTTAGCAACTCAAGGTCTCGACGATTTTCCCAATCAAACTTTTTCTGAAACCTATATTGAAACTAATATTTTTTCGGTTACAAATGATTTAGTCACTGAATATTTAGACATAATTTCTGGGATTTCTTCGATAAATAATAATTTTTTTTATTGCTATAACGAAAGTGAGGGTTATAGTATTTCTAGAGGAGATGTAAATCCTGTTGCAGGAAGTCTAAATAGAGGTTCAGGTGCTACTACTTCTGATGGAATTACACCTGGTGTGACTCAATTTAGCTTTGCTTCTGACACAGATAATACTTACAACGTATATTTATTTGATATTCTAAACTCAGGTAGTCTGAGTCAATCCTTGACTACTTCATCCTTTTTTGGACAAGAGACAATTGATTTACCCCAATTATCCATAGGTAGTTACAATATTCAGATTGAAGAAATAAATTCTTCTGGAGTTTCTTCTTTTTTTTCAGTGACATTTCTTTGGCATGGCAATAACACAAATTTGGGAAACACTACAGCTGAGATTATTTGCTTACTTGAAAATGTTGTTTTTGCAATCGATACTAGTATGGATGGAATAGGGAGAAACTATCCTAGTTCTTATTATAGTTTTGATTTTGGAGATGGAACAGCTGGAGATATTGTGTATTTCACCCATGCGGAATTAATGTCATCCAATATTGAAGTTTCTCATCAATACACTATGCCCTCTTGTGATAGCGGAGATGGAGTTCAAGGATCAAACTTTATAATTTCTAAAATACTTTTCAATAAAATCAGAACAAATTCTAACGATAACTGTGAATTTTCTGAAAATGGTTTAGGAGTTGAAAAGCCTGTAAACGTAAGTCAAGCCCCAGTTGCTAGCTTTGATTTAACTGAAAATCAGTGTGAGGGTCAGCCAATTACAGCCACAAACACTACAACACTTGGTCAGTGGGGATTAGGAGGATCTTGTTTAGATGATGCTTTTTTCAATTGGTATGTTAAAGGACCTTCTGATTCTCCTATACCTAGCTTCACATTGGTGCCTTTTTCTTCTGGTTGGATAGTTGGAGATAATCTGGTAATTCCAGCAGAGGTAGTTTCTCCAGGATGCTGGGAGATATATTTATTAGCCTATAATCAAGACCTTTGTCAATTTATTTCTCAAGCGCCAACACAAACAATTGGAATAGAAGTAAGCCCTCAGCCAGACTTTGATATTTTGCAAAATGGACAGTTAGTTACTGAAATATGTACTGATACCTCAGTTTTATTTGAAGACTCATCAAACTTATTATCTTTAGGATGTCAGAACCCAGTTTATCAATGGACAGTATCACCATCTTCTGGCTTCACTTTTATAAACGAAACATCATCCAATTCTCAAAATCCGCAAATCTTTTTTGATGCAGCTGGAACTTATACGATTACTCAAACCATTACAAATACATGTGGTACAGTTTCCAATTCTCAAGATCTCTTAGTTGAGGGAGCTCCATCTGTTGGAATCTCTTCTGAAAGTGCTCAAATTTGTCTTGACCCAATTGCTTCTTTATCATATACTATAGATTTCTCAACGACTTATATTCCTGTGTATAGTGATACTCCATTTGCACCCTCTTCTTACAGTTGGTCCATTGCCGGCCCAGATATCTCAGCTTCAGACTATAGTTTTATTAGTGGAACTGACAGTAGTAGCCCTTTTCCTGTTATAGAGTTCAGTTCTTTTAAAGATTATACAATTATAATCAGTGTTGATGGCGATTGTGAGGACACTAGTAGTGATCAATTCCTACTAATAATTAATGAAATACCAGCAATAACCAACACAGAACTAATTCAGACTACTTGTTCTGGTAGTTTTTCAGATGAGGTTCTTTTATTTTCTTCAATGGAAGTAGAAACAACCAGTTACAGTTGGGAAGTACTTGCAGATGAGAATTTCATTTCTGGATATTCAACACCAAACTCTGGAAATTTAATTCCATCTGAACAGCTTGTAAATTCTTGCAATTTGACAAAAAATGTTATCTACAGGGTTACTCCATCAACAGAAGATTGTACAGGAAGCCCTGTAGATTTTATAGTGGTTGTTAACCCTACTCCAGTGATACCAGATCAGTCATCTGAGATATGCTCGGGTGATGAATTTTTTGTCTCCCCGTTAAATAGTTGCCCCACTACAATAGTTCCTTTAAATACAACATACACATGGGTTGTTTCTAGTGTTGATTCTGGTATTTTAGGAGCAACTGATCAATCATCTGAACAGACAGTAATCAGTCAAGTTTTAATTAACGAACTCGATGTTGTTCAGTTTGTAACCTATTCTGCAACTCCGGTTTCAGGCGATGATGGAAGTTGTATTGGTGCTCCGTTTGATGTTGTTGTAACGGTAAACCCAAAACCAATAATTGATGACATTACCCTAGCCCCTATTTGTTCTGGTGGAGGTTTCACATATGATCCCATAAATAATCTTGATAACGTTGTACCCTTAAACACTACTTATAACTGGACAGTTTCAGTTTCAAATTCTGAGGCTTTGGGTTATACTACTCCGTCACCTCCTTATCCAACTTCAATTACACAATCAAACCTTACAGTTGAAGATGAGCCTGTTATATTTATTTACACAGTAACGCCTACTTCCGGCGATGATGGAAATTGTATTGGTGAACCATTTGATATTACAATACAAGTTAACCCTAAACCGATTATCAGTTCTGTTATTCTTGACACTATTTGTTCGGGTGAAGGCTTTACTTATGATCCTGCAAATGATCCTGATAATAATTTACCTTCTAATACGACATATGACTGGACAGTTTCAGTTTCAAATTCTGAGGCTTTGGGTTATACTACTCCGTCACCTCCTTATCCAACTTCAATTACACAATCAAACCTTACAGTTGAAGATGAGCCTGTTATATTTATTTACACAGTAACGCCTACTTCCGGCGATGATGGAAATTGTGTCGGTGAAACATTTGATATTACAATTACAGTTGTACCAAATCCTGTAGTTTCAATCACAACGCCTCTTTCAGATACAATTTGTATTGGAGGAACTATTGACGCTATTGAGTTTGCTGTGACAGGTGGTATTGGCACACAGACTAATACTTGGTCTGGCACAGGGCCAGACGGTTATGCTACAACTGAGTCAGGTGATACGCCATGGAATCCAGGTGATATTTTCACTGCAGCAGGTAGTTATGAGTTTTATGTAACAGTAGATTTTGATGGAAGTGGTTGTAACCAGTCGATCAGTGAAACAGTTACTATTACAGTTTTAGAAGATCCAGTATTAACGGATCCATCGCCTTTGACTCAGCAGATATGTCTAGACAGTAGTCCTGAGTGTTTAGTTGGTACAGCTACTGGCGGCGGTGAAGACACTTACACTTTTAATTGGTACTTAGTTGGTGGTTCAGGGGTTTCTTTATTATCAGAGACAGCTGTTACTGAGTCAAGCTATTGCCCACCAACTGATGTGGTAGGTACTTTTGAATATTATTATACAGTAACAACAGACCTCTCGGGTTGTGAGACTACAAGTTTAAATGCAGAGGTTATTGTAACTCCAGGGCCTTCTATAGCTGATCAGCCGTTAGCGACTCAGACGGTCTGTAAAGATGGAGCTACTATTGATTTAGAGGTTTCTTACCAAGATGGGATTGGAGATCCAACTTACCAGTGGTATGTAAGCAACGTTTGCGACACGACTGATTTAACTAATGCGATTACGGATGCTACGTCGTCTTCATATACACCACCAAGTGGAGATTTAGGCACTTTCTATTACTTTGCAGTATTAACTTTTTCACAGGGTGGTTGTGATGCTATAGTTTCTGATTGTGCTGAAGTTATAGTTACACCAAATCCTGTAGTTTCAATCACAACGCCTCTTTCAGATACAATTTGTATTGGAGGAACTATTGACGCTATTGAGTTTGCTGTGACAGGTGGTATTGGCACACAGACTAATACTTGGTCTGGCACAGGGCCAGACGGTTATGCTACAACTGAGTCAGGTGATACGCCATGGAATCCAGGTGATATTTTCACTGCAGCAGGTAGTTATGAGTTTTATGTAACAGTAGATTTTGATGGAAGTGGTTGTAACCAGTCGATCAGTGAAACAGTTACTATTACAGTTTTAGAAGATCCAGTATTAACGGATCCATCGCCTTTGACTCAGCAGATATGTCTAGACAGTAGTCCTGAGTGTTTAGTTGGTACAGCTACTGGCGGCGGTGAAGACACTTACACTTTTAATTGGTACTTAGTTGGTGGTTCAGGGGTTTCTTTATTATCAGAGACAGCTGTTACTGAGTCAAGCTATTGCCCACCAACTGATGTGGTAGGTACTTTTGAATATTATTATACAGTAACAACAGACCTCTCGGGTTGTGAGACTACAAGTTTAAATGCAGAGGTTATTGTAACTCCAGGGCCTTCTATAGCTGATCAGCCGTTAGCGACTCAGACGGTCTGTAAAGATGGAGCTACTATTGATTTAGAGGTTTCTTACCAAGATGGGATTGGAGATCCAACTTACCAGTGGTATGTAAGCAACGTTTGCGACACGACTGATTTAACTAATGCGATTACGGATGCTACGTCGTCTTCATATACACCACCAAGTGGAGATCCAGGCACTTTCTATTACTTTGCAGTATTAACTTTTTCACAGGGTGGTTGTGATGCTATAGTTTCTGATTGTGCTGAAGTTATAGTTAAACCTGTTGCAGAAATTTCAGATCAAGTTATTGATATATGTGATGTGAGCTCATACGTGCTAAACCCTCAAGATGGACTAATCCCGGACTTGAACACGATAGTTCCTAGCGGGACTACATATACATGGTCTTTTGTAGATAATACAAATATTGATGGAGAAAATTCAGTTTCAGAGAGCCTTTTTCCAGAGGGTGTTGGTGCACCTAGTGTATTTGATTCTGGAATATTGGACAACGTTAACCCATTGTATGATGTTATTGAAACGGTTGAGTTTAATGTTACCCCTTGGACTGATGGGTGCAGCGGCCCTCCTTTTACGATAATAATTACTATTTCCCCAGAGCCAGAGATTAATGCTGTAGTCACAAATACAGAATGTAGTTATTCTGATTCTTTGTGTGGGGGATCAATCGAGATCAGCACTCTTGGTATGGTGCCATTTACATATAATTGGACATCCATTACCCCAGGAGTTATAATATCCAACCCTACAGAAAAAGATCAATTTGATCTTTGCCCTGGAATTTATATGTTAAACATAATAGATAGTTCTGGCTGTAGTTATGATTATGAGTATGAGATCAATCAACCTGTGCCAATTAATTTTAATTTAGTTTCTTTGAGTGGTATTTCTTGTAATAATGTGAATGACCCTCCGTGTGACGGATTCATTGAAGTGAGTTTTTCTGGTGGTACGCTCCCTTATACATCAATTGAATGGTTTGGGGAAACAGCACCTGGTTCTGGTGTTTTCACAGTGGGCCCATTTACAAATACAGCAAATCCATTTCAATTATTTAATGCATGTGAAGGAAGATATCATTTAGAGGTCATTGATGCTAACGGCTGTCAGTATATCTCTGATCCATATATCATTGAACAATTAAACACCCCTATAATATTATCAGATACGGTTTCTAACTTTAATGGATTCAATATAGATTGTAATGGAGCTAATACAGGGTCTATTTATATTAATTTAGATGGTGGTTCTGAAACCTATAATTATTCCTTACTAGATTCAGCAGCAACTATAATTTATCAAGGAACATTAAATTCTGCACCAGCTTCAATTTCTTTTGAGTTCTTAACTGCAGGAGATTATTCACTTACGATTTCTGATCCAATTTGTCCTTTTGATATTGTAGTACCTTATACCTTAACTCAACCAGACCCGTTAAGTGTTTCAGCAACTTTAATTGATCCAATTAACTGTTTTGGAGGATTAGCAACGTATGATATCGCAGCCACAGGAGGGGTGCCTCCATACACCGGAACTGGATTTGTCCAGGCTCCAGGTGGCTCAATTACATTTACTATATATGACTCTAACGGATGTAGCGATGTCTTTACAACGACAGTTCCAGAACCCGCAGAACTAGCATCTACATCGCTAGTAACAGATGCGCTTTGTTTTGGAGATTTAGGCAGTTTAGCAATCACTCCTAATGGAGGAGTAGGCGTATTAACAGTTTCACTTTTCGATGCTTCTTTAAGCCCTATAAGTAATCAATTAACAACAACAGGGGTTGCTGTCCAGTTTAATGTATTAGCAGGCACCTATTTCTACAAAATAGAAGATGCGAGTGGTTGTGAAACTAATCCAGTAGTTAGCGTTATTAGTGAGCCCCAAATACTTGAGGTTACTAGTGTAGATATTACAAATCTAAATTGCAATTTACCCCCTGCTTTTGAAAATGGATCTATTTGTATCACAATTTTTGGTGGGACCAATCCATTTCCTTTAGGATCTGGATGGGTAGATAATGGCGGAGGAAATTGGTGTTTAACTGGCTTATCTGAGGGTACATACCCAATTGATGTGACCGATCAGAACGGCTGTCCATTATCTACTATAATACCAGATATAGAACTTACTAGACCTGAGGAGATTACAGCATTTTTTAAAGAAACTATAGACATTGATTGTACATCAAATACAGCAATACAAACCAACACTATAGTAGTAGATGGCGGTATACCTCCTTATGAAATCACTTGGTCTGGTGGAGTATGGGACCCGTTGACTCAAGAAGTAATGGAAACGTCGGTTAGTGGAAACTACACTGTTTTTGTGAATGACCAATTTGGGTTAGCTAACGGCTGTCCTCCCATAGCATTTCCTCTTGATCCTATAGTGTTTTTTGAATTTGGAGTCTCAGATTTTAGTCTCTCTTCAACAAACAGTGATTTTTGTGGAGTTTACGCAATAGGAGATCCTATTAATTTTCAAGATAATTCTACTGGAGATATAGTTGATTTTACATGGAATTTCGGAGATGGTTCGCTACCTATTAGTGGGGTAGATGCTCTTACACATATTTATAATTTGCCTGGAACATATACAATTGAGTTAGCGTTAGAAGATATGTATGGTTGCCTAGATATATTTTCTGAAACAATTAAAGTTACAAGAGGATACGAAATAATTCTACCGACGGCATTTACTCCAAATGGAGACGGAATTAATGAAACAATACGCCCAGTTTTTAACTGTATAACTACACTAAAGATGAGCATTTATGACACTTTTGGTTCATTGTTATACGAGGAGAAAGGAAATACTATCAATGGTTGGGATGGAACTATTAATGGCAATCAAGCAGAAAATGGTAATTATATTATTGTAGTATCTGCTGAGTCCTTTAATGGTGAAGTGATAGAATTGAGTGGTCCAATAACTTTAATCAAATAAAAGATTAAAATGAAAAAAAATGTTCTGATATTCATTTTTGCAGCGTTCTTAAAGAGCTATGCGCAAGATCCAATTCACACTCAGTTTTTTATGATTCCTGAGACCTTAAGTTCTAGTTTTACAGGGGCGAAGAAATCTACTAGAGCTGGGATTATTCACCGTACTCAATGGCCTGGATTAAACTTAAGTTTAAACACTCAATTTGCTTTTGTAGACAATTGGTTTGAAGAAGTTAAAAGTGGGATAGGAATAAGCGTACTTAATCACCAAGAAACTACGACACGTTATAATTTCACGCAAGTAAATTTAAATTACGCTTATCATTTTCAAATTTCTGATGAATGGAATGCGAGACCTAGTATTTCTTTTGGATACGGCACAAAGGACTTTGGATTTCAAAACTTATTATTAGAAGATCAAATAAATATTTTTAGTGGAATTATTAATAACACCTCAATTGATCCTGTTGATTTAGAAGATTCTATTAGGTTTGTTGACTTTAGTGCCTCTGTACTTTTTAACTCTGAAAACTCTTGGGTAGGTCTAACATTTAAGCATTTAAATAAACCCAATATTTCAATGCAATCTGATGGTCAAGCTAACTTGGATATGTTTATGTCATTACACGGATCTTTTTATATTCCAACTGGAGTTAATCGTAACGATTACGAGTTATATATCTTAGCAAATGCTATGCAACAGGGAGCCTATAACCGTGTTGACTTAGGTGCAAAATACCAAATGGATGATTTTTCGTTTGCATTACTAGCTGCTTCCAATCCAAATAAAGGGGATCCTAATAGTCATTTTTTAACATCAATAAATGCATTTGTAGGTCTCGATTGGGAAGGATTTAGGTTTGGGTATTCTTATGACTTTAATATGACTGGAATAGGAACAACTGGTGGAGTTTATGAATTATCTATTATTTATGATTTTGATAATGAACGATGTGATTTTGGATGTCCAGATTATTAATTTGTTCAGTAATGAATATATTTAAATAGTTAGAGGAATTTCCTTGACATTCGATATACACTAAAAAAGGTCTTCATTTGAAGGCCTTTTTTACTTTGTAATTTGAAATTATAGTGAAAATTAATTGTCGTAAATTGGAAAAATAAATTAAAAGATTACTATGAAAAATTTACCCTTTATTATTTTTGCAACGTTAATCTTTACTTCTTGTGAAAAAGAAATAAAAGAAAATATTATAGAAGTGAAATATCCTGAAACTAAAAAAAATACTACTGTAGATACTATATTTGGAATTAGAGTAATTGATAATTATAGATGGCTCGAGGATGACCGAAGTAAAGAGACAGAGTATTGGGTGAAATCTCAGAACGAAGTTACCTTTGACTATTTAAGTAAAATCCCATACAGAGCAAAGTTAAAAAATCGTTTATCAGAATTGTGGAATTACGAAAAGATAGGAGTCCCTTTTATCGAAGGAGATTATACTTATTTTTATAAAAATGATGGGTTACAAAATCAATATGTGATTTATCGTAAAAAAGAAGGGATTGAAACAATTTTTTTGGATCCAAACAGCTTTTCTGTAAATGGTACAACTTCATTAGGTTCGTTAAGTTTTTCTAAAGACGGTGGTACTGTTGCCTATTCTATTTCTGAGGGGGGATCAGATTGGCGAAAAATAGTAGTTATGGACGTTGAGTCTAAGATAATTCGTGAAGACACTTTAGTGGATGTAAAATTTTCAGGAATATCTTGGTATAAAAATGAAGGTTTTTATTACTCAAGCTATGACAAGCCAAATGGAAGTGAGTTGTCTGCAAAAACAGATAAACATAAATTATACTACCATAAACTAGGGACTCATCAAAGTGAAGACAGGGTAATTTACGGAGATAAGGTTTCCGAAAAACATCGCTATGTAGGTGGTTCTGTAACAGAAGATAGTCAATATTTATTAGTTTCGGCATCTACCTCTACTTCTGGAAATAAATTATTTATTAAAGATCTTAGTGTAATAAATAGTAAATTAATTCCAATAATAGATGATTTTAGTAGTGACACTTATTTGGTTGAAAATCGTCAAAGTAAATTATATTTAGTCACTAATTTTAATGCTCCTAATAAAAGAGTAATCACGGTAGATGCGAAAGACCCTTCAGTAGAAAATTGGCAGGATTTTATTCCTGAAACTGAAAATGTGTTAAATTTAAGTTCAGGAGCGGGCTACTTTTTTGTTAATTATATGGTTGATGCTGTGTCAAAAGTTTTTCAATATGATTATGATGGAAATCTAGTTAGAGAAGTGAAGTTACCTGGAATTGGTTCTTGTGGAGGGTTTGACGGAAAACAGGAGGATAAGGAATTGTATTTTACTTTTACGAATTATATTAATCCCAGTTCATCATTCAAATTTAATCCAAAAAATGGAAACTACGACCTTTATTGGCAACCGAAAATCAATTTTGATTCCTCAGACTACTCTAGTAAACAAGTGTTTTATTACTCTAAGGATGGCACAAAAATCCCAATGATTATTAACTACAAAAAAGGAGTAGAGTTAAATGGAAAAAATCCAACTATTTTATATGGCTATGGAGGTTTTAATATTAGTTTAACGCCTTCGTTTAGTATTGCTAATTCTGTGTGGATGGAGCTAGGCGGGATATATGCTGTACCAAATTTGCGAGGCGGAGGTGAATATGGTAAAAAATGGCACGATTCAGGGACAAAAATGAAAAAACAGAATGTGTTTGACGATTTTATAGCAGCAGCTGAGTATCTTATTAACGAAAAGTATACATCACCATCACTTTTAGCAATTAGAGGTGGTTCTAATGGAGGTCTTTTAGTTGGGGCTACTATGGTTCAAAGACCTGACTTGATGAAGGTAGCTCTTCCTGCCGTGGGTGTTTTGGATATGTTACGTTACCATACTTTTACAGCTGGTGCTGGTTGGGCATATGATTATGGAACGGCTAATGACAGCCCTGAGATGTTTAATTACTTAAAAGACTACTCACCAGTACATAACGTGAATAACGGAGTAAAGTATCCAGCTACTTTAGTTACCACCGGAGACCATGACGACCGAGTAGTGCCTGCTCATAGTTTTAAATTTGCAGCAGAATTACAAGAAAAACAAGCAGGAAGAAGTCCTGTTTTAATTAGAATTGAAACTAATGCAGGCCACGGAGCAGGGACTCCTATTTCAAAAACAATAAACCTGTATTCTGATATCTTTGGATTTACATTGTTCAATATGGGTTTTGAGCAACTGCCTAACCCATAAAAAATAAAATAAAATAATCAAAGTTAGTTTACAATAGTTGTAAACAGAGAGTTGTAAAGTGGTTATGCCCTTCTTCTCTCAAAAAACAAGATTCAACTTAAATGTTGTGGCAAAATGTCTAGGCTAAAAAAAAGCTATGGTAATTCTACTGTTTCAAAACCAAAAAGTTTATTCCACCACTTGAAACTACTCAAAGATATTGTCTTAAATATTCAATAAAATTATGTCATAACTAAAAACATGAAAGTTAGTAGTGTTGTTTAAGAATATATTGTCTTATACATTCCAATATCTTATGGGGTTTTGGATATGCTTCATGCCATCATTTGTCAATCGCTTACCCCTATGGCCAACAAATTTATCCCAAACAATAGCTGGAGCGCGCTTACCTTTAAAACAACATCGGTTATTATAGTCCTTTGATTTCATCCATTTTTCTGCAGTAAAAATTCCTATTGCGACCCCTCTTACTGCAGCTATGACAAACTCTGTTTTCTGAGCTCTTGAAAGAGAAATTCTCCAATGCCCTTTGACTTGATTGTATATTTCATCAACATCACTTCGGTTCTGTAAATTATTAATATTGATAATTACAAGCTTTTCTTCAGGTTCCCAATCAATATCAGGAAGTGAATACTTTTCAATTATTTGAGCAGTATGCATTGGACCATAAGAATTACTGCCGTGCCCTCCCTGTTCATTTGATAAACCAGCGTAAGAATCAATTAGAGCTGCTTCAACATGAAAAATAGCTTGGTCTGGTATTTCGTGGCGATGTATAATATGGATTACTTCAAGGCCAGCATTTTTTATCTCACAAATACGCTCATTTTTAGTCGATTGTTCCTCCTCCTCTTCCTCTTCTTCTTCATCGCTCTTTAGAGCACCAATTGCATGTTGAAAAACTCGGTTATCCTTACCCTTTCCAATATAGAAAGTCTCTCCGTTACGAGGATCAATAAGACGATACACGTAATTTCCAATCTTATTACAAACTTCTTCTGAGAACATAATATTATTATTTATTGTAAATTAAGACGTGCATTCAATTCGTTACTGCTTTTTACCGATAGTAATTTCAAATATGGGCTATAATCTGCCTTAACATCATGCATAGAAACAATCAATTCAATTAGCAACTCTTCTTTGAATTGATTCTTGGGTTTGCTTATTGCGCCTTTTGAGAGGAGAACATCATAAAAAAGTAGTCCGTTAATTTCTAGAATAATAGATTTTGCTCTTTTGAATTCATTATTTTGAATCAAAAATTGTGATTCAGCAACAATAATTTTGAGCATGTCTAAGGTCTTTTCACATCTGAATCTATTGTCATACCAGTATCTTTCTGTACAAGGCTTTTTACCTGCAATAATACGAGCCTTTTCAAAGTTAAACTTAGCAAGGTACTCTTCAACAGTAGGACCCTCAGAAAAATAAAAATAACTTGTGAAAGCAAGAATCAATCCAAAAGTGAGCCCAAGCAGAACATGCCATAGCCTGACTATTAG
>Ga0209666_1000921_pt1 | contig 22578 bp, 10 predicted proteins | sample SaaInlV_125m_DNA_FD_184679 | JGI IMG/M metagenome (GOLD analysis project Ga0209666, IMG submission 184679) | Marine microbial communities from expanding oxygen minimum zones in the Saanich Inlet - Saanich Inlet SI037_S3LV_10m_DNA (SPAdes)... | ecosystem: Environmental > Aquatic > Marine >...
CGGCCGCGTTCGGCGCGGCCGCGCTGGGACCCCCTGAGTCACCGCGCAGGTTCCCCACGAGCCAATCCTCGTTTTTGGACTCCACCAGCGCCTCGAGGCGCTCGCGCAGAGCCTTGATACCCTCCGCCGCGGCGGCGACGGCGGCGCCCAACGCCTCCACGCGCGGTTCCAAATCGGGTCTCGGCCTTTCCGGCTCCGCGCGCGCCCCGTTCGCCCCGGGCGCTTCGTCGCTCTTCGGAGACGCCGCGCCGGACGACGACGGGCTCGAAGACGTCCCGGCGGTCCCGACAGGATCCTTCCTTCTCCTGCTTTTCCTGGCCCGCTCCAGAGACTCGAGGGTGGGCGACGCGGGCGCGGCGGCGCGCTCTACGCCCCGCGCCGCCTCGAGCTCGCGGACGCGCCGCTCCAGCTCCGCGGCGGCGGCGGTGTCCATGGCGCGCGCCTCGCGGAGAGACTCGACGGTGTCCGCGAGCTCGCCCGCGAACCGCGCCGGCGCCGCGGCGGCGGTCTCCGCCAGCGCTTTGGCCTTCTTCGCGGCCGCGGAGGCGGACTCGGCGCTCTCGGACGCGCGCTCCGCCATCGAAGCCGCCTTCTCGGCGAGCGCCCGCGTCTCCCTCGTCTCCTTTTCCGCCTCCGCGGCGCGCCCCGACGCCGGCCGCGCGTCTCGCGTCGCCTTCTCGGCGCGCTTCTGCTCGCGCTTCATCGCGTCCACGGTGTCCGCGGTCTCCTGCGCCAGGCGCGAGACCTTGCCGGAGACGGCGGCGACCAAGGTCTTGACCGCGTCCGCGGAGACGCTCCGCCGCACCGTCTCCTTGAGCTCGCCCAGGTCCGCTTTCGCCGCGCGCGCGCGCTCGGCGAGTTTCGACGACAGCCGCGCCGCCGTCTCCGTGTCCGCCTCGAGCGCGGCGACCCGCGCGGCGGCCGTCGCCAGCGCCTCGGCGTGCTCGGCGCGAGCGTCTTCCAGGGCCTGCATGCGCCGGTCGAGCTTCGGGAGAGCGGACACGGCGCCGCCCATCGCCGCCACAACCTCGCCCACGGCGTCCGCCTGCTTCGCCGCCGACTCGCGATGCCTCGCCTCCACCTCGGCGACGACGTCCCGCAGCGTCTCCATCGCCGACACCGCGGACGCGACCGAGCCCTCCAGCTCGGCGACGCGCGCCTGGTCCACCGCGCGCGCCTGCCGAAGCGACTCGACCGTGTCTTCCAGGTGTCTTCCAGGGTCGACGCGATCGGAAGCGGCGTCGCCGGACGGTTTCGGGAGAGGCGCGGACGACGCAGTCGCCTCGCGCGCCGCGTCGCGCGCCGCCGCCGCGAGCTTCGCCGCGAGCCTCGCCTCGAGGCCCTCGTGTTGATGCGCCGCGGAAGAAAGCTGGTTCACGCGCGTCTCCACGTCGGAGACGCGCGCGGACGCCGCCTCGACGCCCACCTCCACGTCCGTGACGCGGTTGCGCAGCTCGGGGACGGCGGACTTGGCGCGCGCCGTGCCCGGCGAAGTGGTCGCCGCGAGTTCCATCGCCTCCGCCGCCGCCGCCTCGGCGCGCCGCACGCGCACCTGCAGCGACGCCACCGCCGCGCGCGTGTCCGCGTCGCTCGCCTCCTCGGGGGCCGGCCGCGAGGCGGACGCCTTGGCGGCCGCGTCGACCGCCTTCTCCAGGGCGTCTACGCGCGCGAGCGCCGCCGCCGCCTTGGCCTCCGCGGCGTGCGCCCACTCGGCGCTGCCGACGTCGACGTGCTCCAGCCGCGCCACGCGCTCGCGCAGGTCGCGCACCTCCGCCGAGAACGGCTCACCCGGAGACCGAGCCGCGTCGGACGGGCGCTCGGGTGAACCGTCGGCTCGCGTTTCTTTTCCCGCGCGCGCCTTGGAGCTGTCGACCGCGGAGACCTCGGCGAGCTCCGCGACCCTCTGCTCGAGCTCGGCGACGCGCGTCGGCAACACCTGCGCCTCGAGGTCCGCCAAACGTCCCGCGGTGGGGCTCGACGGCTTCCGCGCGAAATCCTCCGCGCGCCGCGCGGCTCGCTCGTCCACCTCGCGGATGAGCGCCTCCAGGCGGTCCGCGCGCGACGTCCAGGCGGTCGCGTTATTTTCTGTTTCAGAGGAGCCCTCCAGAGCCGGAGAAAGCGCCTGCAGAGCCTCCTGCAGTTCCCAGACCAGCGTCTCGGCGGTCTCGGCACGCGTGTCCGCGCGCCGCGCCGCCGCCTCGGCGTCGTCGGCGCGCCTGGCGAGCTCCGCCATCCGCGCCTCGGTCTCGGCCTCCCGCGCGACGCGCGCCTTGTCGCTCTGCTCCATGGCGGCGAGCCGCCGCGAAAGGTCCGTGACCACGTAGTGGGGGGTGTGGGTTTCCGTTCCCGCGGAGCTTCGCGCGCGATCGGGACTCGCGTCGCGCGAAGGCGCGGCGCTCGGCGCGCGGCTGCCCGCGCGGCTGCTCGCGCGGCTCATCCTCCTGCGTTCGAGCAGCGATACCTTTCCCCCGCCCGCGACGAGGCGCGCGGCGGCGACCGAGGCGGCCGCCTCGGCGATGTTCTCCGCGGGGGGGGCCACCTTGCCTCCGAGCGCCTCCATGCGGCGGTGCACCTCGGGGAGCTTGGCGTCAAGACCCGCCACCTCTTCGTCCTGCTTCTTCCTCGCGTACATCGGGTGCAGACGCAGCACGTTCACGACGGTGCGGTTGAACGAGCGGAGCTGCGCGAGCTCCTCATCCTCGTCCCCGGTCTCCTTCGCGAGGTTGGCCTTGCGCAGGGCGATGCTCGCCGAGCGGCACACGCCCTTGATGGGGGGGGGCGCGCCGGCATCGTCGCCTAGCATCGCGGCTCGCTCGCGCGCCCGAAACGCCGACTCGAGATGCGGAGCACGCGACGCGCGCGGTGCGCGCGACGGCGGGGGCGCGAAGCGCGCGGGAGCGACCGCGACCGGACTGCGAGACTGCGCTCGCGGTCACGCGTCGGCCGCGCCTCGACGTGTGGTCGCGCGAGCAGCGGGGGGGGTCACCACGGCACCTCGGCGCTCGTCGGCTCCGATAAACGACCGTTTGCGGCCAAGTCGCGAACTCGATTCGCGTGTTGGGCGGAAAAAAGCGTTTTCGGGACGGAGCCAAAACTCGCGCGAACTTTTTGACGCGTCGTTTCACGGGTATTTTTCTGTCGGTTATCCAGTCTCGCATAAATCCCCAAAACGACGTTCTGTGGCGGCCGAGAGCGATAAAGCGCCCGCCGAGCCCCCGGAGCCCCCCGTTTGCGAGCGACGCGTCGGCGCTTTTTCGGTTTTCGAGCAATCAGCGGCGGCTCGCGTCGCTCGGCGCGCACACCACCCGGCGCGCTCGCTTCGTCGACGCCCACCCAACGAAACGGCTCACGCGAACGTCGGACCTTCGTCCCCGTTCCCCTCCCGCGCCCGCTCCACGCGTCGCGCTCGAACGTTCTCGTTCACCCGCGCTTCGTCGCGTGCCGACGTTAATCGTCGTCTTCTCGGAGATTACGTTTACAAGCAGATAAGGCCACGTCAGTCGGTCCGTCTCCGCTCTCACCACCATTCAGCCCACCAGGCGCGCCGGCATGGCTCTCCTCTCCGCTCTGAGCCGCAGCGTCGCGGGCCTCGCCGCCCCGAGCAACGCCTCCCGCGTCCAGGGACGCGTCGTGGCCTCCGCGCGCTTTTCCGCCGCCGCCAGGCAGGCGTGCTTCCGGCCGACCACCACCGCGTCGGTTTCGGCCGTGCGCGCCTCTCGCGTCCCGGCGGTCGCCTCGCGCCTCCGCGCCATCTCTTCGGACTCCGCGACCGCGGTCGTGGAGGGCTCGGGCGACGACGAGGACGACCTCAAGGGGCTGGTGGACAACAAGGTGGGCGCGCTCTACGCCGACGTGGACGTGGACGATTTGTTCGGGTCCGACGACGAGGAGGAGGAGGATGACGAGGACGACGCGCCGGCGCGCGTCGCCGCCGTGCCCGACCACTCGGGCTCCAACCCCGACAAGATGCACGTGGACAACTTCCCCTTGTCCGAGATCACCAAGGCGGCGCTGAAGAAGCGGGGCATCGAGACGCTGTTCGACATCCAGGCGAACGTGCTGGCGCCGGCGCTGGAGGGCCGCGACGTCGTGGGCCGCGCCAGGACCGGCACCGGCAAGACGCTCGGTTTCTCTCTGCCCATCATCGAGAGCCTGTTGACGAGCGGCGACTCGCGCGACGCGCGCCCGCGCTGCATCGTGCTCGCGCCCACGCGCGAGCTCGCGAACCAGGTGGAGAAGGAGATCGAAGCGACCGTGCCGTCGATGCGCACGCTCTGCGTCTACGGCGGCGTCGCCATCGCCAACCAGGAGCGCGCGCTGCGTCGCGGCGTGGACTTTGTGGTCGGGACGCCCGGTCGTTTGATCGACCTGATCCAGCGCGGGTCGCTTCAGCTGGACAACATCCAGTACTGCGTTTTGGACGAAGCCGACCAGATGCTGGCGGTGGGGTTCGAGGAGGACGTCGAGCGCATCATGCAGGAGATCCCCGAGCAGAGGCAGACGTTTCTGTTCTCGGCGACGATGCCCGCGTGGGTGAAGCGCGTGACGCAGAAGTACCTGCGCGACGCGGTGACCATCGACCTCGTCGGGGACTCGAAGCAGAAGGTGGCGTCCACCATCGACGTCATGTCGTGCGCGTGCTCGCACCAGAGCCGCACCACCATCCTCGCGGACCTCGTCACCGTCTACGGTAAGGGCGCCAAGGCGATCTGCTTCACGCAGACCAAGCGCGAGGCGGATGAGGTGACCGCCGCGCTCGGGCGCCGGATGGCCACTGAGGTGCTCCACGGCGACATTGCGCAGGCGCAGCGCGAGCGCACGCTCAAGCGTTTCCGCGACGGGCGATTCAGCGTGCTCGTGGCGACGGACGTCGCCGCGCGCGGGCTGGACATCACCGACGTGGACCTGGTGGTGCACTACGAGCTCCCGCACGACACCGAGTCCTTCGTGCACCGCTGCGGCCGCACCGGCCGCGCCAACAAGCAGGGCAGCGCCATCGCGATGTACACGCCCCGCGAGCAGTACCGCGTGAAGACCATCGTGCGCGAGACGGGCGTGACGTTCCGCGAGATCAACCCGCCCACCGGCGCGGAGGTGATGACTGCCTCCGCCGAGCAAGCCAGCCACGAGATGGCGCTGGTGGATGACGATCTGCTGCCGTACTTCACCCCCACCGCCGAGAAGATCCTCGCCGGCCTCGACTCCGACGCCGAAGCGCGCTCGCCCGTGGAGGTGGTCGCCGCGGCGCTCGCGGCCATCTCCGGCCACACCGAGCCCCCGCCCCCCCGCTCCATGCTCACCGGGGACGTCGGGCTCACCACGCTCGTCGCGCGCGCGGACCTCCTGCTGCCCCGCGACTTGCTGCGCGCGATGAGCAACGTCAGCCGCGCCGCCGCGGACGGCGTCGGCCGCATCCGCGTGCTCGAGGACAACGACGGCCTGTGCTTCGACATCGCGCACGAGCAGGTCAAGCCCCTGCTCGCGGCGGCGAACGAGGGCGCGCTCGACGGCATCGACATCGAGGTCGCCAACACCCTCCCCAAGATGGTGGCGGAGCGCGAGCGCGGCGGGTACGGCGGGCGCGGCGGCGGGCGCGGTCGCGGCGGCGGGCGCGGGCGCGGCGGCGGGCGCGGCTTCCGCGGCGGCGGCGGCGATCGCTTCGAGCGCCGCTCCGACGGCGGGTTCGAGCGCGGCGGTGGCGGCAGAGGCGGCTACGACCGCGGCGGCGGCGGCAGAGGCGGCTACGACCGCGGCGGCGGTGGCCGCGGCGGCGGCGGGTATTCCGACAGGCGCCCGAGCTACGGCGACCGCGGCGGGTACGGCGGCGGCGGAGGCGGCCGCTCGTACGCGGGGAGCGGCGGCGGCGGCGGCGGCTCGCGGTACGGCGGGTACTCGGATTAACGCCTCCGCGAGAGCCGATGACACATTCTTATTTTGTTACGCGCGCACATAGCGCGGGCCCCCGAGAGGCGCGGTTGAGCGTTCGCGCAGGGGGGCCGCGCTCTAGATAGAAAACCATCCATTGTTTCACCGAATTCTTTTCTACCTATTCTTTGAAGGTTGCGCTTCGTCGTTCGCAATCGCCTTTCACACACGGCAGCTCAGTGGCTCACTGGTCGTGCCCAGCGATTGGCTCAAAGATCTTCCCGGTGACGTCCAAAGGCTTCGCGCCTCGCACCCCGTCGCGCGCCCTGCTCCGCCACTCCACCCCGCGCGGAACCCGCGTCGCGACCTCCGGACGCAGTCGCCCCTCTTTCCGCCGTCGTGATGCTCGCGGTGTCCGCCGCCGCCGCTCGCGTGTCCCCCCGCGTCCCCTCGCTCGCGCGTCGCCTCGGCCGTGATGGGTCGCGTGCTCTCGGCGCGCGTCGCACGATCGCGCGCGGCGCGAGGGACAACCCGAACTTCGACCCGAACGACCCGATGACCTGGGGCACGCAGCAGGGCGACGACAGCGCGTTCATGGAGATGGGCGTCCCCGAGGAGGATCTGATGCAGCTCAGCGACGAGCAGCTCGGGCAGCTCCTCGGCGCGGAGGGCGCGACGGTTCCCGTGATGCTGGACGACGCCGAGCTCACCGCGGCGTTTGCGCGCGCCGCGACGGCGGACGAGAGCGCGACCGCGGGCGCTTTCGACGCTCGCGAGCTTCCCCCCGAGAGCGCCGCGGAGGCCATCAACAAGGGCCTGGCTCTGTACAAGGACGGGCAGTATCAGGAGGCGCTGAGCATGTTTACCGGCGCTTTGGATCTGCCGGGCACGGGTCCCATTCGGTCGCGCAAGGCTCTCGTCGCGCCCGCCGGGCCGTCGCGCGGGTACGCCGACGCGTCGGTTTCGCTCAACGAGCAGATCGCCATCCACTACAACTGCGCGTGCTGTTACTCGCGTCTGGACGACACGCAGAGCGGTCTCGTGTCTCTGGTGCGGGCGATGGAGGCTGGGTACGACGATTTCGCGAACATCAGAACCGACCCCGACATTGCGCCGTTGCGCGGCGACGCGCGCTTCGAAGGCATCGTCGCGCGCTTCGAGCCGCAGGGCGTCTTGGAAGGGGTCTTCGCGATGCTCTCCAAGGGCACCACCGGCGAGCAGAGGAAGGCGGGGGGGGCGCCGCGAGGAGGGGGGGGCGGAGAGCTCATCGGCGGGCTCTTCAACGCGGTCAAGGATAAGATGAAGAAGTGACGATAGAACGCTTGTGACGACGAAACGCACCACGATCTTCACGACACGTCCACTCGCAGTTTGTGAGACGGCACTCGCAAAAAGTCGGCAAGCGTCTTTTCGTTTCGGGAATCTTCCTGTCGCGTCTCGTCATTCGGGGGGTCGCGCGGGACGTCGTCGGGAGGCCTCCAGGCGGGCGCGGGCGGCGAGGCGGACGCGGGGGACAGCCGTGATGCCCGACTTGGAGGAGCTCACCCCGAGCGGGGGCGCGGCGGAGCGCGCGCTCGATGACCGCACGGAGGGGGCGGCGGTACCCGCGGAGACGCACGACGCGTCCCCCTCTTCGCCTCGGCCGTCGCCCACCTCGCTGCGGATGGGCGGGCTGGAGGTGACGACCGCGAGCGAGCGTCTGCGGGAGATTGACGCCGCGCGGGGCCGCGATCGGCGCCCCGCGCTCGAGGACGCGTCCGCGGAGCCCTCCTCCAGCGGCGCGCACGCGCTGGAGTCCCCGCATGGAAAACAGAAAAACGCGTGGCTGACGAAGCGCAATCGGCGGCGACGTTCGGCGGATGGCGGGTCGCGCGCGGTGGGGAGTCCTCGCGACGACACCGCGTGGGGCACGCCACATTTCGCGCGCGACGTTTCCGCGAACGCGGACGCGCGGATGGACGGGAACGACTACGGGTTCGCGACCCCGATGTCTCGAGGGAGAGGATACGACGCCGACGCGCGACCAAACGCGGACCTGGACGCGCAGATGGATCAGTGGCTGCGGCACACGGTGGAGCGCATGCCGGTGCGCCCGGACCGAGTCTCAGGCGCGCGGGGCCCCCTGATGAACGTCGCGCAGGTGGACGACAAGACGGTGGACGTCACGATGACCACCTCGTTCAGGGCGCACTTCTCGCAGCCCATCGCTGAGCTCGCCGCGGGCAACATGGCGCAGAGAGAAGCCGCGCGCGCCGCCGCGCTCGAGCTCCCGGCGCCGGGGGACATTTCCGCGTTCGGGGAGAGAGAAACCTTCGACACCTTCCCCGGGACGCCCGGAGTGGGCGAGACGCAAGGAGACGCGGCGCTGGTGCTCGGCGGCAGAGGGGGCGTGACCCCCGGCGCGGACGGGGGCAGGTTCGGAATCGCGAGTCCGGATGATTACGTGTCGGACGCGTACGGCGCGCGCGCGTCGAAAGCGCTGATGCTCGGCGACGCGGCCGCGGCCGCGGACGTCCGCGCCGCCGCGGAGTGGACCATCGCGCCCGATGAGCTGCGTCTGCGCGAGCGCGTCGCGGTCGGGGGCTTCGCGGAGGTGTTCCGAGCCACCTGGAACGGGACGACGGTGGCGGTGAAGCAGCTGCTCGAGCGCGGCCCGGACGTCGTCGAGCGTCTGCGGGAGGAGGTCCTGACGCTGTGCCGATTACGGCACCCCAACCTGCTTCTGTTCATGGGTTGGTGCGCGGATCCGCCGCTGATCGCGACGGAGTTCATGCGCCGCGGGTCCCTGCACTCGATCCTGCGCGCGAACGGCGGGCATCTGGGCGCGCCCCGCACGCACCACGCCGCCGTGTCGGTGGCGAAGGGCATGCAGTACCTGCACTCGCGGAGCCCCCCCATCTTGCACCTGGACCTCAAGTCCCCGAACATCCTCGTGGACGACAAGTGGCGCGTCAAGATCGCGGACTTCGGGCTCGCGCGCGCGCGCCGCAACACGCTCGTCTCCGGGCGCTCGGGCTTCCACGGCACGCCCGAGTGGATGGCGCCCGAGATGCTCCGCGCCGAGGACTACGACGAGAAGGCGGACAGCTACTCCTACGGCGTCGTGCTGTGGGAGTTGCTCGCCGCGCAGACGCCCTGGAACGAGCTGCACCCCATGCAAGTCGTCGCCGTCGTCGGGTACAGCGACCGGCGTTTGACGCTGCCGCCGGAGGCAAAAGACTTCGCGCAAGAGAACCTCGTGACGCGCGCGATCGCCGACCTCTTCTGGGAGTGCGCATCCAAAACGCCGCGTACAAGGCCCGGGTTCGACGAGATCCTCGAAAGGCTCGAGCGCGCGCCGGGGATGCTTCTTCCCGGGCCCGAACTTAAAGAACGTACCGGGACGACGCAGACGAGCCGGTTTACGTTGCGCGAGGACGTCCCCGACGCGAAAAACGTCGCGCCGAAACGCGCGAAGGCGCCCGACGTCTCCGGGGAGGCGTCGGCGGCGTCGGCGGATGGCGCCGCGCCGCTCGGCGCGCGCGGAGTTCCCGCCGCCGGCGTCGAGATCGAGGAGATCACGGCCCTTGAGGACGCGCCGTCGAAGCGCGTTTCGGCGGTTTCGGCGGAGATGAAGACGAGGGGGGAGGAATACGTCGTGCACGAGGACGAGGAGGCGTGACGTCGCGGCGACGACGGCGGCGTCGACGGCGCGCGCGCGGGACGAACGAAACACGATTCTTTCGTCGCCACCGCGAAACGGTTTTCGCGGGGGGGCACTAGTGTCTTTTTAGTCTATACAAAAAACAAATGGAAGTGTATTCAACACACCAAGTGAGCGATTCTCGACCGCGCATCGCGCGGGTCCCTTTTTGGCGCGGGCCCGGTCTGGAACCCGCGAATCTTCCTATGACCCGCGAAAAGCGAGCTGATCCGCCTGACCGCCTCGTTTGTGCAACGAAACCGCGCGGCGCGCGTTCAAAAGACACCGCCGCGCGTCCCGGCCGACAGAACTTCGTCGCGCTTCGGGGCTCCGAACGCGCGAAGCCGGCGCGCGCGAGTGCCAACGGAGCGAGCCACTCCGAGGCCCGAGCGACGCGCGACCGGGTCCGTCCCGCGGCAGCGCGCGCGGGAGGGCGGCGCGCGTCGCGGGACGCGAGCGTCGGCGAGCATCCCCGACGAACGACCTAAACCTGTGCTGGCGTGAATAGAAACAACATGGATGCCCAGGTGGAGCTGCCGGGCGCTGGCGCGAAGACGCCTCCGCACCGGTTCGACTCCTTCAGCGGCCTCCGCAGGAGCGGAAGCGGGGCGTTCGTCTCAGGTACGGAAGCGCGATCGATTCGCGACCGCGCGCGTCCCCGACGCTACCGCCAATTTGTCGCGCGAACGCGTGGTCAAAAGCGCCACAGCCTGTCCCAGTCAGCAATTTCACGCGCTGCGTCCCCGCCGGCGCGAGCGCGACGCGCGTCCCAGCGGCGGCGTCCCCGGGACGCCCAGGGATCTCGCGTGCCTCGATCGATCGCGTACACGCGCGCGGTTCGCGCGGCAGTCGCCGCGTCCACCGTCCGGTTTTCTGTACTCCAACCCGACTGACCGGCTCCCGTCCGCGTCTTTTTCCCCCTGCACGCGTCGTTCCCGCAGATCCGTGCGCGCCTCTGTACAGCACGCTGGGGTCCCGCGAGGGGTTCTCGCACTGGACCACGACGTCGCACCACCCCCCCCTGAAGAAGCTGGGCGGCCTGAAGAAGCCGCCGCTGCACTCCGGCGACGGGACGCGGCCGTACGGCTCGTTCTCGGACCAGCGCGAGCTGGAGCCCGCGGTGGAGGAGCCCGCGGCGAGCGAGTCGAACGGTCGGACCACCGTGTTCGACCGGCTGGTGGAGGCGCACGCCGCGGTGAGACGCAACTTGACCGGCAAGAAATTCGTCGGTGAGTTCACCGACGACTCCAAACACAAAAGGCAGACTTTTTTGCGAAACAAATTCGTCGCCGGCGCGCGCCGCGGTTTGCGCCGCGCGCGGCATCGGTTAGGCGTGGGCGCGCAGAGGCTGTCGCAGAAAATCAAGCAGATCATCCGCCCGCTGGAGATGTTACAGTTCGTGGCGATCCTGTTCATCAACGTCGCGCACGGTCTGTCGTCGACGGATTTCGCGACGGATTTCGACGCATTTTCCGTGCCGCGGCTGTTGGCGTCCATCGCGGCGCGCGTCGGGGCGAGCGACGCATTCGCGCGCTGGATGGGCCCCTTCTCGGAAGCGTCTTCTTCGTCGAAGCGGGAAAAGAAGGGCCCGGGTGACGAAAAAGAGAAGAAGGGGGACGAGAAGCACCACGTGTCGAGACGAGGGATGCGGCGGTTCCGCGCGCGGCGCGAGAGCGACGACGGCGACGAGTCGCGCGATCGCGCTTGTGCGTTGCCGGGGGGGCTCGGACCGGTGTCTCCCGCCAAACTCAAGGAGGGCCTGAAGAACGCGAAGCGGTGGAGCGGCAAGCTCGTGGGTGGGATGCGGCGGTCGTTCTCGTCGCAGGAGGACCTGCGGCGCGAGCAGAGCCGCAAAGTGGAGTACCTGTGCCGAGAGGGGCGGAGGCTCAACGAGACGTGCGACAGCGCGGGCGCCGTCGAGGCGTTTCGCGGCGCCGTGGCGCTCGCGCCTGACGACCCGGACCTGCTGGTGTGCCTGAGTAAGTCTTTGTCGGACCAGGTGTTCCAGGAGGACGTGTTTCACAACCACGCGCTCGCGCGCGCGCTGTCAAAGGAGGCTGCGGAGATCTCGGAGAGGGCCATCGCGCTGCGCCCGACGCACGCCGAGGCGCACCTCTCGCTGGGCGCGGCGCTCGGGCGGCTTTCCATGTGGAGCGACAACCGCGAAAAAGTCGAGCTGTCGCGCGCCATCAAGGAGCGGTGCGAGGAAGCGATCCGGCTCGACCCCAAGAGCGACCTCGCCATGCACGTTCTCGGGAGGTACGAGCACCAGATGGCCATGCTCGGCAGAATCGTGCGTCTGCTCGTGCGCGCGGTGTACGGCGGGTCGCTGTCGCCGGGAACGCTGGAAAACGCCGAGTCTCTGTTCCGGCGAGCCATCGCGTTGGCCCCCAATCGGCTGATCCATCGCGTGGAGCTCGGGAAGCTTCTCCTGGACGTCAACCGGCCGGACGAGGCGCTGAAGGAGCTGCAGCTGGCGGTGACGCTGCCCCGGGAAGACATAAACTCCGAGCACGAGCGCAGGGACGCCGTGCATTTATTGCGGAAGCACTGGAACATCGAGGCGGAGGTTCCCAAGTTTCAGGACCCGCCGCCCACGCCGCCGCCGAGGCAGCGCCGAAGCTTCGAGGGTGTCCTGTCGCCGCGGCGCTCGCTGGACGAAGCGGCGTCGCCCGCGTTCGAGGGGGACAGCGCCAGGGGCAGCCCGGTGGAGAGCGGGAGGGAGAGCCCGGTGGACAGCGCGAGAGGCAGTCCTGGGTAACTATTCTTTAGGAGAACGCGAGTCTCCTCCGACGTGTATGTAACAAACATTGTTCGGAAAACGCACCTCGAGTCGAGCGCTCTCGCCGCGAGAGGTCTCTGGCTTTCGGCCTCGAAGGATTTCGCGTGGCGCCGTCGACCGCGCGCCCCACTTCCCCCCTCACCGGGCCGTGACCGGGTGCGCGATGACGTCCGAGAGGCGGAGCGCTCGGCGCTCGATGCCCCTGGCGGCGCTCTTCGCGGCGCTGGTGGCGTCGCGCGCGGGCGTCGCGGACGGATCGCGGGCGGGCGCGGAGTCGTTCGACGAGGAGGCGCTCATGCGTCCCCTGCCCGACGGCAAGGCGGTGTTCGTGGCGCACTTCAGGCAGAGCGCGCCGCTGGCGTCTCGGCACTTCGAGAGCTTCCCCAAGGCGATGGCGCAGATCGCGCGCGAGACGCGTGTCGCGGAGGCTGAGCTGTCGTTCACGCAGGGCCGCTGGGACGACAAGAGGTGGGGGCGCGCTCCGGTGGGCACGAAGCCGATCGGCGCCGAGCTCTGGGCGTCCTTCCACGCGCCGCCGGCGAACGCGTCTGTCCGGTCGAGCGCGACAGATTCCGCGGACGCGCATTCGGAGGACTGGGACGCGCTCACCGCGCACATGGGCGGCCTGTTCTGCGCGTCGCTGTCGCGCATGAACGCCAGGGAGATCGTGGTCGAGCCGGCGTTGGCATTTTCGCGCTGGAACGGCGCGCGCGACGCGACGCGTTCGACGCGGCGAAAAAAACACGGCTCGCTTCCGTCGGAGAGCGTGTGCGTCGAGAACCTCACACCGTTCCTGAAGCTGCTGCCGTGTCGCGACCGGGCGGGCGTCGCGGAGGCGCTGGCGTCGCGGACCACGCTGTTCGGCGCGCCGTACGTCTCCATGTCCACCCTGGTGGAGACGACAAAGTCAGGCGACGACGGCGAGTGGCGCGTCGTCCTGACGCAGACGTTGACCGTCGCGCTCGACCGCGCCGCCGCACAGGAAACGACCGACGACGCCGAAAAACCCGAAACGCGTCTGTCGCGTCTGCTGGGCTTAGACAGAAAAGGCAAAGAAGGCATCTCGGGCGCGTGCGTCGCCGCGCGGCTCAGCCGCGTGCACGCGGAGACGCACGCGCCGTTTGCGGCGGCGGCGACGTCGGACGTCGCCGGCGCGCCTCGCGAACACACCGCGCTCTGCGAGCGCTCGGCGTCGAAGGACGCCTCGAAGGCTCTCGTGCGGCTCAAGACCTGGGACCTGGCGAACATGGACGCGCGTCCGCCTTTCGCGAACGGAAACGGGTTTTTCGACGTGAAGCTCTCGCGCGACGCCGGCGCGCCGGAGCCGCGCGCGCCGCTCGTCGGGTACGCTCCCGAGTTTCTCGCCGAGCGCCACTTGACGGGTTCGGGGAACCGCGACGGAGGCGTCTCCATCGAGCTCAGGAGACACCTGCCTTCGAGCGACCGCAAGCCACTCGACACGCGCGTGCGCGTGTTCCAGGCTCTGCCGTGGTACGTGCGCGTCTTCGCGCACACGCTCAAGGTGACCTTCGACGGCGTCGACGCGAACGTCGCGGCGTCGCGTTCGGTGACGGATCTCGGGCGGAACCATTTTGACACCTCCTCGGCGCCTGAGCTCCTCGGCGACGGCGAAGTGGAGGGCCTGCGTTGGTCGCCCTCGCGCGACCGAACGCGCCCTTCCGTGCTGGAGGCGCAGTTGTTCGTGCCGAGCTCGGTTTCGGTGGTGCGGGTCTCCGCGCGGTTCGAAAAAGCGTTCCTGCGCACGGAGGAGTTCCCCCCGGACGCTAACCGCGGGTTCGACGTGGCGCCGGCGGTTGTCGCGTTCCCGCCGCCGCGCGTGATTCGGTTCTTCCGCAACCTGGAAGGCATGGACGCGCTCGAGTCGCCGCTCCTGGACCGCATGGAAGGGCTCGTGGTGGGCGGGAACACGCAGCCCGCGGAGGTTCCCGAGCGCGTCTACCTCAACGGCCTGCTTCTCACGCTGCCGACGCCCGACTTCTCGATGCCGTTCAACGTCATCACGCTGGTGTGCACGGCGATGTCGCTCCTGTCGGGCGGCGTCTTGTCGGCGCTGACCCGGCGCCCGGCGTGGGCGGGGTTCAAGGAACAGAAAGCCGAGCAGAAGAAGAAACTGGCGGAGCTGGCGAAGCGCGCGAAGGCGTAAGGTAGTGTGAGTAGTGTTCCGAGAAGGCGTTTAACAGAGTCTAACGACGTTTTCGGTACCGGAACTACTGTTTTTTCTTCTCGCGCGTCGTAGACGTGCTCGCCGGCGGGAACTGGGTATGCGCGTAGGTGCACGAAACCACCAGCAGCAGCGCCACGGCGTGTTTCGTCTCGAGCCCCTCGCCGGTGACGAGGCTCTGCAGAATGCCCGTCAGCACGAGCCCGCCCACGATGGCGAACCCCTTGGCCACGCCGCCCAGGCGCTTGGTGATCTGCCCGACGAAGATCCCCCCCAGCGCCGACGAAAGCACCGGGATGAGCGTGAGCGCCGTCCACCCGCGGAAGAAGCCTCCGCGCTGGGAAAAGTCAGAGACGTCGCTCGCGCCGTAGTGCGCCAGCAGCAGGCACGGAATCGCGGCGACCGCCATCTCCACGGTCAGCGCGGTGGACGTCCTCCGCAGCCTCTGCAGCGAAAACTGCGTCGCCGCGCTGGCCACGCCGCTCAGCGCGGACGCCGCGAGCACCGCGGCGACCCCCGCCACCTTCGCTCGCGTTTGGTCGGCATCCTTCTCCGCGCCGCTCGCGACGCCTCCTCCCTCCTGCAGGATCGCGCCGGCGACCAGCAGCCCGCCGAGCGCGAGCGTCTGCGTCAGCGACTGCCGCACCCCGAACACGAAGTACACGCACAACGCCGTGCTCACGAGCTTGGACTGATTCAGGCAGTTGAAGGTGACGCTGTCCAGGGACGACGCGCCCACCACCAGCAGGTAGTTCTGCACCGCGTACACCAGGCTGGGGAGCACGGACAACGAGGCTGCCTTCGGGGTCCAGTTGGCGAACGTGCGCGCGAACGCGCCGGGGCCATCGACGGCGATCATCGCGCCCGCGATGAGGATCTTCGCCACCTCCGTGCCGAGCACGAGCGACACCTTGTGCGTCTCGGGGGCGATGCAGACTTTCAGGAAGGGCTGCAGCGCGTACTGCAGCGCGAGAAGCACGCAGAACACCGCGCCCGTGCCGGCGCTGGAATCGAGCGACGCGCGCGACGAACGGCGCGTCGAGACCGCCATCGTCCGTGACAGTCTCGCCCGCGAAGGTCGCTGACCCGGACGGTGCCCCCAGTCGTGTCGTGGTCTCGTGCTCGCGCAACGGATTTGTGCGGGTCCGCTGAAACGCCTCTTGGAAACAGAATCTGAGCCCTCGGCGCGTTGAAATCGCGTGGACGACAACTTGAGGCTTCGAAAGAGGGGGTGTCGCGCTCGAGCCTCGCGCGCACACCTCGCAGCGCGTGCTCGTGGCGTTCGCGCTTCGCGTCGTTCGCTTCGCGCACCTCCGCGTTCGCTCCGTTTCGCGAGCTCCTCGCCGAGGGCACCGCCGCGTCGCTCACCGCCGCGCGCGTCAGATCGCTCGTCCGCGGGAAGAGATCGACAAGGAGTCCTCGAGTCACTCGAACGGCGATCGGAACGACCGCGCCCGCACGAAATCATGGCGTCCGCAGCCGGGCTCCCGCGCAGAATCATCAAGGTGCGTCTGGACGACGCGCGCGAGCACTCGGGGACCCACCGAGCGCCTGGATCCACCGGTCGAGACGGGTGACCTTCGGAACACCGGGTGCCAGATTCGTACCCAGCCACGCGCTTGGAAGCACCGCGCGCGGGCAAACCGTCGATGTCGAGCGCGCGCGCGTTCGGCACGCGCCTTTTTTTTCGTTTTCGTTTTAGTTTTCGCGCCCTTCGCGCTTCGCTCGCCGCGCTCACGCCGCCCTCTCCCTCCCCCTCCTTTCCGTCCGCTCCGCGCGCGAACGCGCAGGAGACCCAGCGCCTGCTTTCCGAGCCCGCGACCGGGATCTCCGCGCAGCCGCAGGAGGATAACCTTCGGTACTTCTCGGTGATGATCCTCGGCCCGAAGGATTCGCCGTACGAGGATGGCGTGTTTGAGCTGGAGCTGTTCCTGCCCGAGGAGTACCCGATGGCGGCGCCCAAGGTGCGGTTCCTGACCAAGATCTACCACCCCAACATCGACTCGCTCGGGCGCATCTGCCTCGACATCCTCAAGGACAAGTGGTCGCCCGCGCTGCAGATCCGAACGGTGCTCATCTCCATCCAGGCGCTGCTCTCGGCGCCCAACCCGGATGACCCGCTCAGCGAGAAGGTGGCCAGCGAGTGGAAGAAGGACGAAGCCGCCGCGCTCAAGACCGCGAAGGAGTACACGGAGAAGTACGCCAAGAAGAAGTGATGAAGCAGCGTTCTTGAAATCCGACATACACACACGTGCGTGCTGCGATATACCGAGGCTAACAAAGACGCTCAAAAAGACGCTCAAAAAGACGCTCAATCACGACTCAAGCTACTAATCCGCGTTCTCCGCGCGTCCGTCGGTCGCGGCATCCTCCGCCTCCATCGCCGCGATGAGCTTTGCCTTTTCCTGCGCGCGGCGCATGCGGTCGAGCACCACGCTCTCGTAGTCGCGGTTGGAGACGTTCCCGCCCGACCCCGCGGCGGGCGCGGGCGAGGATCTCGCGGCGCGCGGCGACCCTGCAGACCCGCTCGCGGCGCCGCGCGCGTCCTCCCCGGTCGGCGGCACAGCCGCGCGCGTCGTCACGAGCGGGTTTTCTCTATCGCCGTTTACGTTTGCGGCGGCGCGTTTTGCGGCGGCGACTTCGGCAAACACCACCAGCGCCGAGCCTTTTTTCTTCTTCCCCTCGCGAATCACCACGTCCTCCACGACGTCCCCTTGTCTGGAGAACAGCTCCCTGAGCTTGGCCACCGGGTAGTGGCTCACGTCTTTCCGCCAGGAAACCTTCACGGTGCGGTAGAGGTGCTCGGGAACGACGCTCGCGCTTTTGTTTTTCTCGTCTTCGCCGCGGCGAGTCGTTTGCGCCGGAGACGCGGAGTTCTCGTCGCGCCTCTCCGCCGCGCCGGGCCCGGAGACCGACCCATCACCCCCGGGACGGACCTCGCCGTCGTACGCGCGCTTCCTACTGGCGAAATCTCTGCGCAAACGCGTGAGCTCAGCCTGGAGCCGCTCCCTGGCCTCCTCCTCCTCGGTCTTGCCCCGCTCCGCGGCGCGCTCGCGGCGCTCGAGATCCTCGCGCATCTTCCGCCGCTTCGCATCCTGCGCGTCGAACCTCGCCTGCGTCGCCGCGCGCGCCTTCGCCAGGTCCTCCAGCGCCTTCCTGGCCTGCGGATCGAGCAGGATGTCGTACGCCTTCTGGAGCGCGTCGAACTCCCTCTGCGCCACCTCGCGCTCGCTGTCCTTGCGCTTGTCGGGGTGAAGCACGAGCGCTTTTTTGCGGTACGCCTTCTTGATCTCGGCATCCGTCAACACCCCGGGCGCGAGCCCGAGGACCGCGTACGGGTCCACGTCTGCCATCGCCGCCCCAGGTCCGCCGGCGGGCGCCGCGACACCTGCGCGTCCGCGGCGGGCCACCCGGGGACGCTCGGCGGGGTGCCCTCGCGTCTGGAGGGGAACGCTTTTCGCTCGGCGGTGGTCTTTGAGCGAAGCGGTGTTTTTTTTCGGTCGCGCCGGCCGGCGCGAGTCTCGTCGCGATTCGCCACGATCGCCAAGGCCAGCTGGCAGAAATTATCCACTCGGCGATCATTCCGAACCGCGCCCCGCGGCACGCCCGAGTCGAGACACATGTCGGCCGTCGCGTCCTTCGCCGCCCCCCGCGTGGCGCCCGGCGCGCGCGTCCTGCCTCGCCGCCGCGACGCGCGCCGCGCCGCCTCCATCAACGACAAGATCAACGAGCTGCGGGAAAACCTTCCCGACGTGCCCAAGATCGACCTGCCGAACGTCAAGCTTCCGAACGTCAAGGTAGCCGTGCCCGGCAAGGGCTCGAGCCAGGGCGGCGCCTCCCCCGGGTACAAGCCCGCGAGCGGCGGCGATGATCTGTACGTGGGCCAGGGCAAGTACATCCCCGACGACCAGGAGGGTTTCGTGAGCAAGACCGGCCGCGACAGCACGCTGGTGGGCGGGTTCGCGGGGGGGGAGAAGGGGCTGTGGCAGTACCGCGAGGCGCGCCTGGCGGATGACCCCGCGGCGGCGCCCAAGCAGTGGAAGCGCGTCTACGGCGGGCGCAAGGGCAGCGCCGAGGTGGACCTCAGCAAGGACTTCGGGGGCCTCGTGGGCGGGTTCCCGGGCGGGGAAATCGGCGTCAAGGCGTATAACGCCACCGGCGAAGTCGCCACGCGCGACGCGCCGCCGACCATCGGGTGGGGTCCTCCCGTTCTTCTGCTCGCGCTCATCGGCGGCGCCGGGTACGTTTTGAACCCGGGCGATCCCGCCGAGGAGCTCGGCGCGGTGGTCGCCGGCGCGTCCGCCACGAAACAATCGTTGGACGCAGCGCTCACCCAGGAGCAGCAGACCCTGGGGGCCGAGGCGCTCGCCGGCGCCGTCGCGTTCGTCGCCGTCGCCAACCTCGCGGCGGGCGCCGCGAAAAAAGCCGGCCAGGGCATCGTCGATGCCGCGAAGCTCGCCGCGCTGGGCGCGGCCACGCTCGCGGTCGCGGGGAAGGTGCTCGACCTGTACTGAAGAGTGCATAGGGGGAGCGGAGAGGCACGAACCATGGAAGATCTCCGTCGTAGGCCCGTAGGCGGCGCGCGCGCGCGGGTACCTTGTACTTCGACTTTTTTTCAGCGGACACTCTCGCAGCCAATTTTCGCGGACCGTCTTTGAGCTCACTCGTCCTACGCCCACTCACGTCGCTCGCGAGTAAATCATCGTGTGCCGCCGCCGCCGCCGCGCACTCCCGCGGGCGCGGCGGTGTCGGCCCGCGATGCCTCCCAAGAAGAAGAGCTCGCACGTGGCGCGCATGGCGCAGCAGATGGAGCGTCGCAAGGCTGGGAACCAGACGCACGGCGTCCGCGAGGCGGCGCTCGTGGACACCTCCGGCGACGGGCGCATCGACGCGCGCGAAGGCATGGCCACGACCGTGTTCACGGTGGAGTCCCTGAACCTGAAGAGCACGAACGTGGGCAACTACAAGAAGAAAGGCAAGGGTAAGGGCGGGACGTACAAGCGCGCCGCCACGACCGTGTTAGCCGGCGAGGCGACGTACGACGTCGAGCGTCGCGTGCGCGACGCGCGCCGGGCGCTCTTCTCCCACCCCGTGGCGTTTTCGGAGATGACCCCCGCGACGTTCGACCTCACGCGCGGCGCCGTTACTTTGATGCCCGCTCGGCCCAAGTGGGACTACGAGCTCGAGCGCGGCCGTCTGCACAGCCGCGAGCGCAAGGCGTTCGTGCGCTGGATCGCTGGGGTGAAAAGAAGGCTCATCGAGTCCGGCGCGGGGTACGCGCCGGCGTTTGAGCAGAACATCGAGGTGTGGCGTCAGCTCTGGCGAGTCCTCGAACGCGCCGACGTCGCCGTCTTGGTGGTTGACGCCAGGCACCCGCTCCTGCACACGCCGCCGGCGTTGTACGCGCACGTCGCCAGGAGACTCAAAAAACCGCTCGTGCTCGTGCTGAACAAGGTGGACGCCATACCGAGAGCCGCCGCGGAGAAATGGGCGGAGCACCTGCTCGCCGCGCTGCCCGGCGTGGATGCCGTCGTCGGCTTCTCGAGCAAGGACGGCGGCGGCGGCGCCGGCGGCCAGCGCGCGACGCGCCGCGTCGCCGGCGTCCCGGACGCGCTTTCGGGCGCGCGTCCGGGAACGTTCGAGGCGGTCAGCGCGCGCGAGCGGCTCGCGGCGAAGGCGGAGTCGTCCGCGTTGCTCCTGGCGAGCGACGACGAAGGGGAGGAGCGTTCGTCCGAGGAGCGTTCGTCTCGTTCGGATTCCGAGGAGGAGGAGAGCGAGGCTCCGGCGAAGGAGCTTTTGGACGCGGCGGTCGACGCGGACCGACCGAACGCTCCCTCCGCTCCCTCTGCTAAAAGTTCGTTTCGGGTCGGGCACGTCGCGCTGCTGCAGGTGTGCCGCGAACTCTCTAAAAAGGGTAAGCGCAACGTCGTCGGATCCACAAGCGCGGCCGCGGAGGAGGCGGCGGCGGCGGCGGAGGACGCCGCCGAAGCGCTCGAGGCGAAAGCCGCGCTCGGCGACGAAAGCCGCGGTTCGGCGCGCGGAGGAGGCGCCGACGGCGACTCCGACGACTCGGACTCGGCCTTCGACGACGCGGCCGCGGCGGCGCTCCAGGCTGAGGCGGAGGAGTGCGCGCTTGCGAAGGCCGGTCGTGTGATGATCGGCCTGGTGGGCCACCCCAACGTCGGCAAGTCCTCGATGGTGAACTACATCTTAGGCCGGAAAGCCGTCTCGGTGAAAGCGACGCCCGGCCACACCAAGACTCTTCAGACGCTCATCCTGGACGAACACACGTGCTTGTGCGATTCTCCCGGCTTGGTGTTCCCGCGCACGGACGTCTCGTTAGCGGAGCAGATCATCGGAGGACTCGTGCCTCTGCCCGTCGTGCGCGAGCCGTACAGCGCGACGCGGTGGCTGGCGGAGGCGCGCGACGCGACTGCCACGCGGTGGCGCGCCTTCGCCGACGTAGGATCGCCGCGCGACCGCGCGTTGGCGACGTCCCTCGCGACGTCCCTCGCGGCGTCTCTGAAAGTGCCGCCTGCGAAAGAGTTCGACCCGGAGGTGTTAGAGGTGCCTTCCGATGCGCTGTCAGCAGAAACGGAAGAGAAGCATTATCTGCTGGGTGGCGCGATCCCGTGGTCGCCCATGTCGCTGTCGCGCGCGTACGGCAAAATGCGCGGTTTGACGCGCGGCGGCGAAACCGACGCGCACGCCGCCGGGATCGCGATTTTGTCGCTGGTGCTGGAGGGGCGCCTGCCGTACGCCGTGCCCCCCCCCGAGGGCGCGCCGGTCGCCAGGAGGCACGTCGGCGCGGACGGGCGCGAGGTGGAGACCAAGGCGGACGCGGAGGCGAGGCGCGCGGCGGCGGAGAGCGACGGGAGCGACGGCGTGTCCGAGGCGGAGTCGGTTTCGTCGGACGAGGAGGACGTGGAGGCGTTCAACCCCTTCCGCGCGCTGGGGATCGACGCCGAGGGCGAGGCGCAGTACGGCACGGCGGACATAGACGCGGACGAGGGCGCCGGGCGGTTCAAGATGAAGGCGCCCCTGGGGGACGCGAAGGGCGCGGCGGCGACGTACTTTGGCCGCGGCGGCGACGCGGCGCGGACGCTCGGGAAGCAGGGCGGCGGGGGGTCCGTGTTCCTCTCCGATTTCGACCTGAGGGAGTCCACCAAGGGCACCAGGGAAAAGGGGGGGAAGAAGAGCAGGAGGTGAGGCGAGAGGGCGCGGCGACGCGAAACGAGCGCGCGTACGTGAAGAGCGCCACGCGCGTGTTTCCCGGGAGTGGCTATAGGCAATACGTCTCCGCGCGCGCGCGCTCGCGGGCGGTTCGAAAAAGGTTTTATCGGTGTTCCCGAAAAGAAACGCACGCATTTTAACGGTCAAACCTCGGGGTAGACGAAAAGATGTGCCGGCTTTTCCGTTTCCAGGAGAGCCGAGAGGCCGCGACCACGCGTCCAGAAGACGCGACGCGACCGGCGACGACGCGGGCGTCCAGGTACACGGCTCGCGAGCGCATCAGCGAGCGAGAGACGTCGCCCCGAGGGGTCGACCGTCGCCGGGGACGGTCCGGAGAGACGCATCGGCGCGCTCGAGAATCTCGCCCGAATCGACCCAACGGCAAATTTCTCACGCGCGAGCCGCGTGAGGGGAAGCACACGCTAGCGTCCGACGGCGTACCCCGGCATGGCGCCTAACGAGCAGGCCGGGCGGACGATGGGCATGTCCACGCGCGGGAGGACGTCTTCAAACCTTCCCCCGCCCGCGGCCTCCTCCGGACGCGCCCCCGCGAGCGGTGCGTCCTCGAGCGGGACCGGCGCGGCATCCGGTCGCGGGGCGCCGTTGTCGAGCAAGAACTGGACCGTGCGCCCGGTGGTGAAGAAGCGGGACAGCTTGCCTGCGACGCGCATCCCCGACCACGAGCAGGACCTGCCCGCGCTGTGGTCCACCAGCGCGTGGGGGGACGTGCGCCGAGGCCGCGCGGACCCCATCGACGGAAAGCGGTTCCGACCCGCCGTCGGCGCGAACGACAACGCGCGGGACAAGGATGTTGTCGCGCGAGAGCTCGCGGCG
>Ga0209666_1000922_pt1 | contig 22548 bp, 13 predicted proteins | sample SaaInlV_125m_DNA_FD_184679 | JGI IMG/M metagenome (GOLD analysis project Ga0209666, IMG submission 184679) | Marine microbial communities from expanding oxygen minimum zones in the Saanich Inlet - Saanich Inlet SI037_S3LV_10m_DNA (SPAdes)... | ecosystem: Environmental > Aquatic > Marine >...
ATACCATGATGAACCATCTGTGAGCAACACCAACGGCCGCCGCCGCCGCCTCCGCCACCGCCACCGCCTCCGCCGCCGCGCGCTCCGCCGCCTCGACGCGCGCGTCGGCGGCTTTCGCGCCGTCGGAGAGCGCCGCGGCAGCCTCTTCGCGCGCCGCCGCGACGGAGGCTTCCGCGCTCGCCGACGCCTCGGCGACTCTGCGGTCCGCCTCGCGCGCCACGTCCTTGGCGGCGCGGCGCGCGGCGGCGGAAAACGCCTCGTCGCGCGACGCGACAGCCGCGCGCACGGCGGCGTCCACGGCGGCTTCCGTGTTCCTCGCAGCCTCATCTTTGGCGTCGCGCAGAGCGTCCTCCACGGCGCGCGCGATTTCAGACACCCGCGTCTTCTCCGCCTCGGCTCGAGCCTCCGCTCGGCCCGCCTCGCGCGCGGCTCGCGCGGCCGCCTCGGAGGCGGCGCCCGCGTCGCGGCTCGCCTCCTCTCGCGCGCGCGCCGCAGCGTCGGCGACGGCGGCGCGAAGCGCCGCAATCTCCGTGCCGTGCGCGCTCCTCTCCCGCTGCGACGCCTCTCTAAGGGCCCGGAGCGCGTCCAGGGCGCGCGCGGTTTCCTCCTTCGCCGCCGCCGTTCGCTTCGCGTCCGCGCTCGCGTCCGGCGGGAGAGACGAAGACGTCGCGTGGGAAACATCTCCCACGCGATCGCTCACGGCGGCGTTCGCGTCCCGCGTCGCCTCCGTCAACGCCGCGAACGCGGATTCGAAACGGAGAGTCTCCGCGTCTCCGTCTTCGTCGCGCCGCGCGCCGTCCTCGGCGCCGCGGCTCGCCTTCTCGCGCCTCGGGGGCGAAACGAAAAGCGCGGGCGCGGGCACCCGCGATGCGCTCGAGGCGCGCCGCGGCCTCGTGGGCGTGTGCGCGAGGGAATAGCCGGCGTACTCTCCCGCGCGCGCTTTCTCGGGACGAGCCGGCGACGCCGACGCCGACGCCGACGCCGACGACGCGCGGCTCGCGGCGCGCGAGCTCGTTCTCCCGGCGGCGCGTTTTCCTCTGCCCGCGGACGCCGCGACCGCCGCCTCGGCGGCGGCGCGGATGATCGCGGACACGTTCGCCGCCGCCTGCGAGGCGCTCGCGCCCTCGGGCGGCGCGGGCGGCGCCGCGGCATCGGCGGCGTCGGCGGCGACCGCGCTCAGGATGTCCGTCATCGGCGAACCCGAGCTCGTCGGGTGCTCGTCGTCTCGACGCGGAGTCCCCTCGCGGGTTGCGGCGGCGCGCGGCGGCGGCGAACGCGCCGCCGGCACGTCCCGGCCGGTGTCGAAGCCCATGAGCGCCGCGACCGCGGACGTGGGGCTCGGCGTGGCGTCCGGCGCGGGCGCGGTCGACCCGCTCTCGCCTCTCTGACGCACCAAGGCCGCCGCGGCCGCTATCGCGCGCGACGGCGACGGCTGGATCTCGGGGAACAGCGCGCGCGCGTGATCCCCGTCCCGCCCTCGCGCCGGCGCGCGCCCCTCGGGCCGATCCCACGGCGACGACATGCCCGTCGTCCGCCGCGCGGGCGCCCCAACTGTGGATGGCGGAGAGCACCGTTTTCGAAGTCGTGCCCACCACGACGGTTGGGCCTTGGGCGTCGAGAGCTCGAGACTCGATCCACTCGAGTCGGTCGGAGAATTCAAGTTTCAACGTTGTTGATTTTGCCTTTTTGCGGGGCGTAGACGGTGCTACCCCTTCCGCGCCCTTTTTGCGAGCAAGTTCCAAACGCCGTGTTCATTCCTCGCGACACACGCGTCGAAACCCACCCACTCGACTCAAAAGATGGCTGATACTCTCACCGACGAGCAAATCGCCGAGTTCAAGGAGGCGTTCGCCCTCTTCGACAAGGATGGCGACGGCACCATCACCACCAAGGAGCTCGGCACCGTCATGCGCTCGCTCGGGCAGAACCCTACTGAAGCCGAACTTCAGGACATGATCAACGAGGTTGACGCGGACGGCAACGGCACGATCGACTTCCCCGAGTTCCTCAACCTCATGGCCCGCAAGATGAAGGACACCGACTCCGAGGAGGAGCTCAAGGAGGCGTTCAAGGTGTTCGACAAGGACGGCAACGGCTTCATCTCCGCCGCGGAGCTGCGTCACGTGATGACCAACCTCGGCGAGAAGCTCACCGACGAGGAGGTGGACGAGATGATCCGCGAGGCCGACGTGGACGGCGACGGCCAGGTGAACTACGACGAGTTCGTCAAGATGATGATGGCCAAGTAAATCGCGAAGGGCGGCAGGGGCGAAACGCGCACGCCGCGCGATCGTCCGGGGAGCGAGACGGGAAAATTCGCGCGACGCGTCTAGCGGGAATTACGTTCCCGGTTGAAATGCGCGTCGAACGGAAGTGCCCGAGACGCGTCCCGTGTATAGCGATTTCGAGCGAACCGCGATCCGACGCACGGTTTCCGATTCGCGCGGAGGTCATCGTATTGTAATGTCAACACCGTACCCGGCTCACGCTCGACCGCGCCCGCCGCGCCGCGACCCGGGAGACGATCCGATCGCGAGATCTCCGTTCGAATCGCTACCGTACTTCGGAGCGGCCCACCCGAGATATTCGCGAGACCGATTTGGGTCGTCGGAACCCGTCGCGTTCGACTAAAAATACCGCGTGTGCCCAGACGCGGGTGCCCACTCGATTCCCGGCCACTTCGCGACCGCGGGCGACGCGGGTCGTCCGCGCGGGCATGGAGGTCCCGGACGGATGGGCGAGCGACGAGAGCGAGGTGAGCGAGGTGAGCGAGGTGAGCGACGGCGGGCGCGGCTCGGGGTTCTTCCTCGACCACCCCGGCGACCACCCTGGCGCGCTCACGGAGACGGCTTTCGCGCTCGCCGCTGGACGTGCCTCCCTCGCGGGCGCCACCGAGGTGGAGATCGCGTTCGACGCGTTCGAGCGCGTGCACCCCGACGCGTTGCGCGCGTGCGCCGGGTCGCTCACTCACCTCGGCCTCATGCACAACGGCCTGCGCGCGTTCCCCGCTCTGCGGCACGTCTCGAGCACGCTGCGCAAGCTCGAGCTCACGCACCAGAGCCTGGGTTCCATGATGGGCCTCGCAGACGCCGGCGCCATGCCGGCGCTTCGCGAGCTCCTGCTCAACGACAACGCCATCGCGCGCATTGAGGGCTTGGACGCGTGTCCCAACCTCGAGCGCCTGTGGCTGTTTTCCAACAACATAACACGAGTCGAGGGACTGGACGCGCTCGCGTCGCTTCGAGAGCTCTGGCTGCAGGACAACGACGTGGCGTTCGACGACGACGACGGCGACGACGGCGGATGGGCCGAGTCGAGTACGGGAACGGTGGTAAGAAAACGCGACGCGTTCGCGGGGTTCGCGCCTTTGCTTCGCGTGCGCGAGCTCGCGCTCGCTGGGAACAGACGTCTCGTGGACCTCGAGATGTGCCTCGCCGCGGTGGCGTGCCTGCCCACGCTCGAGTCGCTCTCGTTCCGAGACGAACACTTCGCGCAATCGCCGGTGGCCGCGCAGCCGGAGTACCGCGCGCGCGCCGCGCGAAGACTGCGACAGCTGCGGGTTCTGGACGCGGCGGAGGTGACCGTCGCCGAGCGGGGCGCCGCCGCGGACGAACGCGTGCGCGCGCGATGTCTCGGAGACGCCGAAGCGGGACGAGAGCGCGAAGCGCACGAAACGAAGGTGGCCGAGCTGGAAAAGGCGCGCGACCGGCGCGTGGCGGCGGCGGCGGCGGCGCGCGCGCGCGCGCATGCCGCGCTTCGCGCCGTGGAAAAGGCGACGATGCTCGGCCGCGCGACGGTCCGCGCGCACGCGGACGAGGCGGCGCGCCGCCGCGAGGCTCGCCGCTCGGTCCTGCGCGAGACGCTGCTGCGCATCGGCGAGTCGCACGCGCGCGTCTCGAACGCCATCCTGGCGCGCGGCGAGGCGGCGGCGCGAAGGGAAAGCGCGCGCTTCGAGCGCGCGCGCCGCCGCGCCGAATTCAAACGCGACGCGGCGCGCGCGTACGAGTCGCTCTCAGTCGAGAGCGAAGCTGCGTTTTTCGCGTCGAAAGAGACACAAAAAAATGATGCCCTCTACGCGGAAGGGATCCCTCTCCCTCTCGGCGCCGTTCTCGTGGAGGTAAACGAGGGGAGCCCCGAATTTACCGCGGTCACGTCGAACGCGCGCGCCGCCGCGCGGAGAGCGGCGGGGCGCGACGCGGAGAGCGTACGTTTGCGGACGGACAAAAAACACGAGGAACACGCGGGTGATCGACGCTCCGCCGTCGGCGACGCGCGCGTCTTCTCCGTGTGGCGCGTCGTCGTGCCGGACGCGTCGTCCACCGCGGACCAGCGCGACGGGTCTTCCGGCGGGTCACAAAAGCGGTGGGGGTACGTCGGGCTGGCGCCGGCGGCGACGCTCCGCGCGCTCGGCGCAAACGGGTTGGACGCGTCTGTCAAAACGCACCGCACGCTTGCCGAGGCGTACGAAGCTTCGAAACGCGCGCTCGCGTCCGGAGCGCGCGCGAATCCGCCGGAAGAGGAACTCGCCTCTTTGCTGGACGGCCCCGCGGCGCTGCTGGCGTGCGAGGTGTGGCTGACGCGCGAGGAGGCGGCGTTGTGGGACGCGTCTCCAGCTCGCGGGCCGCGAATGAACGTCGGCTTCGACGTCGAGCGCGAGAAAATCGAGCGCGTCGCGTACGTCGTCCACGCCGAGCGGGCGCGTTTGACAGACTCGGACGCCGAGAGCGATTCGGACGACGACGAAGACGACACGGCGCGTCGGGGTCTGCGTCTGACCCGGCGCGACGTCCCCGAGTGGTTCACGCGCGACGACGACGACGCTCTGCGCGCGCTGGAGGACGCCGCCGACGCGGCGACGCGCGAGTATCTGCACGACGCCTGGACCGCGCTGGATCCTTTGACGGGCGCCGCGCTGGCCGCGCAGGACGACGAGCTCTCTAGCCTTCGGGACGAGCTTCGAGAGGTCCGCGCGCGGATCGCGGAGGAGAGGCTGGCGCAGGACGACATAGCGCGCTCCTTACGGAAGGTGACGTTCGTGGAGTAGAAGTATCGCGTGAACACGGTTTTAGTAGTGACTAGTCTACCTTCGTAGAACGTAGAAGTATGTCATAAATAGTCAGTCAACCTTTCCGCGGCGCGTTCCCCCGCGCCGGCTCGCTCAGCGCCCGCGCCCCGAGCTCGCAGGCGTGCTCGCGGGTGAGCTCATCGAGCTCAGCGACGGTGTGTACGTTTTGTTGAACCCCGCGGGCGTCGAGACGGGTGACGCCGGCGACATCATCGCCTCGCCCTCGTCGCGCCGCGCCTGCTGAAACTTTTCGCGCGCGCACAGGTTCCTGAGGCTCGCCGTGCCCGCCGCCGCGATCACCTCGGGCATCGCGGGCACGGTCCTCGCGGCGGCGTTCGCGCCGGTCGCGTTGCGTCGCGAGTAGAAGCCCGACTCGTACGTGTCGCTCGACGCCGCGGCGACGCACGCCTCGACGTACTCCTCGAACGAAGCCGCCGTCTTGTCGGCGCGTTTGAAACCGGCGGTCGCCTCGACGCCGTCGCCGAGCGCCTTCGCCAGGCGCGCGCCCGCCGCGCCGTGCGCGACGTGAAAGCACACCCCTCCGAAATTGGGGAGCGCGCCCGGCTTTTGGAACGCGCGGAACTGTTCCGACCGGAACGACAGCGCGTCCGCGGTGGGGTTCGTGGCGCGCGCGGCGTGGTTTTTCCGGTGCCACTCCTTGACGAGCTCGGCGAGGCCCGAGTGCGCGCGCGAGAAATACCCCGCGTCGCGCAGGCGCCAGCGCAGCAGCATCCTGGCCACCTCGGACTCGGTGACCGCGCGGCTGACGTCCGCGAAGGCGTGCGTGCCGTCTCCGTCGAAGGCGCCGCACAGCTCGCAGAAGGCGTCGCGCTCGATCTCAGCCTTGAACCCGGCCACCGCGTCGTGGTGCGCGTGAAGGATGGCGAAGTCGTCCTTCCATTCGGCATCCGCCGCGTCGCCATCCGCGGGCACGCCCAGCCCTTTGCCCACCGGCACCCAGCAGAAGCCCACGTCCACGAAGTACTGCACCTTGAGCAAAACGCGCGTCACCTTCGCGACGTACGCCTCGTGCGCCTCCCGGTACGCCACGTCGCCGTGCGAAGCCGCGCGCCGGATCTCGTGCTCGGCGCGGCTGTTGGCGGCGGCGGGGTCGAAGACGTGCTTGGACCTGATGGCGGCGTCCACGTCCGGCGCGCGCCGTATGCGCACCTCGGAGACGCCCTCCGAGGCGGCGATGCGCAGGCCCTCCGCGAGCACAGCGAGGGTGGCGTCCACGCACGGTCGCAGAGGCTCGACAACCTCGGCGACGCGCTCGCCGAAGACGGAGGCTGCCTGGCTCTTGACGGCGTCCGCGGGGAGGAGCGCGGCTGGGGCGCGTCGGCGCTTCGCGCGGACGGACATCGCGCGCGCGGCGGCGAGTTCCTCCGCCTGCGTTTTGAGCAGATCGATGCGTTCCTGTAGCCTGGCCGCCTCCTTGTACTCGGCAGCCTTCGCGGCTTCCTTGATCGCGTCGGGCAGGGCCTTGAGCTCAGCCGCGCATTGCCTCTGCCGCTCCGCGAGGGAATCGACATCCTGGAGCGCGAGCTCGTTGATGCGCCTCTGCTGCGCGGCGACGTCGACGGAGGTCATCGCGCGTTCAGCGGGCGAGCGGGGGATGCCGCGAGCGTTCGTGGACCGCGGGCGTGCGGAGCGCGCTGGTCGGACTGCCGCGATCGTCGCCCAGGATTCGACGCGAAGATAATCGTGTTGTTACGTTCGGCATTCGGGAAACCGCTGGCATGCTCGGCGCGCGCGCCAAAAAAGAGGTGACTTTTGCGCTTTTTTTTACCTTCACCTCAGTTGTCAGGGCGCGTCGTCGTGAGCCCTCGCGCGGGGTCAGGCACGGGCGTTGACTTAGAGTCGCCGGGTCACCCTTCGTCGCCGCCTTGTGATGCCGGAGGGCGGACCAGGCAAAGAGGACCAGTCACGAGGGATGGACGCGCTGAGCGAAAAAGTGCACCGATTGGAAGAGCGGGCGGTGCGACTCGCGAACGAAGAAATGGAGCAGGTGCAGCGGGGCCGGGCGCTGAACATCATCACCGGCACGCCCGCTTCAACGCCGAACGCGAAGTCGCAGACGATAGGAAACGAGACGAGCGCGAGGGAAGAGAGGTGAAGCGGCGCGCACACGTCGCGGTGGTCGCGTGGGTCTGGACGTAGCGGCACTGATTTTCGTGACAACGAATCTCTCGACGTCTCCCTGCACAATGCGCATCCGATTAGCGAGAAATCTTGTCCAGCACCGCCTTGACGTCCTCCTCGGTCTTGACCCGGTTCACCACCTTCCCATCCGGGAGCTCGACGTTGGGTCCCATGCCGCACTCATCCAGGCAAATCACCTCCTCGATGGTCACGCCCGTGCCCTCCGCCAGGGCCTGGAACATACCGCAGGTCTTCTTCGAGCCCGCGCGTTTGCACTCCTTGTTTACGCACACCTTCACCGTCGAGTCCGCGCGGACTCGCACGGAAGCGCACCTTCTTGCTCGCGAAGCCGCGTTCCGGGAGGACCCGAGTGCGCGGGCGGACTTGCCAAGGGGCGAGCAAGACACGCGGGGCGAGGAAACCACGAACGCGGACATCGAGACGCGTGCCTGGAAGTGACCGATCGCGCGGATAAACTCGAGTCGAAAACAGCTTTGGACGACGAGCCACGTGGACTGCTTCCGCCTTTCGTCACGTCACTTGGCCCCGCACCGCGATGTCGGCGAGCGCGATGTCGGCAGCTGCGCGCGCCGCTCTCGCGCCCAGCACGTCGGGCACGTCCCGTTCGAAGGATGTTTCCGTGATCAACCGGCGCGGCGTGCGCGTCTCGGCGATCGCCCCCCCGCGAGGCATCTCGTCGACATCGTCGTCCGCCGAGAGAAAGCACCCGTCGTCGACGTCCCGCCGCTCGGCGTTGCTCGGCGCGGTGGCGGGCGCTTCCACCTTGGGATTTTCCCTGGCGACCGCGCGCCCCTCCCTCGCCGCGGACGTCGCGAGTTTCGTGTCCCTGGACGCCATCATCAAGCAGGTCCGCGACGCCTCGGACGAGCTCGCGCTCGTGGAGGAGGCTCTGCAGACCAGCGTGCGTCTGGGCACCGAGCCCCCTCTGCGAGAGATGAAGAAACGCCTCAGCTCGGGCGCGATCGCGGACCTCCCCGCGGCGGCGACCCGGCTGGACAGGTTCATCGACGCGCCTGACTTGGAGGACTGGGAGCAGGCGGTGTGGAGCTCGGTGAGCGAACAGACGCGCGGGTCGAGGGATATCGACAGCGTCACCGGGAAGCGGCTTGGGAACGTCGAGCGCACGAACGACTTTTTGTGTTTCGTGTTTTCGTGCTTCAACGACCCCCGCGCGCCGCCGAGCACGGACGCGCTGCTTTCGCTGCGTCTGCTGAGCGACGGCGTCGCCATGGGGCTGAGGGGGGACGACCGGATCACCGCGGAGGGCCTGACGTACTCGGTGGAGGACGTCCGGGAGAAACTCGACGCGTACGTCGACGTGGTCACGAAGTCGAGGCTCAGCCTCGCCGCCGTCAGAAGTTGATCCGCCTTCGCGCGTAGGGCGCGCGAGTTTACAATTTGTAGTCGTCTGCGATGACACTCCACCGTCTACGAAACGTCCTAAAAGAATACCTACTAGAGCTCGTAGTCTACGCGCCTCCCCTCTTTTCGTGGACTAGAACTCGCACGCCCTCTGGCGTCCCCCGGTGACCGCCCAGATGGCCTCCAAAGCTTCGTCCTCAGACGCCGGCTCCATGCGCGCCACGGCGAGCGCCGCGCCGAGCTCGGGCGCGCCGCCAACCTCGGCGAAAACGCATTCGTTCTCGCCGCGCACCAACCACTCGCGAGGCACGACGTAGTACCTCTGCGTCTCGTCGTACGGCGCGTCGTTGCGCGCGATGTTCCAGTACAGACCGAGGTCGTGCCCGTTGACCCAGGCGTGCCCCCGCCCGAGCCCCTGCGCGTCCAGCAGGAGCGCGTCGCCCGGCGCCAGCTCCAGCGCGTCTGAGTCGAAGGCGGCGCGAAGCCAAGTCACGCCCTGCGCCTCCGCGCCCGGCGCGACGGGCGTCCACTTCGGGTACGCCTCTCCTACGTCCTGCTCCTTTGTTTTTGTTTCGCTCTGCGGAAGCCCGAGCGCCTCGCCGTACAGACCGAAACGCATGCGCCACTTGTCCCCGGGTTTCACGGTTTCGCCGTGCGCGTCCAAAAACTCCAGCGCCTCGTCGGTGTCTTCGCGTCTAACCTCGGCGTACACGACGCCCTTCTCGAAGTCGCCCGGTTTGGCCCCCGGGAAGATGGGGTAGTTGCTCACGCCCAGGCTCTCGGAGAGGATGGAGAGCGCGCGCACGTGCGTCCTCGCCACCAAACCGAGGTCCACCCAGTGCTCGATCTCCTGGTTCTGCGCCGAGGGCGAGTGCGTCTCGTCCGAGACCGCCGCTATCGGCGCGCCGTCCAGGTACACCGAGTAGCGGTTCGCCGCGCGCCCGACGATTTTCAGCCAGAGTCTCGGCACCACCGGGTCGTCCTCGTGTGCCAACTCGGGCGCCTCGAAGGACGCGTGGTACCACAGGAACTCCGTTGTATCGCCCACAAGCGCGATCTGGGGAAGGGGCGACGGCGCCGTCACGGAGCGCGTCTCGCGGAGCACGCGCGGGTCCAACGCCACGGGCTCGCGCCAGGCGCGCCAGTCAAAGAAGCCGGCTTTCGCCCGCCGCACGCGGCGCAGAGAAGGCGTCTTTGGGACGTCCGAGGAGTTGAACGCGACGCGCATGCCTCCCAAACCGGTGGTCAGGTCGCTGGCGTCGCCCACGATCAGCACGGAGGACCACGGAGTGAGCGTGAACGCGCCACCCTTGAAGTCGGCGACGACGACGCGCGGCGAGTTGTTCTCGAGAAACGCGACGAAGCCATCGTCCGTGCTCGAGTCGTACTCAAACGCGACGACGTTCCCGGAAACCTCCGTGAACCCAGACGACGACGCGCGCGCGACGGCGCGCTTACGCGAGGTCACCTCCGCGAAGCGCTCGGTGACCTCCTGCGCGAACGCGTCGGAGACCATCTCACCGTTTGTCTGCGTGTCAGTCACAGCACCCGCCGCGGCGACGCCGCCAAAGCCGCCGTCGCGTCGGCGCGCCAAAGCCGCGCGACGAACGTTTTCTCCGCCTTTTCTTTCTTTTGAAAACGCCGTTGAGCCCATCGCGGCGTGCCCAGCCTTCACCGCCTCGTCCGTGAGGGGCACGCGCTCGGTACCCTCCCAGAGCCCGTCGTCGTCCGTGTCCCCCACGAGCACGCCGTGGTGCGGCAGGAACACCGCGCGGTCCACCTGCGGGTCCGCGCCGAGCAGCGTGGGCGCCGCCTCGCGCAGCGCGGCGTGCATGTTCCCCAGGTGCGAAAACTTGGGCTCGTTGGGCAGACCGTCAGGGCACACGTTGACGTCCGTGGCGTACGCGGTGGTCATGGCGTCCCCGCCCGTGCGCCCGAAATTGTTCCCTCCCGCGTACATGTAGTAGTTCATGTGCGCGCCGCCGCGCGCGAACCAGCGCATGCTCGCCCACGCCACGTCGTCCGCGCCGCGGCCCCAGAAGTACGCCGGCGGCTTGTACGGGGACCCGCCCCAGGTCTGGTATCCCCCCTCGTTCTCCGTCCAGACGCCCGGGTAGTCCACCAGCACGCGCTTCGGCTCAACCGCGTTGTCGTCCGCCTCGACGTACATGTCGCTGCGCGAGCTCGGGTCCGACAGGTACTCCGCGCAAGTCGGACCGTTGCACGCGGGCACGGCGTTGGGCGCCACCGACCCCTCGCACATCAGAATCGGGATGATCGGCGCGGCCCCTGCCGTGTCGATCGTCTCCGAATTATTGATGGCCATCTCCAGCGCGTCCCGCACCGCGTCGCGCGCCATCTCGCCCGCCCATCGCACGTACTCCTCCGGCGCGTCGTACGCGAGCTCGTTCTCCACCTGCGTCAGAGCGATCGGGCCGCCGACGGGCGCCAGAAAGTCGGCGAGCTCAAAGAGGACGCGGCGGAACCAGTCGCCCGTGAGCCGCATCCACGTCGGTTCGTTCGTGCGGAGCAGCAGGTCCGGGTACGCCGTGGCGTTCATGAGCCACAGCGGCAAGCCCCCGAACTTCCACTCCGCGCAGACGTACGGCCCGATGCGCAGGTTCACGAACAGGCCCTCGCTCGCGGCGATGGAGATGAAGCGCCGCAGATCCACGACGTCCCAGTCCGTGCTCCCGGGCGCGTCCGAAAACGCCGCGCCCGAGGAGGAGGGCTCGTGCGCGTTCCAGAAGACGTACACCTGCACCATGTTCAGCCCGTTGCGGCGCATCTGCCGCAACGTGCTGGCCCACTCGCCGGGAGGCACGCGCGCGGGGTGCACGGACCCGGAGAGCCACAGCGTCCTCTGCCCCGCGACCGCGAACGACCGGCCGTCGTACTCCACCGCGTACGGCGCGCCCTTCATGTCGTCGAACGTCAGGAACGCGCCCTCGCTCGTGGAGAACGCGGGGTTCGCGCCCGAGGCTGTCCCGGCCACGGAGCCGAGCAGCGTCGCCGCGGTCAGAGCCGCGAGGGCGAGCGCCCCGAACGGCCGCATCGTGCCCACCGCGCGACCTAGGAATGAGGTGGAGCGAGGGCATCATGTCCGAGAAAAAAAAGTGAAACACCCACCTGATGTTGAACCGGCAACCGGATTTCGGATTTCGCGAACACCTGCGATAGCCGCGCTCTTCGGACGCGTCCAACGAGGAAGCTTCTCGCGGAAAACGCTCGCGCGGTCGCGCGTGTCTCGGCCCGTCCGACGCGCGGCCGCATCTCGAGAGCCGGCCCTCGGAAGCTCGCAGCGCGGCGCGATACCCGATACCTGCCTCCGCGCACGACCCCATGCTCGCGTGCCGGACCCGCCCCGTCGCGACGGCGTCGAGGACGACCACCTCGCTCGCGCGTTTCGCGGGCGACTGCGGAGGACGTGGACACTTGTGCGGCTTTCCTCCGCAGCTTTCTTCGCCCCGAAGAAGCGAAAAAGCGCTTCCTGCAGACGTCACCTCTGCCCGACGCACTTCTTCCGCCGCGCGACGTCGACTGACGAGCCCGACGCGGAACGCACGCGCGAGCGCCGAGATGAGCTCCTCCGTCGCTAAGAAGATCGTGGTCGTCGGCGGCGGCGTCTCCGCCGGGTACTTCGCCCGCGCGATCGTCGCCGCCGGGAGAGGCGCGGATCTCACCATCATCTCCGCCGAGCCGGTCGCGCCCTACGAGAGGCCCGCGTTGACCAAGGCTGTGCTCCACGCGGAGTCCCCCGCGCGCCTCCCCGGCTTCCACACGTGCGTCGGCGGCGGCGGCGAGCGCCAGACGGAGGCGTGGTACGAGGACAAGGGCGTGACTTTGCGGCTGGGCACGAGAGTCGTCGGCTGGGACGCCTCGAGCAAGACGGTCACCGCCGACGACGGCGGCGTGACTCCGTACGACAAACTCGTTGTGGCCATCGGGTGCACGGCGCTGCGCCTGCCGGACGCCATCGGCGGCGGTCTGCCCGGCGTGCACTACGTGCGGGACAACGCGGACGCGCTGGCGCTCTCCGAGGCGATGGCCACCGCGAAGGCGCCCGTCGTGATCGGCGGCGGGTACATCGGCCTGGAGGTTGCCGCCGCGCTCGCGGCGCGCGGCCTGAACCCGCGCGTGGTGCTCATGGAGAAGCACACCATGGCCAGGCTCTGGACCCCCGAGATCGCGGCGAAGTACGAGTCTCTGTACGAGACGAAGGGCGTGGTGTTCCACCGCGAAGCCAAGGTGAAGCGCGTCGTCGCCGGCGCCGACGGCGGCGTCGCGAGCGTCGAACTCGAGGACGGTTCCGTGTTAAAGTCAGACCTGGTGGTCGTCGGCGTCGGCGCGGGCGCGCCCGCGGCGCCCTTCGACGCGCTTAACACCACCCCCAACCCGAAACAACCGGGGGGGATCGCCGTGGACGGAACCTTCGCCGCCTCCGGCGCGGGCGTGGAGCCAAAGTCCGTCTTCGCCATCGGGGACGTCGCGGCGTTCCCGGCCTCGGACGGCGTCGCAACAGAACTCGTCCCCACGCGCGTCGAGCACGTCGCGCACGCGCGCGCGTCCGCCGCGCACTGCGCGTCCGCGGTGCTGGACGACCGTTTCGACACTCCCTACGCCTTCTTCCCCTTCTTCTACAGCCGCGTGTTCGAGCAGAAGGACCAGGTAAGGTCGGTGAGCTGGGCGTTCTGGGGGTTCAACCGCGGCGCGTGCGTCGTCGTCGGCGACTTTGCGCCCTCGATGGTCGCGTTCTGGGTGGACGAGACCGACGGAACAGTTGTTGGGGTCATGGTCGAGAGCTGCTCCGACGCCGAGCGCGACGCCGCGAAGCGCGCCGCCGAGACACGAGCGGTTGTCGACGTCGAGGCGTTGCGGAAATGCGCCTCCGTCGCGGAGGCGTTGGCGCTGACGTCCGCGTGAGGGCGCGCGGGCGCGCGGAGCCGGCTGTGACGCGCACGGACGGGAGACTCGCGAAAAAAGAGGTTCTTTAGGTTCCGCCGGTTCCGCGCGTCCGAGCACCGAGAGACGCACGGAGAGACGTCGCGTCGAGACAGTATCTGATAGACACGTTTTGATCGATGCGGACGCACGACGCGAACCGTCAAACGCGAACCTCCATCCTTCGTTTCTTCGCGCGCGGCGTGGTCCGGAGACGCTCGCGACGGCGAAACGCGAAAAGCGAGCCGTCGACCGGCGTCTGCCACCAGCTGGAGCCACGTCATACGCGGTTTTCCAACTGTCCTTGGATAGAAACCGCCTCGAGCGACCGGCGCGCGGCACTCGCGCACGCGCGGACGCCCTCCGGTCGTTCGTCAGCACGCGCGTTACCGGTCACGATGATGTCCTCGGCGATGGCGCGAGTCGCGCGGGCGCCGCCGGCTGTCGCCGTGCGCGTGGACGCACCCCGCGCGCGTCACACCGCGCCTCGCGCTGTTAACGCCCGATGCGCGGTTGGCGTGCCCACGTCTCGCGTCCGTGCGTCGACTTCGTCGACCACCGCGCGTCGCCGCGTGGTGGCCGCCTCGACCCCGCGCCCTGCGGCGGCGGCGGTGGCGATCGCCGAGCCCGCGGACGCCGAGCCCGCGCCCGCCGCCGCCGCGCCCGAGACGGGGGCCGTGAACTTCTGGAAGGACGCCTTGCCCGCGAACGACGCGATCGATAAACAAATCCTGAAACTCTTCATCCCCGCCATGCTCAACTTCCTGATCATCCCGCTGGTGGGCGCCGTGGATGTCTTCTGGGTCGGGCGGATGGGCAGCGCCGTGGCGCTCGCCGCGCAGGGCGCGGCGAACCAGGTGTTCCAGAGCGCGTTCTGGATCATCTCGTTTGTGCCCTCCATCATCGCGCCGGTGGTGGCGAAAGCCGCCGCCTCGGGGGACACCGAGGAGGTCCAGCGCGCCACCGGCGAGGCCATCTTCGTGGCGTCGCTCGTGGGTCTGTTCGGAATGCTCCTGCTGACGTTCATGCAGGACAGGGCGCTTTCCATCGTGGGCATCACGCCCGGGTCCCCGACTGCCACTCAGGCGGGGCCGTACATCGGCTGGCGCGCGCTGACGTTCATCCCGGCGATCATCTCCACGGTGGGCTTTGCGGCGTTCCGAGGCACGCTGGACGTCACGACGCCCATGAAAATCACGCTCGTGAGCCAGTGCATCAACCTGGTCCTCGACCCCATCCTGATCTTCGGCGCGGGGACGCTCAAGGCTATGGGCGTGGCGGGCGCGGCGATGGCGACCAGCGCGTCGGAGGTGACCGCCGCGGGCTTGTATCTCAGCACGATGCTCAAGCGGAACATCATCACCCTGAAATCCCTGTTCTGCGTGCCTTCGTGGGCGAACATCGGCAAGCTCATGGTGGGCGGCGCGGCGGTGCAGCTGCGGTCGATCGCGCAGAACATCACGTTCATCGCCGTCATGCGCGCGATCCTCACCATGGACTCCACGGGGACCTCCGCCGCCGCGCACACCGTCTCCGCGCAGATGTTCCAGCTCGGCCTCATCGCCGTGCTCGCGCTGAGCACGCTGGCGTCCATCCTGATCCCGCAGAGGCTGAACGCCGCGAACAAGTCCGAGGGGGGTGTGTGGGAAGCCAAGAAGGTGGCGGACCGCCTGCTCATCTGGGGCTTCCTGCTCGGGTGCTTCCTGGGGTGCCTGCAAGCCGCGGCGCTGCCCGCGCTGCAGTTCTTCACGCCGCTGCAGAACGTGCAGGAGATGGCGAAGATGCCCGTGCTCATCGGCGCGGTGCAGATGCCGCTGAACGGGCTGGTGTTCGTGGCGGAGGGCCTGATGCAGGGCCACCAGGCGTTCATGCGTCTCGCGGGCGGCATGTTCGTCAGCACGACGCTCATGATCGGCGCGCTGAAAATCTGGGGGACCACCGTGGAGGGCGTGTGGTGCTGCTTCTTCGTGTTCAACGTCTCGCGCCTGTTCTTCGGGCTCAAGCACCACTTCTTCGACGGCCCGCTCGCGATCGCCAAGCTGCGTGGCGGCTCCGCCGAGGCCCGCGCCGCGCCCGTGGACGCGAAGACCGCGGCGGAGGACGTCGCGGCGGGGTTCGAGACGGCGTCAAACAAGGTGGCCTCCGCGTTTGACTCGGCGGCGGCTGAGCTGGACGCCGTCTTCGCGACGGCGGGGTTAAACCCGGACGACGAGAGCGACGGGAAGGGTGCTTTGCGACGCGCGCTGCGAACGCCGTAGGGTCGATGGGGACGATCAGACGTGACGTCATACGACGATCAGACGATAGACGACGAAAGACCGACCATTTTTTATGTATTGAAGTCCTGCGTAGCGCGAATGGAACCCCGCCGCGAGACGAGAAGCGGCTCATCAATCGTGCATGTAGATCCTCGCGCCGATGTCCTTCACGCACCACTCGAACCCCTCGAGCAACCCCTCCCCGGTGACCGCGCTGCACCCCTCTATGTGCCAGTGTCTCTTCTCCATCTGGTCCAGCTCGAGCACCTGCGCGATTTCTTTCTTCGTCAGCGCCCCGGGGATGTCCTGCTTGTTGGCGAAGATGAGCAACGACGACCCCGCGAGTTTCTCTTCGCCCAAGAGCTTGTGCAGCTCATCTTTGCAGTCGCGCAGACGACGCACGTCCGCGCTGTCCACGACCCACACCATCCCGTCCGTCGCCTCGTAGTAGTTCCTCCAGTAGCTTCGCAGGGTCTTCTGACCGCCCACGTCCCATATGTTCATCCTGTACCCGCGAAAGCTCATGGTCTTGATGTTAAACCCGAGCGTCGGCGATATCGTGCTGATGTCCTCTCCGTTCACGCGCTTCACGATGGTGGTCTTCCCGGCGTTGTCCAGACCCACCATCAACACGCGAACCTCCTTCTCCTTCGCCTTGACCTTCTTGATGATGGTCAACAACCCCATCGCGGAAACGGGAGGTGCAGCGCTCGTCCGACCCCGACCTCCCGCTCGCGAGTGCGCGCAGATCTGGCGGTGCGTTCAAAAACACGTGAGACTTTGACTTGACTTTTTTGGCGCATCCACTTTCGGTTTCTTTTTCGGTTTTTCCGAGAGGGGGACGAGATGCGCGCGGCACTTCGGCACGCGCGCGGCCCAGACTGGCGCGATGCCGGGCACCAAGCGGAGTCCAGAGTCGCTGGACGACGGTGCCGTCAAGCGCGCGCGCACACAACACGGGGGTGTCGCCCCGGTCGCCCCGGTCGTCTCCGAAGCCCTCCATCGCGACGAGCTCGGTTTCGAGCTCGAAGACGCCGCGCCCGTGAAACTCGTCAACTCCGGGAGACGGTGCGAGTCCGCGTGGGCGGCGTTCGAGGCGAAAGCCGCGGACCTCGGGGTGGACCTCGAGGCGCGCTCGGAAGATGTGCGACAGTTCGTCCGCGTCAAGTGCGTCCGCCCGACACCTCCCCCGACTCGGTGCCCCGGCATTTACGAACCCTCCGCGCGACAGCTCGGGCCGCGCGAGGCGCGGAAAACGCCGTTCGCCCGCGCGTATTTTTATCAGCCCACGACGCGTTCGAAGACGCGCGCGCCGCTGACACACATCCCTCCCCTCCCTCCCCTCCCTCGCCACCAGCGGCGTGGGCACGCGTTCGCGCGCTCGGCTGTGGATGGCTTGGTCCGGCGCGCGCGCGAAGATGCTGTCGTCCTCGGTTTCGTACGCGGACCATCTGCGTCTGGCGTCGGAGGCGACGCGCGGCGAGGACGCCGCCGCGCGCGGCCTGAAGCAGCACGAGCACCAGATAGCATTGGACCTCGAGCGCACGTTCCCGAACCACGCGGCGTTCCGGAGAGCGTGTGACGACGGCGTTCCGAACTCTTTCGACGACAAACGACGACAAACGAACCCGGAGACGAACAACGAAACGACGTCGGACGAAACAAAATTGCCAACCGTCTCGGAAGCGAGACGTTTTCGTCTCGGCGGCTCGAAGCTCGAGCCTCTGCGCCGCGTGTTGCTCGCGTTGGCGCACGCTTTACCGGACGTCGGGTACACGCAGGGCATGAATTTCGTGTGCGGGTGGTGCCTGCTCGTGCTCGACAACGACGAGGGTCTCGGCTCCCTGGACAAGGACACGGAGAAACGCGCGGTGGAGGAGTGCGCGTTCTGGCTGATGCGCGCCTTGCTGGAGGACGTGCTTCCCGGGTACTTCGACCCGGGCCTCGCCGCGCTCCGCTTCGACCTGGACGCGCTGGACGACGACTTCGCGGCGGTCGCGCCGGACGCGCACGCCGCGCTCGAAAGACACGGATGCTCCGTGCGATGCTTCACGCCGAGGTGGCTGCTGTGCGTCATGGTGGGCACGGCGCCCGCCGCGGCGACGCTCCGCGTGTGGGACGCGCTCCTGCTGGACGCGCCCGGCGGCGCGTCTCGAGGAGACGCGCTTAAATACTCGAAGGCCATGCCCTCGCTGCGGTTCAGGCCCAGGGACGTGCTGCGCCGGTGCGCGCTGGCGATGCTCACCGAGCCGGGGCGCGCGCGCGCCATCGCCGTCGCGCCGGGCGCGGCGGAGGCGGTCGACAGCATACGCTCCGCGGGGCGCGGCGTCGCCGACCTGCAGGCGTTTCTGCGCCGCGTGCGCGACCTGGCGCCCGGCGCGAGGCCCGCCGGCCTGAGGGCGGCGCTCGGCTCCACGGCGGCGGCGCTGTCCACGGCAGCGGCAAGGGCCGCGAGGCTCGGCTCCACGGCGGCATCGCAGAGACACGGGCAGAAACTCGCCGCGACATCCGCGACATCCGTGGCGACGACGCCGCGGCGCGGCGGCGCCGCGGCGGCGCCGCCGGCGCTCACGCCGTTCGGCAACCTCCTTTCGGCGATGCGCGGCGCGCCCGCTCGTGAGTTTTCGAAGCCGCGCGCGCTGCGCTGGGGCCTTGACTCGCGTCGAGGAGACGGCGAGAAAGGAGACGGCGAGGACTCGAACGGTCGCGGGTCGCGACGCTGGATGGGCGCTGAAAGGCGTGAAAAGGAAAACGGCGTCGAGATGGACGGCGGGTGCGGCGCGACGCCGAGCAAAAGACGCGTGGTCGGCGTCGACGCCATGGCCTCCTGGGCGTCTCCTCCCTCGTCAACGTTGCTCGGTCCGAGACGCGCGGCTTCCGGGTACGGAAACCAGTCACCGCTCGCGACCCGGTCACCGCTCGCGCGCATGCGCTGAGGAAAAGGCGATAGAGGAGAGGCGGCGAGGGGTAGAGACGTCGTCGTCGACAGACTTTCGCTTCTTCTTTTTCGCGACGCGCCGAATCAGTTTTTCTGCGATCTCGACCGCATCACATTTTCGCGCGCGAGACACGTCGCGAACGCCCGCGAGCGAGCGAGATGGCCCCCCCGAAGACCACTCTGGACAAGATCGTCGTCGCGGTGACGACCCTGGCGGACCCCACGGGCTCTTCCCGCCAGGCCATCGTCAAGTTCCTCAAGTCGGAGTTCCAACTCGACAACGCGAACGCCATCAAGAAGGCGCTCAAACAGGGCGTGGACAAAGGCAAGCTCACGCAGAAAGGCCAGTCGTTCTCCCTTCCCGGCGTCGAGTTCGAGGTCCCCAAGGACGAACAGGTGACGATCGAAGAGGTCCGCGTCGGAGAAGGCGACCTCGCCGAGCGGGGCTCGGACGTGACGATGAAGTACCGCGGCACGCTGGAATCGGACGGGTCGGAATTTGACAGTGCGTCGCGATTCGATTTCACGCTGGGCGCGGGCGAAGTCATCAAAGGCTGGGACAAAGGAATCGAGGGTATGAGGGTTGGCGGGAAACGGAAGCTGGTGATTCCCCCGAAGCTCGGGTACGGCAAGCGGGGATCCCCGCCCGAGATCCCAGGGGATGCCACGCTGGTGTTCGACGTAGAGCTGTTAGCCGTGAACTGATGAATGTCAAATTTCAATCGATTCCATCGACCCCGCACTCACTCGGCGTCCGTTCCTTGGACTTTTAGATCTCGTCTGACGAGGATCGTCTTCAGACCACCCCGCGCCGACACGGACCTCCTCGTCCCTTCAGTCTCGCGAATCGTCACCATGCCTGGCCTCGACGACTGCTTCGGCTTCTTCCAGGTGCGCCGCGGCGAGGCGGAGACCCGCCGCGACGCTGTCTCGCTCGCGATCGCGCATCCATCCGCGTCCGACTCTCCGCCTCCCGGCGTCGCTGACGCCGGTCCCCTTCCTCCCCGAGCACGCGCAGAGCGACCGCCCGTTCTACCCCAAACGCGATGGCCCGTACTCCATCCCCGAGACCGCGCCCACCGGTGAGACCGTCTGGCGCAACGCGGACGAGCCCACGCTCGCGACCACCCCTTTCGCGGGGTGCCACACCGTGTACGACGTCTTCGAGTTTGCCATCGCGCGCAACGGCGGGCGCCCGGCGATGGGCGAGCGCGCGATCGAGAAGTCCGAGATGGTCGACGGCTTCGAGAAGCTCACGCTGAGTGACTACAAGTGGAGCACGTTCACGCAGGTGAAGCAGCGCGTCGGGAACGTCGCGTCCGGCTTGGTGGATCTCGCGTCCCTGAAAAAAGGGGACCGCGTGGTCATCTACGCCGACACCAAGATGGAATGGCAGCTCGCCGCGCAAGCCGTGTTCGCGCAGGGCTGCTCTGTGGTGACCATCTACGCCACGCTCGGCCCGGAGGGCGTCGAGCACGGCGTGAAGCAGACGCAGGCGGAGGTGGTGATCTGCGATGGAAAGCTGCTCAAGAATCTGCTCGCCGTGGCGCCCAACTGCCCGTCCCTCAAGTACGTCGTCACCATGGGAGACGTCTCGCCAGACGCCGTCAAGAAGCTCCCTCGCGGCGTCGCGCACGAGAAGCTGCGCGACGTCGCCGCGCGGGGGGCGCGCAAGCCCGTGGAAGCGACCCCGCCTGCGCCGGAGGACACCGCGGTGATCATGTACACCTCGGGCACCACCGGCGCGCCCAAGGGCGTGGTGCTGTCGCACAGCAACGTGTGCGCGACTATGGCGGGCCTCAAATCCGCCGGCAACTTCACCAACAAGGACGTGTACCTGGCGTACCTGCCGCTCGCGCACATCATGGAGATGGCTGCGGAGATGGTGATGCTCGCCACCGGCGCGGCGATTGGCTACGGCTCGCCGCAGACCTTGACGGACACCGGGCTGAAGCTCGCCGCGGGCACGCGCGGGGACGCGCCCACGCTCAAGCCGACGTTCATGGTGTTCGCGCCCGCCGTGCTTGACCGCGTGCGGCAGGCGGTGCAGGCCAAGTTCGCGGCGGCGTCCCCGACGCTCCGGCGCATCATCAACGCCGGCCTCGCCGCGGGCGAGCGCGAGTTCCACGCGGGGCGTAACGGGAGCACGTGGTTCTACAACGCGCTCGTGTTCAAGAAGGTGCAGAAGCTCATCGGCGGTCGCGTCCGCTGCATGATCTCGGGCTCCGCGCCGCTCTCGCGCGAGACGCAGGTGTTCATGCAGACCTGCTTCCGATGCCCGCTGCGCCAGGGCTACGGCTTAACCGAGACGGGCTCCGCGGGCACGATCGGCGCTTTCGACGACACGGACGAGGGTGTCGGCCAGGTTTTGACCTCGGTGCGCGTCGCGCTCAAGGATTGGGACGAGGGCGGGTACCGTTTTTCGGACGCGCGCGACCCGGCGGTGCGCATGCCGCGCGGCGAAGTGCTCATCGGGGGCCCGGTGGTGTGCCAGGGCTACTACGTCGCGCCGCACATGCCCGACAAGGAGCTCGAGGCGAAGAACGCCACGGAGTTTTCGGTGATCGACGGCGTGCGGTACTTCCACACCGGCGACATCGGCGCCTTCACCGATCGCGGGCAGCTCCTCATCGTGGACCGGAAGAAGGACCTCGTCAAGCTGCAGCAGGGCGAGTACGTCGCGCTGAGCAAGGTGGAGAACGTCATGAAGCAGTCCCCTCTCGTCGCGTCGGCGCTGTGCTACGCGAGGTCTTCCGAGTCCTACTGCGTCGCGCTGGTGGTGGTGAACCCCAAGCCGTTCCTGAAGCTCGCCGAGACACAGGGGCTGGGCGACCAGAGCCTGGAGGCGCTGCTCAAGGCGAAGGTGATGGCGGACGCCGTGCAGGCGGAGATCGCGGCGGCGGCGAAGGGGAAGCTGGCGCCGTTCGAGGTGCCCAAGAAAATCGCGCTTGACGCCGAGCCGTGGACGCCGGAGAACGACATGGTCACCGCCGCGTTCAAGCTGAAGCGCGCCAACATCTACAAGCAGTTCCAGGGCGCGATTGACGGCATGTACAAGGGCAAGGGGCGCTAACGTTCGTACGTACGAGACGTATCTTTTCTAAAGAATACATTGTATCTTTAGTCGACTGCGCCATCTCTGCCGTACGCATCCACAACGTAAATCGCTACTCGTCGATCTTCGCCGTTCGCCGCAGGAGCGCCTCGAAGCGCCTGCGCACCTCCGCCCTCGTTCGCGCGTCGCCGGCGGGCACCGTCGGCACGCCGACGTGCTCCGCCATGACGCTCGCCGCCGCTGATCCCCAGCACGCCGCGCGGTCCAGCGACTCGCCGCTCACGAGACCGGCCATGAAGCCCCCGCAGAAGGCGTTCCCGCAACCCGTGACGTCCGCCAAACGAGACTGGTCCTCCAGAAAAGCGGGCACGTGCCACGTCTCGCCGGTGGCGGCGGAGTGCACCACGGCGCCTTTTTCCCCGCGGCGCACGCACACGATTTTCGCGCCGGCGTCGGCAAGGCGCCGACACAGCTCCGCCGGCGAGCCCTCTCCCACCAGGGACACAGCCTCCAGCTCGTTGGGGGAGAAGACATCCCCGGCGGAGCACAGCGTGTGGAGCGTTTCAATCGAAACCGGGCGCGTCGCGCGCGTGAACGGCTCGACGCTGAGAAGAACGCGCGTGGACGCGTTTTTTTTTGCGTTTTTTTCGTCGTCTCCGCCAAAAATGACTTTTTCGCGCAGAGCCTTTAGGAGCGTCGCGTCCGGGCGTTCGGGATGGACCCCGACGTGGAACGCCTTTGCGCCTCTGTATCTCGGCGGAAGCGT
>Ga0209666_1000923_pt1 | contig 22523 bp, 21 predicted proteins | sample SaaInlV_125m_DNA_FD_184679 | JGI IMG/M metagenome (GOLD analysis project Ga0209666, IMG submission 184679) | Marine microbial communities from expanding oxygen minimum zones in the Saanich Inlet - Saanich Inlet SI037_S3LV_10m_DNA (SPAdes)... | ecosystem: Environmental > Aquatic > Marine >...
TCCAAACTCACGCCCGCCTCCACCGCCGCCGCCGCCGCCGCCGCCGCCGCCGCCGCCGCCCTCCCCACTCCCTCCCGACCACACGCGCTTCCGGCCGCCGATCCCGCTGATGGGCGACGGGGCGGCGAATCGCGCCGCGGGCGCGGCGGTGGTGGAGGCGACCAACGTGACCCTCGTGCGATAACCCCTTGCGCCAGCGTTGCCTACTAGGAACGCGGGCAGAGCGGAACGCGATGGAGACCAAGGGTGCGTGGCACGATCCGGCGTACAAGAATGAGGCGGCGCGCGTGGAGGAGTACACGAACACGGAGGAGCCGTTCCTGGTTGAGCTGATGGCCGTGCGAACGTGGCAGTGCCTCAACGGCTGCGTCTCGCTTGACTGGTACTACGAGAACTGCCTGGTCGGCACGATCCGGACCGTGGCGCCCGCGTTCCGCCTGGCCTACTTCCTGACGGGCGTCTACCTGATCATCCTCTCGCAGTTCGTGCTGGCGTGGCCGCTCATCTTCCGGTACGACCTGTTCACGTCCAACAGGGAGATGGCGCCCGGCAACGTCACGCTCAACGTGTGCATGGTGCTGTGGGCGCTGGACTTTGTCTTCCTCTCGGCCGCGTACTACTACGTGCGCGTCAACGCCAAGGGCGGCTGGGAGTGCTTCTCGTCCGTCACGGGCTACCGGCCGGCGCGTTGGCTGGCGCGGCTGCTCTTCGGCGCCCTCTTCCTGATCATAGCCATCGTGGGCATCATCTCCACGCACACCGTGCTGAGCCACATGTGGCACGCGCGCAACGTCTGGTTTTCCGGGCTGCTGCTGCTTCAGTGCGCGATGCTCGTCGTCTCGTCCCTGGGCGACGCGATCGACACCGGCTCGCCTTGGGGCATCCAGGAGGCGTCGCGCGTCGCGAGCGTGCTGCTCGGGCTGCGATTACGCGTGCTCGTGCCCGTCACGGTCATATTTTCCGTGGCCTCGGTGTTCGCCTCGTGGCCGCCGAGCTATTGCGCCGAGTGCTGACGCTGATGAGTCGTAGCAGATATCCGCGTTGCGCATGTGTATTAATAAGTGAGATGTTGAGGAGGTCCCGACTTGACCCCTTTTCCGCGCGCCTTCTGGCCATCCACCAGAAGAACCCGTCCGCGTCCACGGGCACCGTCGACTGCGTGCGCACCGAGATCGCCGAGGAGCAAGCGGCGGTGGCGGCCGTAGGGGCGGAGGGGGCGGAGGGGGCGGAGGGGGTGGAAGATCCGCAGCCGAGCGCCGAGCCCGAGATCGCAGGCGCGGCTGTGGAGCTCGACCCCAACGACGGCTCGACGTTTGGCGAGGCGATGCGCACGGCCGTGCTGTCCGCGCAGCCCCAGGTCAGCACCGGCTGCGCGGAATGCGGAGAGCATCACGATCCCGCAAGCCTGGAAAGCGTCACGCGGGAGATCGCGGCGCTGCGGGCGCGCGTCGCCGAGCTTGAGAGCCTCGTGCTTCCCAACCGGGAAGGCCGACCAGTGGTGCCCCACGGCCTGTCCGACGCGTGAACAAAAGGTGGTTAATAAAAAAAGGGCAGCATTGTTAACTTGCAACTTGTGTCAACTGGCGCTATCCGTGTCCCCTTGACACGCTACACGTGTCTGTTGGTGAGCGACTCGACAAACACGAAGAAGATCGCCAACCCGATCAGCGAGACCGTGCGCACGAGTCGGCTCTGTTGCTGCGCTCGCACGGACGCCGCGAGAAGCTGCACGCTGATCGCGACCAGGATCCGCTGAAGGATGTTGACCACGAGCGCCAGGAAGTCCAACCCCGACCTCTTGGTCGCGAGCTCGTTGACCGCGGCCTGCTCGGCGGCCTGCATGAACCCCTCGTCAAACAGCTTGCCGATCTCCGGCCCGAGGCGTTCCCTGACCGAGGCGACGTCGGTGTGCGCGCGCTTGCGCGCGGCCTCGATCGCCGAGGCGCGCCGGTCGTCCAGCGCCTTGTTAAGCCGCGACTTTACCGCGGTCAATATGATCGCGAATCCCATCACAAGGGAGATGAGCTCGTCCGCGGCGAGCTGCTCGTCCTCCGCGGCGTCCAGCAGCTCGCGAGCGATGTTGAACGAGACGCTGACGCTCAGGTCGGACCCTATGGAGCTGAGCATGTCAAACGTCGTGCCGCCGACGCCGCCAATCACCTGCGTGCCCGCCAGCGTTGTGGGCGCGCCGCTCATCGTGGACCTGGAGAACTCGGACGAGCTGTCCAAGGGGGAGGTGCAGGCGGCGGGCTACGACCGCGTGCAGGCGCTCGGACCCTTCTTCGAGTACCAGCGCGCCACAGCCGTGTACGTGCGCCGCCTCGTGCTCACGCTGCCTTGCTCTACTAGCGGGAAGCGTCCGCGAGATTATGCAAAGGCGCGGGACAGCGTGGCGGTGTGCGGCAGCGCCTTTGGCACGACGCTCGGCTCGGTCTGCGCGTACCTGGAGGGTCGTGGCGTGCCGGGCGAGAAGGCGTACGTGCTGCGGTCCATCCGCACGCAGCTGCTGCCGATCGCCGATGCGCTCAAGAGCCTGCGCGGCGCCGACGCCGCCTACCTGTCGCGTGGGCTCGCGTCGTGCCGCGTGGCGCAGGCGCAGCGCGCGGCGATCTCCGAGCCGCTCTCGCGCATCGATAGCAAGTACGGCCACCCGTACACGTGCCTCGGCGCGACGGCCGCGATACTGGCGTGCTTTGGCGTCATGTCCACGGTGCCCGTGCACGCGCTGCACCTGGTGAACGACGACAGCCTCGTCAAGACGCTGCGGTGCGTCGCGGAGCAGCTCGACCACTGGCGCAGCAGCACGTGCGCCATGGCGGAGGACGGCTGGTGCGCGCTTGACGCGGAGCGGCGCGCGCTGCGCCGCGCGACGGACGCCGCGCGGCTGGCGCTGTACGTGTGGCAGGACGCGCCGGCTCCGGAGCGGCTGCAGCGGCAGATCAACTGGGCGCGCATCGCCGCCTTCCCGGCGCACACGCTCGTCAGCTCGTTCACGCAGCCGAACATCCTGCGCTCCATTGAGACGCAGTCGCTCTTCACGTCGGTGGACAGGGACAGCGGCGTGCCGCCGCCCGTCGTCGAGACGGTGCCCCTGAGCCAGATCGGCGAGGGCAAGCTGCTCTCAGCGCGGAAGGCGCGACGAAAGGGCGACGCGGCTTCGGACGCGAGCTCCTCGTGGGTGACGCTCTCGTCGAACGCGTCCTCCTTTTCCAACGTGTCCGCCGCGAGCAGTTTAGACGGGGAGCTCGTGTCGAGGTTTGGTGTCGTCATGTAACTGGTTGGGTTTGTCGACCCCTCCCCTCCCACGTTTGCAACTCCCGCCGCCACCGCCGTCGACAAGCCGCGCTCATGTTCAGCGAGGCGGCGCTCAAGCGGGTGTGCGCCAAAGTGTCCCACGAGTTCAGGCTGTACCCGCACCTGAGCGAGGCCGTCTACCAGCGCGCGCTCCAAGTGGAGCTGCTGCGGCAGCACGACGTGGTCGCGGTCGAGACCGAGGTGGTGCTGCCCGTCGAGTACCGCGGATACCACGTGGGCACGGTGCGCGCCGACCTGGTGGTGAACCCCAAGGAAAATGCCGATTATCCCAGCCCCCAAGAGACGGTCATCGAGCTCAAGAGGGTGCCCAAGATCACGCAGGGCCACATCGACCAGCTCTACACCTACGTGTCGCTCAAGATGCGGAAGTTCGGCTCCACCGTCCACGGCGCGGTCGTCAACTTCGGCGTCCGCCCGCCGGAGATCCGCTTTCTCAGCGGGGACGAATACATAAAGAGGCGCCTTTACGAGGACATTCCCAGCCCCTACCCCACCCCCAGATCGTCGCGCGCTCCTTCGCGGTCGCGGTCGCGCTCGCGCTCGCGCTCGCGCTCGCGCGGCGATTTGGACACGTCGGACCCGGTGGGTGTTCCGGGTGCGCCGTAGCGCGCGCGCGCGCGTGTGTGTGTCAATTTGTAACTTTTGCGGTCGGCGCCGCTTGTCAACCCGCCCGGGTTCCGACCCGTGCTCACGACCGTCGGGGCGCAATGGGGAATGTCGAGAGCGTCGCGCAGAGCTACGCGCACTACCACGACGCCGGCGAGGCGATCGCGCCCGACAGCGAGCACCTGCCGGAGGGGAGCAACGAGCACGGCGTGAAGCTGGTGGGGGTCGGCAACCTCCTGAAGGAGGTGCACGAGAAGGTGCAAGCCCTCAGCGAGTCCGGCGCTCCGGTCAACGAGGGCGCGCTGCTCGAGTTGTCGACCAAGCTGGCCGACGCGTTCAAGTTGTGCGAGGGCATCGAGAAGGACGCGGCCCTCAACGGCGCCAGCAACCTGGGCTTCGCCGTGCTCACCAAGCACCCGCACATCACCAAGTGCCGGCCGGTCTGCGAGCTGCTGTTTGACAAGGATTTTTGCATCTCGCTGACCAACCTCAAGGTGGAGCTCATCCGCATCGAACGCGGCGAGCCGGAGTCCGGGCCCTGGCTCACGAACGACGAGGAGCGCCAGCTTGAGCACTGGGGCGAGGAGCTCGCCGACGGCGCGATGAAGGCGTGGGCCGCCCACTTCTCCGGCCTGGGCTGGCCGCCCGCGTGGGGCATCGCGCCCAACCCCGGCGAGGAGCCTTTCGACGTGCCCGACCCGTTCCGCGCGCTCGTGTGCAACCTCGTCTGGACGCGGCTGAACCTCTGGCCCAAGATCAAGTACTACCTCGACGCGTGGAAGGTCAAGGGCGAGAACATCTTCCCGCCGGCGTACTGGAACGACCAGATCTTCCTAAACTCGATCGTCGTTGAGCCGCGCATGGTCCCCTGGATCATCGGGGTACCGGACATTGACATGCACGAGCTGGCGACCCGCGATCGCTACGCGCTGCGCTCCAACGACAAGCACCGCGAGGCGTACGACGCGTTGGAGCAACCCAAGAAGGACCTCGTGTGGACGGGCATCCACCACATGCGCGAGAACAAGACCGGCCGGCAGAAGCGGCAGCGGCCGTCAAACGGCAGTTGGCACGCCAGCCAGTACAAGTGGCCGCGCGCGAACATGCCGCGGCCGCGCGACCTCATGGGCGGCACGATCTGGGCGTCGCGCTGAGGCCCGCACGCGTGTCGGTGTGTGTGTGTGTGCGTGCGTGTCGGTGCGTGCGTGTGTGCGTGCGTGTGTGCGTGCGTGTGTCTGGGATTAAGATAACGCACGGCGTTGGTGCTGGAAGGCAAGGGCCCCCTTCGCGCGCGCAATTCATGCAGTCGGCCGCGCTCCTGCGGCCCGCCACCGCGTCGGCCTACTACCGCGCGCAGCGCCTGAGCCCCAAGCAGCCCAACGTCTGCTGGGCATACGTGACCGACCTGGGCATCGGCGTGGCCGTCCCGGCGCTCATCGGCGTCGCGATCGCCGCGATCTGCGTGTCGATCGTTGAGCATGTCGACGGCGCTGCCGACTTCATCAGGGAGCACCTCTACGCCGAGCACGTCGTCGCGAGCCTCGGGACCATGCTCGTCTTCCTCGTGTCTCTACGCCTCGGCGCCAACCTGGCGCGCAACTCGGGCGTCATCGGCCAGTTCGGCAACCTGTGCGGCGCGTGCGTCAACCTGGCGATCTGGACGCGCTCGCTCGTCAGCTCCGGCAAGATTGAGCTGCTCGCGTTGCCGGACGTCAACGGTGGCACGTACCGCACGACCGAGATCGGCCTCGTCCTCGCGTCCATCCCGTACGTCGTCAAGTACCAGTATCGCGGCACGGAGATCAATATGGAGCAGCTGCCGCTGGGGTCCTCTCCCGGCCTCCTGGCGCGCGCCAGGGCGCTTGTCGATCCACCCCAGGTCACCGCCAAGGTGCCGCCCTTCCTGGCCACGGTCGTGCTGCTGGGCCAGTTCTTTGACGACCTGGAGCACGCCGGACAGATCAAGGGGTCCGAGCTCGGGCTGGTGTTCAACCAGCTCAACGCCCTGACGGCCGCCGAGGGCGCCATCGGCGGCATCGACGGCTACGGCCAGCCGGGCGTGCTCACGGTGCTCATGTATCTGCTCTTCGCCTCCTACTTTGTGCTTCTGACCCTGGGCGACGTCGCGATCAACAACCGATGGCAAAGCGTGTGGATCGTTGCGGTGCTCGTGGTGGCCAACCTGGGCCTGTTTCAGGTGTCGCAGCGCTACCAGAACCCCTTTGACATCCGCCGCGCCAAGTCAACGCAGAAGCCTCTGATCACCGACGCGTCCATAGGCACGGAGAAGGCCATTGACGCAATCTTCTCGCGTCGACGGCCGAGCGCGATCGCCGGGCCGACAGAGAACGCCGCGAAGAGGATCGCGCCCTCAAACGATTTCTCGCTGGGGCTGGTGGGGCGCATCTGACGCCCGCTATTGGGTGGGGGGAAGGCGTGGGGGCGTGGGGCGGTGGCTGCGCGGAGGGCAGCTTTGCGGTTCGTGGCGCCAATTAGTGCGTGCAGCGCTTGTCAAAGGTGGTGGCTGCGGTGGCTGCGGTGGTGGTGGGTAACTGCGCATGTCTCTGCCACTCGGCCCGGTGTTCCTGCCGCGCGTGTCGCGGGATTTTCGCGCGCGCGCGCGCGAAACCCCCCAAAGGGCCAAGATCGGCGCCGCGACCGCAAACCTGCGCCTCCAGCGGGAGCACGAGTTGGGGCAGGAGAACCGCGCGCATCGGGTGGACAAGCGGGCGATCGCCGAGGCCAACCTGTTGCTGCACCTGTCCAAGGCGCCCAAGCAGGGGCGGCAACCCAGCGCGCCGCGCGACGCCACGGGCAAGGCGTGTAAGCTGCGGTGCGGCAAGTGCGAGTCGTGCCTGCGCGGCGATTGCGGAAAGTGTGGCAACTGCCTTGACAAGCGCAAGTTTGGGGGCCCGGGAGCTCGGAAGCAGGCGTGCAGCGCGAGTCGGTGCCTGTTTGCAAAGCCGAATTACCGGGAGGCGCGAGCGTTGGAGCCCTGACAGACCGTGTTAGAGTGGCGCTGTTTATTACCAGAACCAACCAACCATCCCACCACCCCTTAGCCAACAGCGCACACGCGCACACGCGCACACGCGCACACGCGCACACGCGCACACGCGCAGGCGTGTTCGGTCGACACCCTTTGGCGTCTCGGCGCGCTGCTTGGCCACGTCCACGTTCCTGCGGTGCTTTGCAACTCGTGCGCGTCTCGAGTGGGTGGGTGCGCGCGCGAGCGCGCGTGCGCGCGCGTGTGTGTTTGTGTGTGGGTGAGGGAAGCGGGTGCGCGATGGCGGCGGCCACGGACTGGTGGGAGTCGGAACATTTCACGTCGACGCGCAAGGGCCCCGTTGTGGTGCAGTTCACGACCGAGGTGTGCGCGCTCTGCCCCGACGCGACGCTCAAGATTGACGCCGTCGCCAAGACGCACGACTTTGCGTGGCACATCGACAACGCCTTCACCAGCACGCTTGCCGAGGAGCTGGAGGTGCACGCGCTGCCGGCCATCCTGGTGTTCCACTCCATAGACAAGCACAAGGTGTACGAGAAGCTGCGCGGTGACGACGTGACGCGCATCCTGCAGGCCGAGTGCCCGCCGCGACTCGTGCTGGACGCCGAGTTCTGAGCCTCGCTAAGAATAACCAGCTCTTATCAACGTACTAGGTGTGGCGTGGGCGCGCGCGCGCGCGCGCGTGTGTGTGTGTGTCATGCACGACGCCCAGTTTGGGTTACTATTGAGCGTTGCAGTCGCGCTTTTTTGCAGCTTGATCGCGCACACCACCGTGTGCGCCGAGCGGCACGCGTGCTTGGCGCACGGCACGTGCTACGATCTGAACAGCGGCCACTGGTACGACCCGTCGTGCTCCTTCCGCACGACGGTCACGCCCGCGGGATTCAAGCTGCTGAACGCGTCGGTGCAGTACGAGACCATGCAGCGGATGAACCGCGGCGTGTGCAGCCCCGGGCTGCGCCAGCAGGTGGACTCGGTGACGGGAGACATGGCGTGCGCGCGCAAGCGCTCGTGGCCCGACGCGTACCTCGCCGAGATCGGAAACCCCGAGGGCAGCACCGACCACGAGCGCCACTGCGGCAAGTGGATCGGCGCGGGCTCGATCGCGTACGGCGATCAGAAGTGGGCCTTCTACGACGCGACGGAAGTGGAGCGCGACGTGGACAACGTCGTGCGCGCCAAGGGCGCCTCGCGCGTGGCGATCACGGACCTGGGCAAGTTTCGCGCGAGCTGCCGCACGATGGTGGCGTCCAACTCGGCGGGCGCGTCGGCCCGGCAGGCGTACGACCAGCTCTTCCCCATGCTGAGCACCGACTCGCTCGGGAGCGCGCTTGAGAGCATCGGCTTCCTCGCGTCGCACTACTGCGACGCGCCCGCGCTCGTGGGCGTGGGCCTTGACGACGGCGCCTTCACGGCCAAGGTGCTGAGCGGCACCGTGCTTGCGGACCGGGACCTCAAGAACGCCATGTACGTCGTGGGCGCGGACCGCGCGCAACGCAACCAGGCGATGGCGTTCGCGGAGCAGATGCGCGAGCTGGAGCTCGTCGCGCTGCAGGCCACGACGCCGGAGCAGGCCACCGCGGTCGTGCGCGGCACCTACCGCGGCACGTGGCTGGAGGGGTACGTGGGGCCGTCGTTGACGATCACGCGCGCGGTGACCAACGAGCCGCTCGAGCGCTTCGTGCGCGCGTTTGAGGCGCAGGGGGGCGCCATGGCGCGCGCGTACCTCAACGGCGTGGCTGCGGTCTGCTCGCTCGCGGCGCAGGCGGTCGTGGTGCCCGAACAGGGCAACCTGCTCCCCTTCTTCTCGGAACAGACGCAAACGGGCGGGGCCGGGGCGCGCGCCGCGGCGGCGCTCGGCCGGCTGGTCGCCCCGGACGAGGACCGCGACGCGGTGGACGAGCACGTGCTTCTCAACGCGTCAACCGTGCGCCTGTCGGCGCTCTCGGCCCTCTCCACGGCCAGCCGCAAGAGCGCGCGCGACGTCTGCCTCGCCGCCGCGAAGCGCGTCTTCCCCGACGACTTTGACCACATCGCCTTCAACGCGCTGGTCACGCCCACGCTGTATGGCCGCCTCGAGCAGCTGAGCAGCTGGGTGCGCGAGTCGGCGGCCGTCACGCTGAGCCAGGACCTGATCGGCGGCATCTACCCCGACTACGCCACGCGACAAGGCGCGTACACCAAGCTGCGCGCCACCAAGCTGCGCATCGCCGGCGCGCCGCGCGGCTCGTGGGCGGGCATCGACCGCGAGTTTCGCCGTCCCGACATCCTCTCGGACGACGGGGCGCTCGCGATGATCGTCAAGCAGGCGCGCGCGGTCTACCTCGACCGGCTGCTGCCCGTGGTGACCGGCGCGGGCATCTGCGAGCACCCCGCACTCTACCCGGGCGTGTCGCGCAACGCGTACCTGCTGCTCGCCTCCAGCCAGGCCTGCTCGATGATCCTGCCGGGGCTGCTCGTGCCGCCCTTTGCGGACGAGCGCTACGACGACGCCTCGCTCGCCACGCGCGTCGGCTTCGTCATGGCGCACGAGTTCATGCACGTGACGGCTTTCAAGGACCAGTGGAGCGAGGCGTACGCCAAGCACCTGCTGGCCGACTACCCGGAATCGACGCGCGTGGAGGCAATCGCCGACCTGGGCGCCGCCGCGACCCTCGCGCGCCGCGAGGGGGTCTCCAACGAGACGATCTGCGCGTCGGTCTCGCAGCTCTTCTGCGGTCGCGTGGGCTGGATGCCCGTGCTGGACGCTCCGCCGCCGTACCACCCTCCCACGAATATGCGCGGCGACAACGTGTGTGCGTTTTTAAGGACCGGCCTCGCTAGCTAAAAGGGTCCATGTTTGTTATTGACGGGCGCGCCGCCGCGATGCAAGCCAGCGAGCACGCCTCGCGCCGCAAGAGCGCGGCGGCGGCCGCCGCCGCCGCCGACATACGGCCGATAAACGCCAACCAGGCGCCAAGGCGTCCGATCCGCGTGCCGGGCGCCGCGCCAAGGGCGCCAAAGGCGTTGACCTCCAAGGCGCCGCTCGCGCTCGCGCTCGCGCCCAAGCCGCCGCCGGCGCCGAGCGCCGACCTGCCCGACTTTTCGGGCGCGATCGAGGGCATCCAACCCCCCACCGACAAGGCGAGCAAGCCGCCGGACGCGCCGCTGGGGCCGCTCCCGACCGACGAGAATGGGGAGCGGTCGCTGCTGCAGAGTCGCTCCGGCATTGACGCCGACGAGAGCTACGGCAAGCAGGAGTACGCGCTCTCGTCGTACCTGAAGCTGCACCCGGTGCTCAGCCTGGAGAGCACGAGCTACGAGACGCTGCAGCTGGTGGCCAACCTGGTGGAGAGCACGTCCATCCCGACCAAGGAGCTCGAGATCGTGCCCAAGCCGCACGATGACCGGTACTTGCGTTCGCCCAACGTCGACCTCGGCGAGCGGCCGTGCAACTTTGGCAACCGGTGCATCTGCGTGTGGATGGCGCGCTGGCGCTACGGCGACGACACCGACATGGCCTTCATCGGCACCGAGTTCCTGCTGCCGTCGCAGGCGGACGAGTTCAAGCGCTCGGGCAAGCTGCCACACACGCCGGGCAAGTGCCTCGTGTGCAGCCGGTACGTGCAGACCTACATCTACCGGTGCGCGCGCGCCGACCCGACGTTCAAGCCGAGCGCGGCCATCCCGCTGCAGGCGTACGGCAACTCGCTCGGCGTTGAGGCGGGCGAGAGCGTGCCCACGCACTCGAGCGTGGCCAACGATTCGGACGGCTACCGCCAGGAGGCGCTGCTCTTTGTCGACGAGCAGTGGGCCGACACGGCGGCGGCGCGCGGGGCCATGGCCTCGCTGCTCTGGCGGCCGTGCGTCAAGTTTGACACGTCGCACTACGAGTACGTCAAGGACCCGAGCGGCCTGCCGCGCCTGCTTCAGCACGGCGTCGGGGCGGAGGAGGAAACGCCGTCGGTGCATTTTTGCCAGCCGGTAGGGGAAGCGAAGCGTCCTCCTCTGCCGGCGAACCCGCGGACGCCCCCCCCCAACCCGCCCTCGCCAGCATGATGAAGCGCAGCCGCAGCGTGTTCAGCCCGTCGATGCGGCCCCTGTTTGTCAGCTTTGAGGACGCGGGCATGCGCGGCGCGATGGCGCGCCTGCTGCCGCGCCTACGCGAGCGCGCGCCCGCGCTTGACGTGCCACCGTGGCTCTGGTCGCTCGACTTCTCGCACGCCGTCACGGAGTGCGCCCGCTGCGCCGGCGTGGCCGCGCTCATCGGCCGGATGCGGCAGGCCGCGGCCGCGCTCACCGCCAGCGCCGAGGTTGGGGGCCCTCCGGGCGCCGCGAGCGCGCGCCAGGCCCCGCAGGTGGTGGCCGCGACGGCGCGCGCGTGCTTCGGCCAGCTGCTGGAGGCGCTGGCCGCGAGCGAAGCGCTGCGCGTGGTGCCCGTCGAGGTGGTGCCGAGGCCCGACGTGGACAAGCGCGCGCTCACCGCGCTGTACTACGACTCGTACTGCGCCGCCGTGTGGACCTCGGCGCACGCCGAGTACCTGGGCTGCGTGCAGGACCTGCTCAACGGCCGGAAGGCCACCGAGACCCTCGTGCGCGACCTGATGGTGCCGTCGCCCGACCTGCACTCCGTGGCGAACATGAGCAACCTGCTGCACCTCGGCACGCTCACCGAGCGCACCTCCTCGCCGCGCTGCTGCTCCAAGACGTCGCAGGCGCTCCTCGCCATCCTGACGCGCGTGACCAACGCGGGCTCGCGCGGCTGGGAGACCACGCTCCTCGCGGCCGTCAAGGAGTCGGAGGGCGCCGTGCGCGTGTGCACGACGTGCATCGCCGTCGCGCTCTCGGGGCTCAACTCGGCCGTGCACCCGGCGGCGCGCCGGCCGTGGCGCGACCGCTTCGTGCTGCTGCGCGCGCTGCGCGGGCAGACGCAGCAGGAGTTCAAGGCGATCGTGCACAAGGCGCCGAGCGCGGTCAAGGAGGCGATCCGGCTGCACCTGGCCGCCACGTTCATACCCGACTGCGCCACGCTGGAGGCCATGCGGCACACGCGCCAGCCGACGGGCCAGCTGTGCGTGCCGCCCATCGCGCTGCCGCACGCGTCGCTCTCGGCCGCGATGCACCGCATGGCGGATGCGGGCGCGGACATGCTCGCCACGCGCGAGTCGGCGGCGGTGGCCATCAAGCGGCACCTGATCAGCGAGCCGCGCTCGCGCAAGAAGGCCGAGGCGCGTCCGGGCCGCCACGCCAAGCACGAGCCCGAGGCGCTCAGCTACTCGTCGTCGTGGCTCGGCGGCCGGTCGGGACCCTCGGTGCTCGCGGTGCGACCGGCGGTGCAGGTGGTCAGCGGGCTGTTCTCGGCCTCCTACCGCTCCATCTTCATCCCGTGGTGGCTGCACGGCAACCACCACGGCCACCGCGCGTCGCGGCTCGACTCGGCGCAGTACGCCGCGCTGCACAACCTGTCGGCGGCGCACCGCATGTGCGCGCTGCTGTCAACCGAGGACTTCCGGAAGGCCGAGCGGCTGGCCCTCGGCTGCGCGGACGCGTCGCTGCTCACGGTGGCGCAGGCGTGCGCGCTGCTGGGCACGCGAACCGGCGGCGCGTCGGCCGCGCCCGGGCTGCCGTGCTCCGCCGCCAGCCGCGCGGTGCAGGAGGCCGAGGTGGACGTCATGAACCTGCAGGCCAACGACGCGGCGCTGCTGATGGCATTCACGCGCATTGCCGCGCTCAGGGCGACCATACTGTCGTACGACCTCGGCGCGCAGACGCGGCGCAAGCAGTCGCTGGCGATCTGCAAGCGGCTGCTGCTGCCGCTCGCGCCCGACGAGGACCCGTGCGTCGCCGTGCAGACGCGCCTGCCGAAGCACGCCACTGTGCTCTACTGCTGCTCCGAGTGCCGACGCGTCGTCAACTCGGTGCAGGACAACACCGGCAAGGACGTGGCCTTCAACGAGCTCGGCCTGTCGGCGAGCATGCTGACGATCAACAGCGGTGCCTGCCAGGGGCACATGCGCTGCGCCAAGCGCTCGTCGGCGGCGCTGCGCACGGCCGTCGCGCTGGAGACGTCCGCCGAGCAGGCGCAGCTCGAGCAGCTCGACCCGGTGGCGTCGCCGCTGCTGCCACAGGACCTGCGCCCCGCGACGGTCGTCGCCACCATGTGCACGGGCGCGAAGCGCAAGGCGTCCACGTCGGCGCCAACGAGCGCGGCCGCGCTGCGCGACTCGTCGTCCGAGGTGGCCAAGTTTCGCCGCGACCTCAAGTCGTGCTTTGAGCAGGGCCAGCAGGCCACCAGCTGTGGCGACGTGCCGCTCGTGTGCGTGCCGATCCTGGGACGGGCCCTGCGCATCTTTGGCAGCTGGTACGCGCTGTGCAGCATGTGCGGCGCGCTCGCGCGCGTCACGCCCGCCTCGCGCTTCCGCGACGAGGTCTGCTGCCTGCGCTGCGACTTTGCGATGCTCGCCGGCAAGAAGGCGGCCAGCGAGATGCGCGCGGCGCTGCCCAAGCCTCCCGCGCCCTCGTGCCGCTTCTGCGGCAAGATGGAGCCCGAGAACGGCGCGGGGATGAAGTGGCGCTGCATACAGGCTCCAGCAGACACGGGTGGGCGTAACGCGTGCGTGCCGGCGCCGCTGCGCACCGTGTGGTACTGCCCTTCGCACTATCGCTCGTGGCTCGTGAACGCGCACAAGACCATGGACACGGCCACGATCTTCTCGCACCTCGTGAGCAAGGCGCGGCCGATCCACGGCGCGGACGTGGACGCGGCGGGCAAGCGAAAACGCACGGGCCACGGCGCAGAGGGCTTTGACGGCAACGACGGCGAGGAGCACGCCAAGCGCCTCGCCGCACCCGTCGCCAAGCGCAGGCCGTCGGCGCTCGCGCGCGCGATCAACAAGACCAACCGCAAGCGGCGGGCGCCCCCGGGATGACCGGCCAGCAAAACGCGTGGACAAAAATTCGTGTTTTAAAACCAACCAGTTTCTGCACGCCCCTTTCTGGCACAAACCTACCCCCGCGCGCGCCACCCGTCCACGTCCACCAGCTTGAGCGACCCGCGCCCATAGACGAGCCTCGGGCGCTTCGCCAGCGGCCGCAGCCAGGACGTTCGGCGCGGGTTGTTGGAGTAGTGCATCCGGCGCACGAGTTGCACTGCGCGCGCCGCCACCTCGTTGCCGTACACATGGGATGGCACGTGGGCGAGCACGTCGTCGCCCGCGAGCAGCACCAGGTGCATGTTCAGCCTGGAGTTGCGCTGCAACCGCTCGGACAGGTGCCGGTAAACGGAGGCATCGTTTGCGCTCTCAAGAAGGCAGTACGCCGCCACTGGGTCGTTGAGCAGCGCCGAGTTGTTGTTGAGGTACGGCTGCGCGATGGTGGGCGCAAAGGGCGCGCAATCGCCGCCCGCGCTGACGTGCTCGCGCGCGCACATGGCGTGGCACAGCGCGACCACAAGCGACTCGGTCGCGCTCGGGTAAATTCGCGTCATCTTCTGAAGGTTCTGGTGGACGCGCTGGTACATGCTGAGCGCCTCCTGGCTGAGCGGCTCGTACCAGATCTGCGCGACGCGCCAGAGGCACACCTGCCAGAGCGCCCGCTCCTGCTCCTTCGTCAGCTGCACCATTGGCGCTTCCACCTCAAGGCACGGCGGCTGCGTCGTGAGCCGCTCGTGCGCCGCTGCGATCGCGGCGGTGGCCTGCGCAAGCATGCCCTCACGGATTGACTCAACGACAAGCTCCACGTTGCTTTTGGCGTTTCCGTCAGCCCCCAGCACCTTTGGCGAGCAGGCCGCCGCCGCGAGGGTTGCCTGGAAAAGCTCCTCGTCCGTCCGACGGCACACCGGGTGCGTGTCGACAAGCCCGTTCCACCTGACGCGTTCCACCATCGCGAGCACGGGGTTGGTGGGGAGCGCGCGTGTCGACACGCGCGCCGAGCGACCGGTCGCAAGCGCCAAGTTTGCTCGATTGTCATGGCGCGTTCCGCGCGTGTTGACACGCGCACGCACACACGCACACCAACCAGCCCCGTGCTCACGATTTGGCGTTTGACACGCGCGCCTCACCCCCGCACCAGAACGGCGCGCAGTGCACGTCAATGGGGGAGATCGACGTGAAGATGTTTGCGGCGGAGCTGGTCAAGGCGAGCGTGGAGGGGCAGATGAAGCGAAAGCGCTCCCTTGTCTACGAGCAGGCGCGCGCGTCTAAGGATCTATTCAAACTGTGGAACAAGGAGCAAGCGCGATTCGTCGTCGACGCGAGGACCCGCGGCAACGTTCGGCACTCCTTCCAGTACAAGCCCAGGTTCACGGAGTATGAGCCCACGGTGAAAGAGATCGAGGAGTCCCTTCCCGACGATCTCAAGGATCTGGGAAAGGAGCGCGGGTTCAACCTCCTCGTTGAGTGCGAGCGCGAGGAGCACCAGCGGGGCGTTCACGAGTTCAAGGTCACCCTTGAGTACAGCCAACCCGTCGTCGATGTGATTGGTGCGCGTGTGAGGAATGGCGACTGGCCGTAGTGGCGAGTGGTGGCGTGTGGCTTGCGTTTTAAAAAAGTAAAATCACAATGTGAGACACGCACACACGCGCGCGCAACCACGCAACCACGCAACCACGCAACCACGCAACCACGCTCTAGGCGACCACGCCCTAGTCAAGCACCTCCTCGTGGCCGTCGGCGGCGAATCCCGCCGCCTTTCCCTCAAGCGCGATCGCGTTAATGTCCGCCAGCTCCGCTTGCAATCGCGTCTCTACCGCGTCCAATTTCTTCGTCCGCGCGTCGCGTTGCGCCGCGAGTATCTCGCTATTGGGCGCAGCTCTTACCACACGCTCCGCATATTCCGCGGCCGTCTCGGCCTTCGTGGCGGCCTTGTCGAGTTTTGTGGCCTCGCGCCTGGCCCTCTTGGCCGCGTCGGTCGCCTGCTTCTTGGCCTTGGCGTTGATCGCGTCCGCGGTCGTGGACGTGGTCGCGTCCTCTTGCTTCTTGGCGCGCTTGGCCGGCGGCAGCCCCACCTCCTCGTTCCTGAGCTCCTCCAGCTTGTCGTTGGCGAGCGAGTGCACGTCGAGTTTCCAGGTGAAGCGCCAAATCTTGCGGAGATTGCCGCCAAGACCAGGGGTGGGCAAGTAAGATAGTGGGTGGTGGAGCTCCATGGTGAGGTGCTTGTTTTGCACCAGTTGCTTCGCGTCCGGCGGCAGGAGCTCAAGCACCTCATCCTGGTTGGACGGCCAGGTCATTTTAAAGTTGTCTTCAACCCCATCGGACCACGCGACAATGGCGCCACCTGCTGACGTTTTGATGAGGGCGTGTTGCTGAACCAGCGCCCACTGGCACTGCAAGATGCGCTTGAGATTGGCCAGGTCCTCGTCCTCCTTGCGGGAGTCCGCCTGCCAGGCCTGGGCCGCCGCAGTCGCCAGCTGGTGCACAAGGTCGCTCATGTTGATTGGTCGACTGGCCGGGACGCGTGTCGAGATCGTGAGCACGGGCGGTGGTCCGGTGTCGACACGCGCGGTGGAGGGAGGGGGGGGAGAGGGGGGGGGAACGTGTGTGCGTGTGGCGCACAGTTTGTCAACCCCGCTGTTAGTGCTTTTACTCCGACCGTTCCAACACTACGAGCACCGTGGCTACCACGATGCCCAGCACACACAAACACGAGGCGGCCAGGTGCGTCTTCTGCCGCGGCGTGAACAGGAAGATGCCGATGAGCATGGGCAGCGGGATGGCCGGGTCGGGGATGAGCACCGCGATGCAGGCGACGACGAGCGCGAGCGCGGGCGGCCACAGGCTCCCCCGGTGCGTGTACTTGGAGCGCGTCTCCGGCCACGGCAGCGTGCCCGACGGGTAGCTGCTGTAGCTGATGGCGATGCGCATGTTGATCGCCGCCGCGAAGAGCAGCCAGCCAGCGAAGAGGCCGTACCCCGGTCCCAGAAAGAGCAGCGTGCCGTACTGCGGCCCGGGCAGCGTCCACGCCTGCAGGTCCGCCGAGCCGATCGTGGCGAACATGGCGGCGAGCAGCAGCACCACGAAGGAGATCCACAGGAAGGCCCCCTTCGTCTTGGAGTGCGAGGAGTCGCCGGTGGGCGCCTCGGGCTTGTCGTCCGCCACCGAGGTGATGGCGACCCCCGCGGCCCCGGCGTTGGTGCTCGATCCCGTGCGGAAGAGCACCGGCCAGATCGCGCAGAGGCACCAGGCGGCGGCGACGCACATGGCCGCGCGCAGGTGCGCCTCCTCCCGGAAGATCTCGATGGACGACACCGCGCCGGCGAAGATCAGGTAGAACGACGCGCACACGAACCACGCGACCAGGAAGGTCCACACGATCTTGAAGAGCGGCGACCCCCGGTCGGTCTTCTTGGTGTGCATGAAGGCGTCGCGCGGCCAGAACATCCCCGGCGTCCACGGCGCCTTGTACCGCTCCGCCACCTCGCGCACCGTCACGCGCTTCCCGAAGACGTCCGGCTTTCCCTCGTTCTCCCCCTGCGACGCCCACGAGAAGATGGCCATCAGGACGACGCTGCCGAGCAGCGCAAATCCGCCGAGCACCAGCAGCATGCTCGTCTTCACCCACGGCTCCGGTGGGTGCACGATTATGACCACGTCGTCGGCCGTCGCGTTCATATCTGCGCGCGCGCGCCTCCGAGCGTTTCCTGCCTTAGGTGCGCACCGGAGGGGCTTATTCCGCCTCGTCCGAGAGGAGCCGCTTCACCAGCCGCAGGAACGGCGCCGACCGCTTCGTGATGGTGCAGCGCGTCCGCTTAGCGAGCGTCGGCGCCGCGCGCGCGACCCGCACCGGGAGTGGGGCCGAGACGTCCGCCTTCAGGAACGCCGAAGCCAGGAAGAAGAGCGCCGGCTCCCCCGCCGCCTGCCGCGCCGTGGCCGCCTCCACCTCGTCCAGCAGGCGCGCGAGTGGCCCGCTCGTGTCGTGCGCCTCGTCCTCGGCGCACGCCTTTGCGAACGCGCGCCAGCGCTGCGAGCGCGCAAAGAAGCAGAAGGCCGACTGCACCTCCGGCGCGCGGTTCGGGTCGGCGAGGATCCGCCCCGCCAGCGCGTTTGCAAAGTGCCGCTCGGGGCAGCAAACGGTGCTGGTCGCCCACTTGAGCAGGTCGCACTTGGCGTTCGCCACGGCGCTCATCAGCGCGTGCGCGCCCGTCGACTCGGACAGGTGGCGCAGGCCGACGTAGCAGCGCAGCCCCTCCGCGACGTCAAAGAGGGCCTGGAAGGACCTGTGCATCGCGGGCGTCTTCCAGTTTCCCCGCCGGTGGGACGCGAGCAGGAGCCGGTGCAGGCTGCACGCGAGGAAGCACTCGTAGTTTTTCAGAAACCAGGAGGGGATCTGCGAGTGGCAGCTCGTCCCGAACGCGACCGTCGCCGCCTTCCCCACCAACCGCTCCACGTCGCGCGCCAGCGGGCGGATCTCGCCGGCCGCGCCCTCGCGTCCCACGCAGTCGACAAACGCCCTTGCCACCTCCGGCCACTGCGTGTTGACCAGCAAGTTCACCATGACGCTCTCGGACTCGGCGTCGTCGCCCCATCCTCGGATGAGCCACGTGAACACGTCCGTGTAGATGCCGAGCCGCTCGGCGTTGCACGCCTCCGGGTTCATCGCTTCGCGCTCGTACCCCCTTACTACAAGTTGCAAAATTGCGAGTTAATTACCAGTACACGTGATTGAGACGCTGGTCTAGCAGCAGACCGTCCCCGGCCGGCACTTGCGGCTGCCGCACGCGTAGCAGCAGCAGGTCTCGCACGGGTCCGAGCCAACCCGCTCGTCCATCTCCTCCAGCTCCTCCTTCGTCGGCACGCGGTCGTGCTCGGCCACGAAGTCCTTGAGCAGCTCGCTCGCGCACACCGCGTGCCAGGGAATCTCGCACATGTCCAGGTCCATCTTCTGGTCGCACGCGTGGCAGTGCGACGGGCGCGGGGGAAGGGGGGGGGGGGCTTTGGGACCGCTTGCGCTTGTTCCTTGCCATGGGTCGCGAGCACGGGTGGGTGGTCGCAGTTGACGCGCGCGCGATCGTCAGACCCGCCGGTCTAACAGCCGCGCCCTACGTCCACGAGCGGCACACACAGCCGTTGGCGTCCACGATCTTGATGAGGCGCTGGCAGCGCTCTTTGGAGATGCCCAGGTACTTCAGCTCGGCTTGGAGCGCCGCGCGGTCCTTCATGAGCACCTCCACGTTGGTGTCGCGCAGCACGTTGAGGACGAGCCCAAAGTGCGTGCCGTCGCGATCGAGGAAGACCTCGCCGTCGTCGTTGGTTAGCAGCGCGTGCCGGCCGCTGAACATGGACCCGAGCATCGACTCGTCGCCGTCCGCCGTGAGCGTCGTGAGCGTCGTCTCGTACTTGACGCCGCCCACGTTGAGCTTGACGCGCCCCTTGCACTTGTCGAGCGCGCCCTCAACGGCGACCTTGGTCTCCGCAAACTTGGCCTTGGACGCCTCGAGCGCCTTGGTAGCGGTGCCCAGCCGCTGCTCGATGCGCTTGGCCACCTGCGCCAGCTTCTCGTGGTTGTGCCGGATGTGCTCGGCGAACGTCTTCATCGTCGCCAGCTCGTCGGGGAGGGACGGCGCCACCACCGGCTCCGTTGACGTCGCTGGGAGCTCAAGGTAGGCGCTCGACATGCAGCTCGCGAGGACGGGAAAAGGGGCGAGGCCTTGACACGCGCGCGGCGAGGTGGGCGAGTGGTGTGTCAGGGGCAGGGCGCAAGTCGCAAACGTCGGCTTTATACGATCCTGTTAGACGCGACGAGCGCCAGCTCAAGCGTGTGTGGGCTAATACAACGGTAGTGTTTCCAGTCCGGGTCCGCGTAGCACCCCAACGAAAGGATGGCCCTTGGAACGTCTTGGGAGTGGAGGGCGCTGATCAGCAGCGCGCGCGCGCGCCTGCGCTCGGCGGGGACGAACCACGGGCCGAGATCGTCCGTTTTCCCGGGCGCCGAGGCCGCGCGCACGCACAGCGTGGCCACGCACGCGAGCGCCCCAGCCGTGGGCCGCTCCGAGCGGCCGTTGAGCCACACCGCGTTGAAGTACGGCACGATCGCGCGCGCGGCCATCGCCTCGGCCACCGCGAGCGCGCCGCCGTCCAGCACGACTTGGAGCCGCGCCTCCGCCTGCACCTGGTTGCCGTTGACGAGCGTGGAGAAGACTGGCACGCGCAGCAGCAGCGACACCTCCATGGAGACCATCTCGGCGTACAGCGCGCGCACGCGCCGCGAATTCTCCGCTCCCCAGGAGCCGAAGGCTTGGCGCTCGGACACGGAGAGGAACGAGTACCCCAGGTACGCGAGCTCACACGTGTGCGGCGAGACGAGGTTGGGCTCGCTGTCGTAGAAGATGCGCGGAAAGTGGCTCGCGAGCTGCCGCTCAAACTTCCACGCGACGTTCAGGCAGACGATGAGGCGCATGCGCACGTCGCGCGGCAGGTCGTAGGCGCTGGTCGCCTCGTGGGGTAGGAGCGCGCCCTCAAAGGCCCACGCCTCCGCCAAGCTCACCGCGCCCGCGACGGCGTTCCAGCCGTCAACGGCGGGCTCGCTCCAGTGGCGCGTCGCGAGCGACCGGACCGGCACCCGGCCGCTCTCGCCGACGCTGCCGCCGCGCTCAAATCGCGCGCTCCACAGCCGGTGCTTGATCAGCTCCCGGTAGAGGAAGGCGATGGACAGCGCGGCGACGGGCAGCGCCTTGCCCTTTGACGCCGGCGGCGGCACGGGACCGCCGCCACCAAAGTGGTGCTCAACGGCGACGGGCGAAACGCCCCCGTCTCGCGCCGGGCCCCTCTTCAGCTCGGCAAAGGGTCGCTGCAAGCCGTCGCAGTGGCCGCGCAGCACGAAGCTGGCCAGCCTCGACAGCCCCGTGCACGCCTTCCGCACCGCGCTGGCCAGGCCGCCCCCGAGGCCGCACGCTTCAAGGAATCGCACCGGCTTAGGACGCAAGCGGTGCGGTTGGGTGCCTCAATTGTTCCCACACCTTCAAGGTAAATGCATTTAGCGTGCGTGTTGATATTGACATTCGCCTTGGCACGCTAACTTGCGTCTTGTGGTCGCCGCTCCCGTCCTCGCGAACTCGACACACGCATGGGGCTGGCCGGCGGACCGCACGGCGCCAAGGCCCTGCTGGTCGACCAATTCGCCGACGCCTTCAAGAACGCCAAGTGCCTCCGCGATGTGCGCGAGATGATCGGCGTGCGCCGCTCGCAGACGCTGGCGGTGCTGGACGGGAACGTCATGATGAACGCCATCCCCTCTCAGGTGGACTCCTTCCGCGGGTACGTGTCGATCCTGGCCAACCAGCTCAGCGACGCGTGCCAGGCGGCGGCGCACGTCGTCGTGGTCTTTGACGAGCCGCAGGCGATGACCGCGGCCAAGCGCGACGAGCAGCGCCGGCGCGACGAGGTGCGCCAGGCGCGCGTGCCGCTGTGCTCCGAGGACCTGGTCGCCACGATCGTCGACGACAACTTCACCACCAACGACCTGCGCACCGCCGGCTGCAACGTGAAGCTGCTGATGGAGCACCGCAAGGCGCGGCCGCGCTTCTACGACGCCGTGTGCGTCGCTCTGCTCAAGCAGTTTGAGGAGCAGATGACGGGCGACGGCGCGTGGTCGCTGACCTTTGACGGCGTGGACCGGCGCGGCGCCGATCGCGGCTTTGGCGTGTCGCGCGACGCGGGGGTGCTCTCAAGCGATGGCGAGTTCTGGCAGCCGCTGCTGCACCGCGCCACGCCCATCGGCGAGGGCGACATCAAGCTAACCGACGTGACGCAGCGCGTGCACGACGCCGCGCACAGCGCGGCGACGCCCGTGCACGGCGTGTCGCTCAACCTGGTGGTGACCATCGACACGGACTCGTTCGCGATCGAGCTGCTGCAGCAGAACCGGCGCGAGCGGCGCGCCGTCAAGGAGGACCGCGACGAGCTGACCGTCCTGTGCTTCAAGGAGCGCGCGCGCAAGCGCAAGGGCGACGACTTCATCACCGACGCGCACTACCTGTGCTGCGACACGCAGGTGCTGCACGAGCTCGTGCTGGATTACTTTTACGGCACCAAGCACCTGGACGAAGAGGTGCAGGCGCAGAACCCCGCCGCGTTCGCGCTCCTGGCCGCCTCCCTCGCGTGCTGCGGCTGCGACTTTGTCGAGGTCAAGGGCATGCGCGCAGACCTCGTCCTGCCCGTGGTGCGCGACCTGGTGCGCCGCCACAACTCCGAGGCGCTGGGGGCCATGGCGTGCATCTTTGCCGAGAGCCCCAAGGACATGCGCAAGGCGTCGCGCGCCATCGAGATGGTCATCAAGGAGTACGCCAAGTCGCTTGACCAGGTGCCGCGCATGCAGCGGGCCAAGAACAACGCCTCGTGCTACTGCGACGCGCAGGTGCTGCGCGCGCTGTGGACGTGCGCGTACTGGCACCAGCGCGAGTTCAAGGATTGCGCCTCGTGGGGCTTCCCCTCCGCCTGCGGCTGACGACGAGCGTTAGGCGTGTCAGGGATAAGTCCACGGGGTGCGCAGTTTGGGTAGAGGAGCGGCGCGGGCCGACAAGCGCGCAGGTTGGCCTGGCGGTTGCCCGGTTTGTGCTTTTAATTCGACTCGTGTGACTTGACGCGTTCTCAAGCGGCTCCCCCCCCCCCCCCCCCCCCCCCCC
>Ga0209666_1000924_pt1 | contig 22513 bp, 29 predicted proteins | sample SaaInlV_125m_DNA_FD_184679 | JGI IMG/M metagenome (GOLD analysis project Ga0209666, IMG submission 184679) | Marine microbial communities from expanding oxygen minimum zones in the Saanich Inlet - Saanich Inlet SI037_S3LV_10m_DNA (SPAdes)... | ecosystem: Environmental > Aquatic > Marine >...
GAACCAGTTGTTGAGGAAACAGTCGTTGAAGTCAAAGAAGAACCAGTTGTTGAGGAAACAGTCGTTGAAGTCAAAGAAGAACCAGTTGTTGAGGAAACAGTCGTTGAAGTCAAAGAAGAACCAGTTGAGGAACCAGAAGAAGGTGAAATCGTTGAAGATACACCAGAGGAAAAATCATCTGACGAAGAAATTCCATATTAAATTCTCTAGTAAAATATATATGAGTTTCGTTAAACCAACACGTGAAAATGCCGAAATGTTTAGAAAATACAAGGAAGCTGAAAATAATTACAAGAAAACTATAAATTCTAGATCACTCCAAGAACAAAGAGAATTAGTTACACAATTTAATATTAAATGGTGGTCAACTAATTAAATCAACTCTTCATTCTATAATATCAATATATTGGTATTACAAAATGAATTAATCTTCTTCTAATATCATTTCTTCTTCTTGAATCTCTTCTTCGTCATTTTCTGCATCTTCATCTATTAATTCTTCACCCTCTTCTTCTTGTTCATCTTCTTCTTCTTCTTCAATAATTTCTTCTTCCTCGGGTTCCTTTTCAATAACTTTCTTTTTCTTGGCGGGTTTCTTTTGTTCTTTATCAAATACCTTTACAATTAATTTATCAACAACTGTAGCATATTTCTTTTTTCTTTCGATTTTTTTCATAAAATTTTCAATATATTCATCTGAAGCCCCAGCACTTTTATATGCTCTCACTTGTAAATCAATTGGTGGTTGAACTCCCTTAGAAATGTAATCATTATACATATCATAAAGGGATGCATCAATTTTTATATTAACTTTATCACCCTCATAAGACCATGTAATTTTAAGTTCATCAAGTTTTTCAATATTTAATGTTTCCTTGGATTCAGAAACATAATTTCTTTTGTATTCAGACATTATTTTATCAATCTCATCAACTCTTTTTTCGTCCAAACCCCATTCCCTATAATTTTTTCTCAAATCATCGATGTAGTATTTCTTTTTATAAACAGGTACATATTCTCTCTCATACCAATTGGTAGAAGGAGGGTTAATAATATCTTCAAGACGAAAGGGTTGGCTCATTTTGTGTTGAAGGTAGGGGAAATCTTTAAACGACTTAGGTTCTGAAATTACAAAAATGTTCTAATTCACAGTTAATTATATTTTGGACTTGTCCATTCAAGAGGGACTCATAGGGGCCCCAAAGTTCAATTACTTTTCGCCCCTCGTCATACCAAAGATAATTCATTCCAAGGTATTTCGTGAGCCAATAGAATCTTTTACCCTTTGAACCAATGAAGTCATAGATGGTGTCCTCGTCATACTTAGAAACATCCATTTCATTGTAATGCGCGGTGGGAGGGTTATAAGGAGCCATATTGTATTAGAGCACATATTGTTTAAGTTTGTCACACATGATGTCTAAGTTAAAGTTCTTAACAACATATTCTTCTCCGAGTGGTTGTTGTAATTTATCTTTGTAACATTCATCAAGTGCCAAAGCGAAATCCCTGGAAGTACAAATTGTTAAATCACCCAAATGTGCTTCAGTTGGGAACATTGTCATATACACAGATGGTTTAACCATGACTGCATATCCGCCCATTGTTTCTTTGTAAATTGGAATTTTAGGAACAATTTGAGGTTTGTTTAGGTACAAGTGCTCCAAATTTGTTAAACCAAATCCTTCCCCACAAGTTGTTGTTATACCAATATCACCCGCATTGTAAATAAGATTTACTACTTCATTTGGCATTGTTGTGGGATTATTTGTAATGAATATGTGTTTATCTAAAACTGCGACTGGATCAACTTTCTTTTGAAGACATACTTTTCTACATGTTAGAAAAACATCACATCCACTATCTGAATCTTTAGAACACCCCAAATATAATTTTATTTTTTCATTCATGTCATTCATTTTCAAGAATTCAACAAATGCCTCAATTGTTTTTGGAATCATTTTTCGATAAGTATTTCTATTCATGTTGACAACAAGATAATCATCTTCATTGAAACCCAAAGCTTTCTTAGCTTCCTTTGTATCAACATGACTAAACTCTTCTACATATAATCCATGTGGAACACCAACAACTTGTTCCTTAGGAAATTCCAAATCATCAATTAAATGTTTAGCCCAACAATGTGCAAATGTAAATATTTTATCAATCTTGAAAGTTTTTAATGTGTCATACATGTTAATATTTTGCCATGGATAAACAATGTCTAGGTACACATAAACTTTGGATGGCATTATTTCTTGTGGAATTTTAGATAATATAGCATTCGTCACTGGAAGGTCATTATAAATAAATAATACATCTGGTTTTTCTTCTTCCAAAGCTGGAAGTATTCCATTGTCCCCAAATCCTTTCATAGCATCTGGATCAATTTGGACTGCGTCATAAAATTTAATCCTTGGGTCAATAAATCTATCTTTTATTTGTTGTCCAGGATAATTCTGAAAACCGTAGAAAACAACTTCAACACCAGGTTGGTCCGCAAAAAAGTTTGTCATTTTACAAGCCATTCTTCCATATCCTGTTCCTTGTGAGGAATGTGTGCTCATAAAAAAGATTTTCATCTTCTACTCTTTATTCATAAAATTTATTATTTTAGTTGTCGCACCACTTTGAATAATATATCTTGTATCATAAATTCCTGAAACATTATAACGATCTTGTAATTTTTTTAAATTTTCATATTCTTTTAAACATATATCTTGATTTGTAAAATGTTCATGAGTTAGGGAACCCTCGTTCCATCTATTTTTCATTATTGTCTTTCCGTTGAATTCCATATTTTTTCTACACATGGGACAATCAAAGTGTACTGTATTTTGGTACCAATTTTTAGTACATTGGTAGCAAAATGAGTGACCACATTCTGTGTGTATGAGTTCTTTAATTTCATAACACACGGGACACTCCATTAAGGAGTTATTTGTTTATTTCTTTAACGCATCATACACACGGCGCACATTTTTTCTTTTTTGGGGTTATACATTGTGATCCACAAAAAGTATAACAATATACCAACGGTAATAACGAGAATGGGGGACATTTACAATTACACAATATAATTATTCTGTATCACTTTGCTCTGAATCAGTTAATGAAATACTATCTTCATCGGCGGTTGTATATTCACTGCAAGTATAATCATCATCTGTTTCACTATCAGAATCATCAAGTTTTGTGAATTCATTTTCTTTTATTTTAAACATTCCAGTAGAAGAAATATCATCGGTATCATAGAAACCTTGGATTGCTTCTCTTGGAATTACTTCTATGTCATCTTCAAATGTGTATGTATTTCTTCTTATAGGTCTGAGAAATTGAACTGTTATGTAAGAACCCTGGCCTTCAATGACACGGGCAATTCCTATTGTTCCGTCATCATTAAGAACATCGATGAGTTCATTATATTTCATTTCTCTCGTGTAAAAGAGCTTAAAATCTTTATATCAATAATATATAAATGACCCTAAAAGACGCTTATTTGTGTGGACTTTCAGTTCTTCAAAATAGAGTAGTTCAACCCGGTGATGCAGTAATGTTTGATATTGATGATACTCTTATTATGATGAATGGTAGCGTGGTTCATATAATGGTTGATTTACTAGATGAGGCAATGAAATTGGGATATTTTTGTGTCATCATGACAGCTCGTCCAGGAACCGAAGAAAATGTTGCTTGGACTGTTGAACAACTCAAGGACTTGAATATTAAGTATTCTCAACTTATTTTTGCTCCAATGGAACACAAGGGGGATGCTAAAGTAAGTACTGGATATAATTACATTCTATCTGTTGGTGATATGCCTACTGATCTAACACATTCCCAATATTGGATTAACACTTCCAGCGAAGATCACAATTGTGGCATGTAACAAAAGTGGTCATGGGTTCATCTGCACTCCTAGTTTGTAATTGATAATATGAGGTTTCTCTTTTTTTGCATTTTCTACACACAAAAAATCCCTCAACTTTTTCTTCTTGTTTGAAATAATCTTTTTTCATTGACCGAGCCAATCTTTCTTGTAAAACGACATCATGGGGTCCCTCTGGCCAAAGTTGATGTGGTGCTAAACTGGCTAGGGTAGAACATTTTAATACTCCATTTAATATTTTTTCTTTCAATTTTGGTGATTTTTCCAAATTATGTTTAATGCTTGTGTATTTTTGTTTATACATATCCCTAACTCTTGGATTTTCCCAACTTACTGCATGAGATAATTTAATTGCTTCATCAATAGTCCAATTGTAAATAGATTTTTCAATATTAATACACCTGTTGTCATCCACTGGCAAATTCAATATCTCAGATACTTTAGTCACAACGAAGGGTCGCATCTTATGGTCGTTGGTTGAGACTAAGGAGGTCATTTTGACTTACTATACTATTTTTTATAACTTGGGTATTCTTTACACACAAATTATTCACCTGGTGCTTTGTGCATGAATGGACCAGAAACGCGCCTTTGGGGGTGGGTAGCATTGAACTCTTGGGTCAAGGAACCCAAATTAACATAGTTTCTGTATCCCTCTGAAGTTGATCTTAACAATACATCTAAAACGAGAATGGCCAAAATTACAACAACTATTATTCGCACATTAAATTTCATTTAATATATACTTTTATTTTTTCCGTTTCCTGATGATGTCAACACTTTTTTTTAATCTTCTTTCAATTGGGGCTAGAGCATATAAGGCTCTTTTTTTATACTTTTGTCTAAAACGAAATCCGTATGGTTCATCAATCTTTTTTATTTTTTCGGCAAAATCTTCGGATAATTTTGAAAAGTCAAATGGTTTATTTGGATTTTGTATTGTTTTAATAACACCTGTTCTATATTTTTTCAAAAAACTAAGTTTTGCCTTAAATATTTTTGATATATATTCTTGGACCATGTATTGAGCTTCTTTTCTGTATGGATCCGCGGCATTATTAATTATATTTTTGTAATTATTGTTTTCAAGTCCATATTTTTTCTTGAAGAAACTATCTGGTAAGAAACTAGCTTTATCTTTGAAATGAGACAATTGTTTTTCTCTTATTTCATCATACAACTTCAATGCCTGAGCCTTTCTGTATTTTTTATGTTTCTTAAGCTCTGTTTCAAGATCAAGAAACAAACCTGGAAAATTTGAAAATTTATTTCTATATTCATTTACATTTGTGACCTGATCTTCTTTTATACTTTTTAATAATGAATTGTACAATTGTTTTGCTTTTTTTTCTTCTGGTGTACTTCTATTTCTAGCATATTTTTTCATGAACTGAGCAAAATTACTATTCGCCATTATACTATATAAAAAGATAATTTGTATATCATGTATATGTCAAAGAAGACTCTCACACAAGATATAAAAGAACACTTTGATGGAACTACTAGAACACAATATTTGTTGAGGACGGTAAAAAAAGTTTTAGGTATTCCTGTATCAGCTTATCTGACAAGGGATCTTTACTTATGTGTATGTTCATGTGCAAAAAGAGATATAACAATTCTTACAAAAAAACTTGAAGATAATGATGAATTAGGTGAACAGATATATGAAACTCTTAAAAGTGTTAAATACAATAAGAAATATGATACATTTTATGAAACCACTAAAGACGAGATGGAAACTGCCGTCTTTGGTGATGAGTTTTTAGATTTAGAAATTTGTGCTGTTTGTCGTGAAGATACATCTTCAAGAACCCCCTGTGAACACCCACTCTGTGTACTATGTGAAAACATGCTAAAATCAAGCACGTGTCCTATTTGTCGAGAGCCTCTTTTTGAGGAAGAGGTGGTATAAAAGCGTAGCCATTCAAAACGGCGTCGGTGTATTTCATCGAAATACTAAAATGAGCATACGCCCAGTCCATGAAATTATCCAATTTTTCATTGAATGGGTTTCCATTAACCAAATTTTCCATGTCCAATTTTTTATCACCTGGGCCCACATTTTTAATTTTTTCACCAACATTTTTTAACCACATAACATGTTCTTCATTTGAGGGGTCAAAAGCTTTTGTAAAATGTTTGGTTGTAGAGTCCATACTATTTTTAAAGGAACATTTAATTATCTTTGTTTATACGCGATTTTATATGATTTGCGCTTGGGTCTGATATGTCAATCCATTTGGGTCTCCATATTTCACTAATCAAGTGTTCATTTTGTCTTCCATACTTTTCCCAAAATAAAAACCTGTAGAGAGCTTCTTCTTTTGTTGTTGGTGTATTATGTTCGGTAGTTTTTTGTATCATCCTAAAATGCATATCACTGATTGTTTCATCACAAAACTTTTTGAGTTCCTCAACCCAACTTTTACCAACTGCATCACTCATACCATCTTTTTGTCGCCACAGAATATCATCTGGTAAATATTCCTGGAATACCTCCCTAAGAATTCTTTTTTCAATGACTGGTTCCCCCTCCTTTGGTAGTTTTAATCTTTGTTCAATTGTCATAGCACATTCTACAAAGGATTTATCTAGGAATGGAACAACTAAATCCAAACCATGTGCCCCTGCACATCTATCTGCTCTCAATCCATCAAATTGGTGAATAAGTTTGAGGCGTCTAAGATTTTCCATGGAGAATTCAACCTCACTAGGGGCGTAGTGGAAATATAAATATCCACCTAATACTTCATCACTTCCTTCCCCAGAAAATATATATCTACAAGGTGTGTTTTCTTTGATGTATTTACACAAAAGATACATTGGAATACTAGCTCTGACTGTAGTTGTGTCATATGATTCTAATGAATTAATGACATCTTGTAAAGCAGCAATACCTTCTTCGGCAGTAAATATAATTTCGGTGTGTTCTGAATCCAAATATTCAGCAACTTTTTTGGCTGCAACTAAATCTGGGCTATCTTTAACACCAATTGAAAAAGTTTTAATTTTGCCTAATTGTTTTTGAGCAATAGAAGCAATAAGACTACTGTCTAAACCACCAGACAACAAAAATCCAATGGGTCTATCTGTTGTTTTAATTCTCGATTTAACTGAATCTTCCAATGTAGTTTTGATCCATTCCTTTTCAATGTAAGTTCTTGTGTCTAGGGAACGAGACCAATACATACTGTGATGACAAACAAAATCACCAATAAGAGAATCATAAAAGTGCCCTGGTGGGAAAATATTAATTTTTTTATTCAAAAATAAAAGAGCCTTTGCTTCGCTCGCAAATGCGTAAGATTCTTTATCATATTTGACATAGAACAATGGTCTAACACCTAGGTGATCCCTGGCTACAATAATTCTTTTACCATCTGAATATACAAAAGCATAATCACCGTTAATATTTAAGAGTGTTGATTTAATACCTGTGCGTTCAATCATACTTGGAATAACAATACAATCACTTGTGGTTTTTTCCTTCCCCTGTCTAAACCGTTTATGATTATATATTTCACCATTACATGCAAATATATGTTGTTCTGATTTGAAAGGTTGCATTCCATCTTGTGTTAAATCATTTATTGCGAGACGATAATAATCTATCTGACATTTACCTAGACTATCTCGTTTATAATCATCGGGACCTCTATGTTCTAGTAAGCCAACTGGGACATCAATAGGATTACCAAACGTGCATACAATGCCACACATTTAATTATTACAAATTTATTCTTCTTTAATATTTTCCTCATCATTAAACATTGATGAAGCCTCTAACTTCTGTCTATATAAATCAATATTTTCATGAACAATAATTTCTTGTCCCTTCATTCTTACATCCAATGTATTATGTGGTGAGGGAACTAAACTAAATTCATGGCAATACAAAAAATGTGCCCCTGAACCTTGTGCAAAAGTTGTAAATTGCTCATCGTCCATATTTTCAATAATAAAACATCTCTCCAATTCTTCTAATTTTCTTTTTCTACCTTGGGGATTTTTCTTTTTGAGTGTAGCAGTCTTATGTGTAAAATCAACAGAAGGCCAAGAACCATATTCACATCTATGCTTACACATATCTTTTACACATTTTCGTGCTACGCCTTCGTTTGGAAAACATACAAACCTAGGAATACCCTGGGGATCCACAATTGAAGCATATCTTTTTGTTGGTGTAAATTTAATTAGGGAGTAATTATTCACAATCATCGTTTAATTATATTATAAAATAATGTTTATATATTTCATAATATGGAATACCTCGCAAAAACACCTGGTCAAGCAGCTTATATAAAGGCGCTACAGTCTCAGAAGCCAATCATTGTTGCCACTGGACCAGCTGGGTGTGGTAAGACAAGGTTGGCCTGTGAGATGGCCATTGAATTATTGGAACAAAGAGAGTGTCAAAGAATTATCTTAACACGACCAATTGTAGCAGCCGACGAAGATATGGGTTACTTGCCTGGTGATATTGATAAAAAAATGGAACCTTGGGTCAGACCAATGTATGATGTTTTTGAAAAAAGTTTTTCAGTGACAAAAATGGAAAGATACATTGAAATTGCTCCCTTGGGATACATGAGAGGTAGAACATTTAATGATACATTCATTATTGCTGACGAAATGCAAAACAGCACAATTAACCAAATTAAGATGGTTATGACCCGTTTGGGTGAAAACTCAAAGATGGTTATTTCTGGTGATTTGGAACAAAGTGATCTTAGTGAAAAAACAAATGGTCTATGGGATTTAACTCAAAGAATGAAAGAATATGATGGTGAATTTAAATATATTGAAAGAGTTAAGATGCACGGTGAAGACATTGTTAGACACCCCGCGGTTGAAGAAATTCTCAAGATTTACAATGTTTGAGTTTGATATTCTCTGACAAATTCTGTGTTTTCATCCTCACCAAATAATTTTGCAGCGTTGGGGGCAGTATATATAACTTCTCCAACAAATCCTGTTTCAACCTTTTCTATATCCTCCGCGAAAGGTTCATATTTATTGTCACTACAATGAACGAATGCTTTCATAATAATTAATGGATACAGAAAAGCAAGGAAACGCTGATCCACAATATAATTATCTGTTTCGGGGGTTATGTTTGTTAAGTAATTAATGAAAACATTTTTGCCCTCAACAAATTCACATGGGGGTTTATTAATATCTTGTTGATTCAAACTGTTTGGTAAATATTTTAATAATTTATTCCTAGCCCCAAAAGTTCCTGCTAAAATGGGACATGTATGACCAGGATGATCCCTAATGATGTGACAATCCTTGTTTGATTTGAGCCATTCCTCAACTAATATTTTTTCTCTTTCAGACAATCTTGAATCACAATCTCTAAATATAACTGTTGAACCATAATCATCATCTATTCCAACAAATAAATCATTATATCTCCAAAGTGTATTTGCGGCTCTTTTTTCGGCACCCCTATGTTTCACTAAATATACATTTGGTTGTTTTCCTAACCATTTTATTATTTCCTCGGGAACTGTTTCATTATAATGAATTCTAACAACCCACATTGGAAAATATTTTCTTGCGAGGATTACATTTTCAATCATTCCATATGTATATACTTTATTGTCTCCCCAAAGGGAATATGAAATAAATTTTCTTGTTAATATATCAGACCAATTATATCTCAAACCATGTCTTTCAATAGTATCTGCTGCAACTGGTTGAAATATGTAACCGTCATTAAAAACATAATAAGGAATTTTACCCCCATAAAGTGCTGCGGAATATCCATATGTAGATGTTAAACCTTCTTCAACAAACTCAACAACATTTCTTCCATTTATTCCACCATTTGTCATGTAGACCCTAGGCATTTTAGACAACAAAAACCATTCAACAAAACTATTTAATTTGGCATCCATTGTTTCATCTTCAACATCACAAAATTGTGAATGTTCATCTGCGGTAAAACCAATTTTAAAATCAAGACACACTGCTTTGGGAACTCTTGATTTTATATATTCTTTTGTAGAAACTGAATCACTCAAAAAGTAAACAGGGGCGTCCAAACGAAGTGCTTCGTGTATCATGGCATCCACAGCTTTTATGTTTGCGAATGGAAAGTAACCAAATTGAGCTGAATCTTCACAAGAAAGCCCTCTTCTACAATGAAACCCTGCGACACAATCTTTTACTTGTTCATAATATTTGTCAATGTGTTGTTTTAAATATTCAGTTGGTCTTATCATTATATTCATGACTTCAGTTGTATTCAAATATTTTAGATGAAGAATTTTCATATCTTCTGAATTAATAGTTGCATTACCAACTGGAACTTCTTCAATATCAACAGTTTGGATTGGTTGAATAAATTTATCTCTTCCGTAGAGAAAAACATCTTTGTGGAATTTTGGTTTCTCGGCAGAAATAAAATGAGAAAGCATTGAAAGAACTAAATTACCAAAGGCACAATCCGACTTTGGTCTGAAAACATTAGAATAGTCTTCTCCCATTTTTAGTATACTCACAATTTCTTGTGTCTGTTTTAGCACAGATGGCACATCTTGTATTTGGATTTTTTGCTCTTTGAACTTCAAATTTTACTTGGTGTGGTGTATCTTTGTAACACTGAACACAACAAACATGTTGACATCTATTCCAAATAAAACCATCTACCCCAACTCTGTCACAATTCATACAATTTATACCTTCTCGTCTTCGTATGTGACAAGTGGCACATGCTGGATAACACTTTCTACAAAAATATTTAAATGATAATTCACCCCTTTCTAATTCTTTATCACATTCAATACAATTTTTATTCTCTGGTTCTTCCGTCTTAACTCTTGGACTTCTAGTTCCTTTTTGTCTAATAATATCTTCTTTCATTGTTACTAATGTAAATATTGAAAAAAAATAAAATAATTATAACACAAGAATGTTAAAAAGAGAATTAGATGATTATGAAAGATATAATATTCATAAAAAAATAACAAAAGAATTATTTGGAGATATAGAGGAATATATTAAAACAAAATTATTTGATAGTCCCTATACACCATATGTTTTATGCTCAAATACATTTCCATATAAAACCTCTTATATTCACAAAGTTTTATTTATAAATCCTTATTATGAAAAATTTTATAATAAAGAACGTGTTGAAAATATCGTTTCTGGATATAAAAAGTTGTGGATAAACGAGCCATCTACTAAAAGTATCCATAGTATAAAGCATTATCAAGTGTATTTTTAACTTAAAGATTTTCATCATGATAAATATATAATGACTTCTCTTACTCGTGATCCAATTAGTGTTCCAGGGCAAGAATGGGCTTGTATTTCTTGTATTGGACCAGAAGCTCCACAAAAGCATGATAAATTTGGAATTAAGATTCGTGGGTGTTTTGGGACTCAGGAAGAAGCTGCTAAGCATGCTAAGAAGCTCCAAGATGAAGAAAACACCTTTGACATCTATGTGTGCAACATGTACCAATGGCTTCTCATCCCACCAGACCCCACAGCTATTGACGATGTGACTTATACTAACGACAAGCTTCAAGAAATTATGGACGGATACAAGAAGAACCAACTTGAGGCTACACGACACTTTGAAGAGCGCAAGTCTGATATGATGGCTAAAAAGCAAAGTGAAAAGATGCCATTCCTCAAACCAGGTGATGAGCACAGCAAGTATTACAATAAGCCAGATGAAGCTCCAGTCAGTCATCCAGCCGAAGTATTGGAACGCCTCCAAAAGGAAAAGCCAGACGCCCCAATGGAGGAATTGGTCAAGGAAGCAGACGCGATTGTTGCCGCCGAAATTGAACAACGTGTGAAAGACCGTGAAGAAGCAGACAAGAAGTGGAAGGAAGAACAAGCTTCCAAGGAAGAAACTACAGAGGAACCAAAGGAATAGGTATCAGAACAACACACGAGGTAAGTATTCATTAAAAAAAAACCAAAAAAAATAACTAGTTATTATAAATAATGGATAACTTCCAAACATTATTTATAATAATTTTGATATGTGCATTTTTCCTAATTAGATTAAGTGTTCTTTTGAATATATTTACACTCATGATTGTTGGTGGTATTATTCTTCTGACATACACCGTGTATACACGAAGGCCTGACAGAACAGTAACACCACAGGATGTGGGTAAGGATTTAATTACAGATCCACTAGTTGTTGGTCGTGCGTATTTTTCTGAAGTAGAAACTGGACCAATAGGTGATTTTTCAGGTGAATCATCCTGGCCTGATGATCAAGGGTTGAGAGCTATTTCTCCCAATGAAGAATCCTAAAACAAGGGCGATGAATAAAGCTAAATAAACAGTTTTATCAAAAGATGCAAATGCGTCGCTATTCTGATATATTATCGGTTGTTGTGGTAGTGGTGGTGGTGGTTGCCGATAATACATCGGTTCTTCGTAATATTGTTGGGGTTCTTCATATCTCATATCTCTTGGATTTTGTGGAATAGGACCCCTTTCATCGTGTGATCTTTCGGGTAAAGGATTTGGTGGTACATATTCTCTTTCATCATCAATCAATTGTGAAATAGACGTTGTAAATGGTTCCTGTTTATCTCCCCTAGACAATACTTTATTATTAAAATCCTTGTCTGCATCGTAATCAATTGGAACACCTATCTCCGTCTCCATTTAATAAGTATAACTTTATCTTTTTAAGCTTAATCGTCGCGGTCGTCATCTGTTTCCTCTTCTGAATCATATTCGTCCTCTTCGTCGGTTTCGTAATCATCTTCTTCATCGTCTGTGCATTCTTCATAATCATCATCTTCTTCGTCTTCTGAATACACAACAAAATCCTTCAAATTACCCTCATTATCTGCATCTTCTTCATCTTCTTCATCTTCTTCTTCATCGGAATCATCATCAAATTCATCTTCTGTATCAAAATCTTCTTCACCTGTAAAATCATCTATAATATCTTCTTCTGGGTCTAATCTTTCAATTGGCTTAGAAATACGACCTGAGCGTGTTTTTACAGTTGAAGGGCTCATTATATAGTTATTTAAAGATGTTTTTAAGCCGTTATTTTCTCATTTAAATACACCGGAATAAAGCGGACACCACTATTAATTGCTGAGTTTAATAACATCTTCTCAAAATTATATCCTAGTTCTTGTATTAAATATGTCATTTCGTCGTGAATATCTAAATCCCCTGCAACCCCAAAAAGAGAAAGTTCCTCGAGGTATTGTACGGCCTGGTGAAAAAATACCTTTGATTGATTCACATCTTTTATTGTATATTTGGCTAAATTGAAATTTGCAAGATATTGTTCATAGTAATCTGGATTAACTCCTGAATATTTATGTATCTTCTTCTGAATTTCTTTTATATGTGAAAAGTCATCTACATCTCTTTGTATCATTTTAACGGCAAAATACACGACAAATGCAATAAGAACTACACTAATCATTACAATAAATGGCTATTTTTTCTTTGCTGGATTAAGCTTATCTACAATTTTAGAGTAAAGGATATGTCCCCTGGGAGCAAACTTCTTTGATTTACAGGGACAAGCACACTTTATTACATCTTTTTCAATGCTGAAAGGAATACAAAAGTCATGTTCCTCGTTTGCTTTTTCACAGAACATTGATGTTGTTTCGACCGTGTAATTCTTTCCCTTTTTAAGAACACCTATGACCTCTACATCCTTTTGACCATACATGTTTTTATTTATAAACCGTGCCAAGAATTCATTTATATCATCATTCTTAACAACTTGTGTTTTTACTTCCCTTTTTTCTGGTATATTGTCCTCTTTTGTATATAACTTTTCAACTAATTTTTCAGGAATAACATGTCTTCTTCCCGTAAAATCTTTACAAAACCCTGAACGCCTCCCTCTATTTGTTTCACAATCACAGAAACACTTTTGCATGATTAAATTGTTTGACAAAAAGAACCATACATGATTAGAATTGTGTTCTCTACCCAAGTTTTCACAATAATGTGAGGTTGTAGAAATCAAATAACATTTTTTGTGTTTAAACATTTTTGTAATACGAGCATTCTGTTGTCCCTCCATACTGCTACGAATGAAAGTCTCAAGGTATGCTTGGATTTCACTGTCTATGAATTCATTTTTTGTTTGATGCTTTGTGAAACCACCTTCTTTTATAAAATTGGATTTAGCCTTTGAAAGAGGTTTAATTCTTGCGGGTGCTTCACACTTAGTCCTGACTGTTGTCAATTTAAGCATTTGAACAGTGGGTTCTTGTGACACTTCTTGAATCATGCTCAATGGACCATGGATATATTTATAAACTGGGAGATAAGGTGATTGTGTGACTTTTCCATTATCACAACCTTGACACCCTTTGCCTTCACACACATCATGCTTACCCATCTTGTGAGACCAAGGCATTCTAAAACCAGCTCCCGCTGTCTGTTTTTCAAGATTTCCATAGACTGCCACATCAATAATATCATTCCAATCCTGACCCCCATATGCTGTCTTAAGGGTTGAAACAATGTGGTCTCTCAGGGATAGAGCACCCTCTTGATCCACAACAAAACCAAACCAATTAAGATGAATACCCGTTTTGATTAAATTATCTTGAACTTTTTTTGGTTCTGCAACAGAAATAATACAATCTTTTCCACCCAAGGATTTAACTTTATCACAAATTATTTTTGAAATATTTTTAATTTGTTCCAAACCTAATGCTTCTTCATCTTTAAAATCAACATCAACAAAAAAGTTATAAAAAGGTGTCTTCTGTTCCACAACATAAATCTTTTCACCACTTTTTATACACTCTACACACTTTGTGTAGAAATCATCCAATCTATCAAATGGGATTGATAGGACACCTTTGTCCATTAATACATGTGATAGAGAGCTGGCATTGTTAAATTTATTTTTATAACACCAGGTTCTGAACATGGATACTTATAAAAATATAGATTTAATTTTTTAATCTCGTTGAAATTGAGACATCTTCATTTTCTTCCTCATCGTCTTCTTCTCCCCTCTTAAGGTCTCTTTTTAAAACCAACAGTTCATATGCTTTCCTTTCCCGGTTGGATTCAATATATGATTCTGCTGCTTCTTCTGTATAATCGTGTTTTTTAACCAGTATATCTTTTATTTGTTTCAAAATAAAACTTTTTGAATTTGAAGACATCCTTACTTTATACTGAATGTTTTTCTAGAGTGAGAAGATACACACGAATAAAACTTTGGATTTTTTATAACATTATCAATAATAAGATCCCATCTTTTTCTATTATTAAATTCTTCTAGGGTGTCCCAACTCAAATAATCATTTTCATCAAATGTTTTTTTAATTGGTAACTTGGCCATTTTCTTTTGATTTGTTTTTACTTTTTCATTATTAAATTTTGATATTATTTCAATTTGTTCATTTCTCTTATATGGAACAAAAAATACATATACATTATATATAAGTTCATCTGGACCATCTTTCACTGTAAAATTATACTCCGTGTAATCACCGTTTTTTAAGGAAACAATTCCCCTTGTTTCTTCTTCCAATTCCCTAAGGGCACATCTTAGGGGATTGGGTATTTCTCTTTTTCGACACCCGCCTGTGACAAATATCCATTCTTTGAAACGACGGTCCCGAACTGTAAGAAATCGTGGTTTATCACCTGAAAACGATACAGGAATAGCTATAGACTTATATTTCTTCATTGCGATGTCGCAAGTTATAATAACCACATTTTTTAATCTTCATCATTTTCTTCCAAATTTCCTTCAACTTCTTCTTCCTCTACTTCAAGCCGGCGTGTTTGAGAGGATGGTGGTGCCTCCATTCGCTCTCGTGGGACTTGAACAGGATAAGGAACTCGCATCACTTGGGGTGGAGCATTCTTAAGGGCTCGCATCTCCTTAAATAGATAAACAGTTGAAATTACACACAAGGCAATAACAACAAGTGTAATATTCTCTCGTGTAAACATTATACTTTTTAATATCATTACTTTTTTAAGCAACTATCGCACCTAATTTAGATTTATAACCCATCTCTTCGGCTGGTTGGGGAGAAGCAAATTGAACTTGTTGATAGTGTTGGTATTCATCTTTTGGTTTAGCCACGGGTTTTTCAATAAAATTTTCAATTCGCTTGGATTTAGGGTCATAAGTTAAAACAAAAACAATCCCCAAAAGGATCACGTATTTCCACATTTATTATATAAAAACATTTTTACCATAATTGTTCTGAAGCATGGTAAAATTGTATATTGTTTGTAATGTTTATAGGATTTAGTTGGCGTACATTAATCCACCCATACCCTTTTCTATGTGTAAAACGTTGTAGTTAATGGCATAAATTTTTTCGTTGAAAGTTGAGTCAGATGAAAGGAAACGAGCTGAATCTATACGACTGAAGTTTAGTGAACCAGTTGGTTGTGTCTTAGCGGTGTCCAAGCAGAAACTGTAAAGGAAGAGTTGATCATCTCCTGAGAGTTTATCCTGAATGTGGTAGAAAGCTGGAACTGTGGAATAATTTGGATGCGCGAATTTAAAATCAGAAATATCAACACCGTTCACTTGCAATTTCACCTTGTTTCCAGATGTCAAAACATTCACTGAGCCATCTGAACCAGAAACATTTGGACAAGAGGCAATCAATTTGATTGGGTGGTTAAATACAAGTTCTTGAATCTTAGAACCGGAACCAAGGATGCGTTGAACTTGGAAGCACAAAATATCATGTGGCTTGGAAGCAACCATGTTGCGTTCATCGTTGTCTAAGTAAACGTAGTTGGCAAAAGCTTCCCAACGGTGGTCTTCGGCACTGGAAGACCACTTGATTCGCATCTCGACATCATGATATTGAAGAGCAACTAGTGGAATACAGGCATGGTAGCTCTCACAGTGGAAGAAACGCAATGGGTAAAAAGAACTTGATTTACCACGACCAAAGAGAACATTCTTAGCTTTAGAGTGGGTAGAAGCCAAAACATCTGGAGCGATGCGCTCTGTAAAGTAAGAATCTTGGGTGTCCACAACTTGACCCCCCACCAAAAGTTCGACTTGATCAATTACTGTAGACCAATCCATTACAGAGTTGGCAGATGTTCCATCACCGTTAATTGGAGCAATGTACACATAACTCAACAAATCCCCCTTTCGCTCGAAACGAATAGATGACATACCACCATTTTTAACATTCCCTTGTATAACTTGCTTTTCAACACTTTGGGCAAAGTTTGTGTGGCGTTTGTATGATGACTTAAAAAATGAGACCTCAGGATTTCCCACCAAATGGACATCCTGGGCACCTACGGCAACAATCTGTGCTGTACCCGCGGACATATTTATACTATTATATGATTTTATTTTTTTTCAAATGTTTAACACATTTCAAAAAAGATATTGTTTTATATTTTTTTTGCTAAATTAGAATCTAATTATTATTCTCAAGTTCAACTATTCTCGCCTTGAGTTCCTGGATGGAACTAATCAAGTATGGAATGACTTGGTTGTAATCAATTGTAGAAGCCACATTACCCCAAGCAGAGTAATCATCTGGGGTCTTCTCTTCCGCTGGTTCCGCGTCGCCACCCAAAATCACAGCATGTCGCAATTCTGGAGTGTCATACCACAAGTCTTGGGCAACCAAACCAGATTCTGGTCCATAGACCTCATCGCCTTCTTCCATACCAGCTCTCTTATCATACACTTGTGGTGTCAAGTTAGACACTGTAGCCAAACCATTCACAATTGTTTGTCTGTTAATCTTTGTTCTCGCATCTGATGTCACTGTGTGGATTTCACCAGTAGATGAGTTCCAATTCAAGGCTGCACTCGCAGCGGAGGAATTAACTGGTTTCACGAAGAACTTAGAATTACCACTATTAATGTTCAAAGCAGAACCAGTTGCATTCAAAACAATAGAATTATCAGGCATTGTTTGACCCGCATATGCACCAATAGCAATGGAATGATTACCTTGGGATGTTAAACCAGAACCTCTACCAATGGCAATAGCGTGGTCTTTTTGTGAATCAATACCCGCGCTTCTACCAATAGAGATCGCATTCTCACCTTGGTTAGATTTACCCGCAGAAACACCCATTGCAATAGAATATGAGTTCATTGCATCAGCACCAGCTTCATAACCAAGTGCAATAGAATAAGAGTTTATACCGTTCATACCAGAATTATGACCCATTGTAATAGATCTATAACCAGCGTAGCTCGTACCTGCGTTAGTACCAATACTGATCGCCTGTTCAGCTGCATAGCTTCGACCAGCATTTAAGCCAATACTAGTACTATAATTACCTGGTTCAAGGTTTGCGGCATGCCTACCAACAGCTACATATGCAACATTTGAGGCTTGATAATATGTAGAACCCAAGTGAATGACCCCTTGATCATCTCCACCATCCTGGAGAATTCGTAATGCACCCAAATTGAATAGCTTACCATCCTTAACATACAAGTTAGAATAATTCACAACTTCACCTTCGGTGGTGTAAGTTAATATACCAGTTGAATCGTGAGCATTGGAACTTCTAATTGGATTAATGTATGTAGAATTGGCGTTAGAAGCACTGTAAAGAGCTCCGTTTGCGCTAATAACAATTGAGTTTGACACGGGGCATAGGGCTCGGGAACCAATAGCAACAGAACCAATACCCTGGCTTGTTCCCCCTGCGAATGCACCGAGTGCAACAGCATATACATTCTGTCTCACTCTAGCCGCTTGGAAACCAACTGCGACAGAGTATGTGTTTTGGTATTGCCAACCCGCTTGGAAACCAATTGCAATACAATTATCTTCTTGGTATGATTGAGCCGCTCTCTCACCAATAGCAACAGCGTACTGTCCTTGAGGCTTACTACCAGCGCCATAACCAACGGCGACAGCACCACGACTTTGGGCGCTTAAACCTGCGTTATAACCGACTGCGACACAGTATGTGTTTTGTCCGCTTTTACCCGCAGCAAAGCCAATCGCCGTCGCAGACTGACCCTGGGTGCTCATACCTGCGAAATAACCGACTGCAGTACCGTAATTTGCTTGGTCACTTTCACCTGAACTATAACCTAATGCAACCGCTGCTAAACCCTGTGATGATTGACCTGCCTTACCACCTATAGCAATACTGTAATCACCTTGGGTGTCTGTAGTTCCTGCTTGATGACCAATACGAATCTTACTAAAAGTGTCAGTACAATCAATATATACTTGACTTGCGAAATTTGGAGTGCCAGCTGCCACCTCAAATGATGTCTCCGCGTTAGAGAAGATTATAGTATTTGATGTTATGTTTCCAACATTGGAAACATCCGCCAATGTTTTATCAACATCAATATTACTCAAAATACCACCATCACCATAGTATTGCATGGCAAACACATTACCTGTGACTGTCAAGTCTTGGAGATTGGAAACAATCATGTTGCTGTAATTGACAAGCTCACCTTCATCTGTGTAGGCAATGAGGTTAGCTGTCACATCTGTTGAATCTCTGAGTGTGTGAATGTATGTAGCTTCCGCGTTGCCAGTTTGTCTAGCATAACCAGTGGCATTCAATATGATTGAACTGTGATGTTGGCTTGTTTCACCAGACAATCGACCAATAGCAACCGCGTTGGAACCTTGGAATGACATACCCGCGCTGACACCAATGGCAACAGCACCTTCAGCTTGACTTGCTGAGCCAGACCATGCACCCATTGCAACAGTTAGTTCTCCTTGGCGTGACCTACCAGCTCTATAACCCACGGCTGTAGCTTTGTCTGCCTGATAAAAGGAACCCGCAGTACTACCAATGGCTGTTGCGAAAGCATTTTGAGCATATTGTCCTGCCCACTTACCAACAGCAACGGCGTCATCTCCTTGAGTCGAGAATCCCGCGTTATGACCGAGTGCGGTGGCACTGCTTCCTTGTGTTGATCTACCCGCGGCGTAACCAATCGCAACACTAGCTGCACCTTGGCTTGATTGACCCGCACGCGCACCAATGCCAACGCTATAGGAGGTTCCACCAACATAATCTTGGGAACCAATCTTAACAGCAGCCAATGTACTGTCAGAGACAATCCATAAGTGGTTTTTAAGTTCAACATTACCGTCTTCAAGACGGAAAGCAGATTGTGCGTTAGAGAAGATAATAGTGTTTGATGTAATATTACCAACATTGGAAACATCGGCCAATGTTTTATCAACATCAATATTACTCAAAATACCACCATCACCATAGTATTGCCAGGCAAACACATTACCCACGACATGTAAGTCTTGGAGGTTAGACAAATACAAGTTGGAGTAATCAACAACTTCCTGTTCGTCAGTGTAAGCAATGAGATTCGCTGTCACATCGGTTGTGCCTCTGAGTTTGTTAATGTATGTGGCATATGAATTACCGCTATTCTTGACACCACCAGCAGCAATAATAATACTGTTGTCGTGTTGGTCTATTGCACCCGCTTGTTGTCCAATAGCAATAGAAGCATCTCCCTGGTTTATCAAACCCGCATTTCTACCAATTGCGATGGCAGCTTCACCCTGACTTGTTGAACCCGCAGATTGACCAATGGCAACGGCGCGTCTGGCTTGTGTATTATTACCAGCATTCCAGCCTATAGACACACCACCTACACCTTGGACATTTGAACCAGCATCCAAACCAACACCCACGGCATAGCTAGATTGGCTTGTTTTACCAGCATTCAAACCAATACCAACTGAACCAGCACCATACGCATCGTATGATTCGGAACCAAGATGGACATTACCAGCGCCAGAACCAGTTGAAATAACCGTGAGAGCACCATCGGTGCCAAGGTTAGATTGTTGGATTAACATGGCGGTTTCGGCATTTGAGAAAATCACTGTGTTTGATGTAATGTTTCCAGCATTAGAAACTTCGGCAAGTGTTTGTGTTAAGAGATTAGCAACTTCTATCTTGTAGAAATCATTCTCAATGTTGCTCACATACACATAGTTAATTTCACTCTTTTCGGCAACAATATCCGCATTTGGAATATCATTGGCACGACCCACACCAGTAACATGGGCAACACCTTGGGAAGCATGCCCCTTGACAAGGACACCAATGTTTTGGATGAGGTCAGTCAAACCATGTGGCTGAACATTAGAAACCTCACCAGGTGTGGCATTACTCACATACAAAGTATCACCTTCGTTGAAATCAGCCGCCATGCTATTCACGACACCGAAAGATACGGCAAGACCCTGGGCATTAGTAGCCAAGTACTCAAGGGCTATACCAATAGCTGGCATCTTAGCTGGGTCAGAAGCATCGGCTAAACCAATATTAATGATTTCATTACCAGTGGCACCAGCCGCATAGACAACTTGACCCGCTGATATTGGAGCACCTTCAACATTCTTCACACGAATGTATGTGTGGTCAAGATATTCATTGACCCAAGAGTTTGTAGTGTTGCTGTATTTAATCACTTGACCGTTGCCAATATCAGTAATTGTGACATTGTTTATTTGAGACAAGTTCATACCAACATTTGATGTGTAATCAGTGACGAAAGCCATTGTATTATTGACAAATTGAACGGTATTTGTAGTCACATTGCCAATGTCTGAAGCATCTTGGATAGACGCTTGGACATTAGACAAGAAACGACCATCACCGTGGTAGTAGTTGGCAGAAACATTTCCGCTAATCACGAAAATATTAGTCATTTGGTCGCCAACCACAACATTAGCACCAACTGTCAATAAGTTGGAAACTGAGAAATCATTTTGAACATTCAAATTACCCAAAATATCAACATGAATATTGTTGGCATCTGGTTCAATAGATGAATCCGCAGCTGTGTTTTGGGTGTATCCGATAGTAAATCTATCTTCATCACCATGGTGAATGAGACCCACATTATGACCTGGGTGCTCCATAACAATACCAGTATCCAAGGCATGGCTTATATTATTGTTGGCAATACCAATAATAACATCATCCACAACCATTGTTTCTGTGGCAAGTGTTGTTTGAGTTCCATGAACAATCAAATTACCACTGATTTCTGTATCAGTATTAATAATGACTGTTCCATCTTCTTCATAGATGTTGGAATCAATCAAATAGTTGTTTTCATCAACCATTGGGTATCTCAAAGCACTGAGACCGCCAATGTAAATGTTGCTTTCAGCCTTGACATTATTGCCAGCTTCCAAATCACCAGTTGTGTGAATGTTTCCAGTCACATAGATGATATTTGAAGCCACATCATCAATGACCAAGTTGGCACCAACATTAATGGCGTCGGTAAAGATACGCTTCGCGTAAATGTTGCCAGAGACTGACAAATCACCAACATTTGAAGTGTAAATGTTAGAGAAATCAACAATTTCACCTTCTTCGGTGTAAGCCAAGAGGTTAGATTGGAATTCAGTCATGTCTCGGATTGGTTTAACAAACAAGGCATCTGTGTTAGAAGACCCGAACACATTACCAGATGAGTTAATAACAATACTACCTGTGTGTTGATTGGTTTCTGAAGCATGCTTACCAATAGCCACGGCGTTTGTGCCTTGGAAGTTGGAACCAGCTCGGAAACCCACAGCAATAGCATCTTGTCCTTGGTTAAGTAAGCCCGCCTCAACACCAACAGCAACCGCGTTGGAACCTTGG